>Ga0316613_10000956_pt1 | contig 20606 bp, 16 predicted proteins | sample OWC_soil_day10_C_2_FD_207647 | JGI IMG/M metagenome (GOLD analysis project Ga0316613, IMG submission 207647) | Wetland soil microbial communities from Old Woman Creek delta, Ohio, United States - OWC_soil_day10_CT_b | ecosystem: Environmental > Terrestrial > Soil > Wetlands | place: USA: Ohio...
TCTGTGAAAGAAACTCTCCGCTGTGGCTGTTTTCAAAATAGGAAACCGGCAGCCTTGCTTTCTTTTCCATCACGTTTCTTCTAAGCCCGGCCTGGAACCGGAGAACACAGCGTCTGTATATGTATTGAGACAGGATTGAAACTACAAAGGACATAAAAAACAGTCCGGCATAAAGGAACAGTCTCCCCTTCATATGTTCATAGTTCCCGCTGACGGAAGCATCAATGAGTACCTGCGGTATCAGAGAAATTGAAATGGCCATTCCTGAATATCCAAATCCCAGAGAAAGAAGAAAGACAAGATACAGTCTCTTTTCAGTGCCCAGATAATTCAGTGCCTCTTTTATTTGAGACAGGTAATGCTTCATACCAACTCCCTCCCCATACCATTCTGACTATGAAACAATTGATAGTAAAGTCCTTTTTCCGCCAGCAGTTCTTCGTGACTCCCCTGTTCTTTCAAATTCCCATGATCCATAAGATAAATCCTGTCGTAGTCCAGAACTGTATTCAGCTTATGAGCAACGGAGATAATGGTTTTGGAACTTAATGTTCTTTGAATTAATTCCGTAATCTCCTTTTCTGACTTCGGGTCAAGAGACGAAGTTGGTTCATCAAATATAATTACTTCACTGTTTCTAAGAAGAGCTCTTGCTATGGCAAATCTCTGCCTCTGCCCTCCTGACAGATTGACACCATTCTCTTCCAGTATGGTATCATACCCCTCAGGCAGACCTTCAATGAAAGAAGCAAGTCCTGCGTCTTTTACCGCTTTTTCTATCTCTGCTCTGGTTGCACTGCGGTTTCCGTACAATAAGTTTTGTTCAATGGTATCCGGAAATAAAAAAGTCTCCTGTGAAACGATGGAAAAGCACCCCCGCACCAGTTTTATATCAAGATCTGTAACCTGGGTTCCATAAAGGAAGTACTTCCCCTTCTCAGGCTGAAACAGTCCCAGTATCAGATTCATTAAAGTTGTCTTTCCGCTTCCGGAACTTCCCACAAATGCAATCCGATCTCCTTTTTTCAATTCAAAGGTCAGATTATTTAAAATTGGATTTAAGCCATCATAAGAAAAACAGATATCCTGAAATTGAATCACCGGATCAGAAAAAGGAAGGCTGGTTATATTACCTCCACTGCTTTCTTCCGGTCCCTCTAAAAGTCTGCGTAACCGGTCTGCACTGACTCCTGCTTTCTTCAGTTCCACTAAGACTGACGTAAAATTGCTGATGGGCGATGAAATGAACCCAAGCAGCACAAGAAAGGAAATAAAGTTTTCCGCTGTTAATGCTCCCTTTATCACCATACCAGCTGCAAATATACTGCAAAACAAAACAGGCAGACTGCGAATCATGGAGCTGAAGGCAGTTGTCATAGCCTCTTTTTTCTGCCGTTTTAAGTCTGCCTGATAAACCTTCCAGATATTGGTATTTATTTCAGATAAATTAATCTCCTGTAAATTATAACTTTTCTCTGTCTCATAGCATTCAAACAGTTCCTGGGTTTTAGCGGTGAGTGCATCCTGCTGTTTCTTCTTTTCTCTGGTAAAACCAGCAATGCCGTTTAAAAAGTTATGGTACAGTATGGTTGTAAATGGAATCCAGATCATAGATATAAGAGTAAGCTTCCAGTCAGTCGCAAGTAAATAAACCAGAATTACAAGAACGCTGATTCCGTTTAAAAAAACAGAAAACAAAAGCTGTTCAAAATATCTGCTCACATCAGAGATATCTTCATTTAGTTTATTTAAAAAAGTTCCCTTCTGCTGACTCATAAGATAGTCATAACGCATATTCATAATCTTTTCTATTACATCCTGCCTTAAACAACTGGTCATCTGAATACTTAATCTTCCAGTAACCAATTTGGAACCGTAGATTACCCCAACCCAAATCAGAGTCAGGCAAAGTATCTGAACAATCTTTCCAGCCAGGAAACTGCTTTTTCCTGCCAAGGTACCCTTAATCACATCTTTTAAAAACTGCGAACACACCACTGTCATGACAGAATTAAGTAAGGATAGCAATAGTGCCAGAACTATCTCTTTTTTATATTTACTATAATAATGAAAAACGAAATGTAACATATCCCCCCCAATATTTCTACCCATTGTTAAATTAAACTGCTTGCTCCTCCGTCTCCTGAAGCAGTATCAACCCGCCCTTACGCTTATATCCAGACTCCCATAATTCATAGAAGGAAAGCCAGCGAAATCCGCCGTAGGTAGCAATCTTTACGTAAAATTCATTCTCAAATTCTTCATATCCCACCAGCATAAACCAATGCCAGACCAGATCCTTAAAATTTACATTCCTATGACGAAGCTGTAAAAAGGGAATGGGAATTCCCCTGTCAATCTGATCTTTCACGTTACTGGCTGCTTCCTTTACGGGAGTATCACCAGGGCAGCCCGACAGCTTAAGACTCTGCTCATTTACATAATTGAGATACTGATTAAAACCCTCCATAAACACTTTAAGCGTATCAATTCCACCGAAGCGGGGTCTTAAATACGGCTTCATTGTGCTGGAAAATTCAATGTAAGCTTCCTTATCAAGTTTTTTTATATCAGATGGATACAGATGAGTTTTGTTGTGATGGAGCGCCAGATTAATGCAGACATCACATGCAGCTGCGGCTCCGCAGCCGCCTAAATGCATCATAGGATCCCGGAACCAGTCCTGATTTCCCCCAAAGGAATCTCCAATACTGAAATAGGGTAATTCTTTCTTCATCTTTCTCCTCTCTCATTTTCATTATAAGCGTATTATAATACCAGTTTCCCATCCCGTAAATACAAATCAAAATACTTAAGAATTAAGCCTGTGAAACAGGGCACCCTGACTGACCGTCAGAGCACCCTGCCTCATTCATTTTTTTATACGTCTGATCAGCTTAAACTGGTTACGAAGGTTGTGACACTTCTGGCTGGAAGCTGAGCAGTGAAGGAATTACCGGATACACGGTAACTGGAACCTGCTGCAATATTTCTGCTTTCGTCTGTGATCCAGGAGGATACCGAACCTCCCGTTCCGTTCTGGAATGTAAATTTCTGACTGACAGCCGATGTATTCTTATTAATTGCTACAATTACTGCCTTATTATCTCCTTTGTAAGCTGAAATATAAACACTATTTGACGGATTAGCCGTAGCGTCCACCCTCACATAGCCAGGTCTGACAAATTTGGAGAAATGTGCCATATTACAGCCTCGTTTGCTGATTGTTCCGTCTTCCTTCATGGGACCATACTGTCTGCGGATATACCACCATACGTAAGCCTGGAAATCACCTAATACCATGGCATTGTGAATGTGATAGGAAACCTCAAGTGCCTCCGGCCATAAATCAGCGGAATTATTATTGCTGTTTGGATAATATACCTCAGTCATCCAAAGCTCCTTATTTGCCCCCTTCTGCTTGAAAAGCGGATACGAGAAGTTGCTCTCCGTTGTACCATAAAGATGTGCTCCAAGAATATCCATGTTTGCAAGAGCCTGAGAATCATTTAATATGGGATCTGACATGTTCTTCATATAAGAAAATGATTCCGGTGCGATGACTTTGCAGTTAATGGAACCCGCATAGTTTTTCATGAAGTTCAGCATTTCAGACGAAGTCCACCAGGTCCAGGTATGTGCATAATCAGGCTCATTCTGAACGGATATGGCGTAAAGCTCCGCTCCATTGCTCTTCATATAGGTAACAAAATCATTGAGATGCTGGGCATAGGCACTGTATTTATCGTACTTAAGCCGCTTCTGATTTGCCACACCGTCGCGGGTGAATGTCTCTGTCATATCACTGGGCGGATTCCATGGAGATGCAAACAGTAAGGCTCCCTTTTCCTTTGCCTTTTTCGCCGTCGCCAGTTCCCTGCTCCAGTTATTTTTATTTTCATCAATATAAATTCTTAAAATACTAAATCCCAGCTGGTTATCTCCGTTTCCAAATGCAGTCTCTCTCTGAGCCGCCGTCAGATCGCCAATCCATGCAGGGTGGTTGATTCCCCCGTACCCCCGGATCAGCTGCTTTTGTGACGTCAGATTAATGGCTGCATCTCCGCCTGACGATGATACTGCCATACTTGTTTCCAGCATATCTGCTGCGACGGATGCCTCCATAGTACCTGTTGTTTTGCTGTTTGAGGAGACAAAACGGAACCAGTTTACATCGACGTACCCACCGGCTGATGCTGTGTTAAAGTTATAGATACCAAACTTATCACCCTGGAAGAACCCCAGATCAAACGGCATATTCAGCTGTCCTCCAAGCTGAGTGAAATTGACATTGTCTGTACTGTAAGAAAAGACTGCCTTATCCGTAAGAAGGTTTGCATTGGCCCTTAAGTAAACAATATTACTGCTAAGTTCGGGACCATTGGTAATCACTCCCTGGGTATCTTCCTTCGCATTGATATTGGCAACTATTTTTTTCACACCTGCGGATTTCACTACACCAATGGAGCCATAAGGAATGTTTAACAGGCAAAGTCCTGCCTGATCCCCATCTGCCATATTGGCAGTATCCAGCTCAATGGTTCCCTGACAGTCCGGTCCCTGAACCCTTTGGGTAAGAGTGTTCGTCGCTCTCCACAGATTATTGGCCTGTTTAGCGCGAAGCCGTAAATATCCGGGGCGCTGGCTAAGTGACCATTTGCTGTTGTCCGGATAATGGTTCCACTGCCACTGGACTCCCAGAACAGTCGAATTAAATTCATCGCTGTCAGGAATAGATACTACCGGATAAGATGCCCCCACATCTGGTTTTCTGTACGTAATGGGAACACTTCCCATAGGGTAGCTTTTTCCTCCGATTGTCACATTCTTAATGGTAGACGGATCACCCAGCACCGGCCAGTCTTCCTGCCACTGCATGGGTACCAGAATGTCACGGCGTCCTAAGCCGTTTCCATCCTGAAATACATAGAACCACCACTCTCCAGTCGGGGTGTCAATGGGACCTCCCTGATGAATCTGGCTTCCGCCCGATATTTTGGGACCATTTAATAGGATTCTCATTTCATAAGGTCCGTAAATATTTTTAGACCGCAGACAATAAGTATAGGATTCCGGTGGTGTAGAATTCCGGAATATGTAGTAATACCCGTTCTTTTTTATAACATGAGTGCCTTCCACCAGATAATTGCCGGTGATTCCTTCAATACGGGTGGATACACTGCTGTTTACCACAGACTTATAATCCCCGCTCAGTTTACTGATTTTCACATCATTTGCTTCTGAAATAATATATCCAGTTCCATCGTCATCAAGAAACAGCGCCGGATCATGAAATCCCTGATTAAACACTGTTTTCGTATAAGGTCCTGCCGGATTGGTGGCAGTACACAAAATAAATTTGCCCTGTGCCTGATAAATTCCCACATAATAAACACCGTTACGGTAGGCAATCGTAGGTGCCCAGCATCCATGCCCATAATCCTCAAAGCTGTTTGTAAGGGTATATGATTTTCCGGTTCCGTTTAAATCCGCAGTCACATATCCGATTATCTCCCAGTTTACCAGATCCCTTGAATGCATAATCGGTATGGATGGAAAGGACACAAAGGTAGAGCTGACCATATAAAAATCTTTTCCGACCCGAATTGCTGCAATGTCCGGATAATCCGCATTTAAAATCGGATTGGTATAAGTACTACTATTATCCATAATAGATCCCCTTTACATTATGAAAACTGCCAATAGTCGAAATTAAATAAGTTACCGCTTCCACTTCCGGTAAACGCAAAGAACAGTTTATGTACCCCGGTGGCGCCGCTGATTGTTGTTTCTACCTCTTTCCAGTTCTGTATACCGCCGGTATTTGGCACAGTTAAAGTTCCCACCAGTGTACCGCTCTCACTGTCAAGACGAATTTCAATCTTACCTCCGGAAGTTGAAGCAACGTTAGCCTTAAAACGTTTGGCACCTGTTGATCCAAAATCTGCATTTCCCACAGCAACCCAGTCTCCATTCTGAATTCCTGTCACATCCTGATTGTATACAGGACCTCCCGAAGCAGAGCTATTCTCTGTTAAAACTCTGCCGTTCCAGCCCATGGTTTCCGCTTCCACCCGCTTATATGGATTTAAATTGGAAAGCTGACCCACTCCTGCATAGTTTGCTGCAACCTCCTTAATGGTTCCATCGCTGTTGTGGAACAGCTGGTTAATGTGCGGTGAACGGTAACCCTTACCGGAGCCATATAATGCAAGACTCACGGTCTGAGTATGATAAACCACGTACCACTGATTCTTAAACTGGAAAACACAATGGTGGTTATTGCCTCCGCCTCCGAAAAAGCTGCCCGGATTCTTTAAGAAATGGCCTTTATAGGTAAATGGTCCCATAGGACTACTACTGGTCATATATCCGATTTCTCCTGCAGGGACGCTACTTGGGTGAGTACCGGAAAAATTAATGCAGTAAGAGTAGTAATAACCCCCGTTATACTTGTGAATTCCTGAATCTTCAAACATGTAAGGAGCATCAATGGTAGAAGCGCTTCCTACAATACTGATCATATCCTGACCCAGCTTGAGAACTCTGGCAGTCTTTGGATTTGCCACCTGGGACTGTGACGGACTCGAATCTCCCGGAATTCCGCCGCCGCAGTACAGATATCCGGTTCCGTCACTGTCTACGAAGACAGCCGGATCAAAGAGCCATACCACACCGGAGATTCCTGAAGTACTGCCTGATACCAGCGCTTTTCCCAATGGATCACTCCACGGACCAATCGGACTGTCAGCCGTCAATACACCGATACCGCTTCCGCCGTTGGCGAAATAAAGGAAAAATTTGTCCTTGCCATTGATATTTTTCACCGCAGCCGCCGGTGCCCAGGAGCCGCCTGCCCATTTGGCAATTCCCTGCCCTGAGTTAGCTCCGTTTGCACCTGCTACCGGAATGGCTCCATGATCAGTCCAGTTAACCATATCATCTGAAGATATTACAAAAACGCTCTTTAAATTACTAAAACTGTTTTCTTTGATTGATCCATCTGCGTTGTACTCATAATTATCGCTGGACATATAGATGTAAACTCTTCCGTTGTAAGTCAGGGCAAAGGGATCTGCTCCTAAATGGTGATCGATCAGAGGGTTGGAATTACCTACTGATTTTGCAATTGTTTTATTCATCTTTTATTACCTCCTGGAATTTTTTAATTTCAAATGCTCCCCTTAGCCGGCATGGACGGAGAAACAATTGATCTGCAAATCTACCTGATAAAAAGAATGGGGGGAGAGATTTGTAAACTAAAAAATAATAAGCTTAAAACAAATGCAGCCGATTACGCAAAAGCATAATCCCATGATATAAAAACAAGCGCTCCCAGTGTCCTATGTAAACACCTGGGGGCGCTTGTTTAAAGTAAAGCTTTTTGCTTCTGGCAGCCAGCAGTAAGACTTAAAGTCAGTATTGCTGCTGCAATTAAAATCACCTTTCTTTTCATTCTCTTTCCCCCTAAATAGAAAACTACACCTTGTATTGATAACACGAATCCACAAGATTTACCCTTTTTAACAGTTCCACATCCGTTAACAGCTCTTCGGTTACCATATCTGCCACAATGGTATGGGATTCTCCAAAGAGAACAGCCCTATTTGATATTTCATGCACAAGCTCAAGATTATGAGTGGAAGTTATTAAAGTCTTCCCTGCTTTGTTTAACTTCTTCAGAAAATCCACAAGCCATCTCTGGGTCTTGGGATCAAGTCCGTTCATCGGTTCATCAAGAACCAGAACCTCAGGATTTAATGACAGCACACATGCAATTGCAACTTTCCGCTTTTCTCCTCCGCTTAAGTGATATGGTATTCTATTACGGAATTCCTGTATCCCCAGCAAAGCAAGACAATCATTTACCCGATGTTCCACCTCTGATTCCGCAACGCCCATCTGCTTTGGCCCGAACGCCACTTCATCATAGACACTGGAACAAAACAGCTGCGTATCGGAATTCTGAAATACGAATCCAATTTTCTGATGAAGATGCTTTGAAAATTTTTCATCCTGAAGTTTTTCATGAGTGACTTCTTCCCCATGAAACCCATAGCTTCCAGAGTCTGGAGAAATAATTCCATTTAATAGCTTTAACAGAGTAGACTTGCCACAGCCATTAGCCCCCATTAAAGCAATTGCTTCCCCTGTTTTTATGCTGAGATTAATGTGATCCAATGCAATCATATCCGAATATGAAAAACAGACATCCTTTAGTTCAATCATGTTACACCTTTCCAAAGTAAATAAATAAAGTGAAAAAGACAGCAATTATCCCAATATAGAGGTAATCCCGCCATTTAAACATCGATTTATCATTCATATGATACTCTCCCGTAAATCCTCTGCATTCCATAGCATGATACATATCCTCGGCCATTTCTTTGGACTGAAGAAATACAGTTCCTGCAATACCTGCCATTGACGAATACTTGCCGCGGTTCTTTCCCACAGACCGAAGCTTTAATGCATAAAACATATTTAACGAGAATTCACCCAGCATATAAATATATTTAATTGTAATATCAAGTATGAATATAAAAATATCAGGTAAATAAAATCGTTTCAGTGCCTGAGTCAGTGCACTCCACTTTGTGGAATGAGAAAGCAGACCCATGGCAGTGATTGTAGCAAACACCTTAGTCGTAATCATGATACTGCTATAGGTATTACCCAAAACAAATGCCGGCAGCATGATAATAGCCGTAAAAAAAGTGATACCCATACTTAGCTTCAAGATTACTATCATACGCGTTGTATCCGTCATGCTTAAGACTGCCAATAACCAGACATTTACAATTATAACAAATACAAAGCTTCTTGTGAGTGAAACCAGTAAAATTAAAACGAGTGTGCCAAAAACCTTAAGAGGTACATTTATTTGAAAAGCTGTTTCCCCTGCTGAATCCTGTTTTTTTATTCTGGACAACACCTTAAATACAGACAGGATACTTTTGTTTACAAAAGTATCCTTATCGGCTGACGGTATGTAGTTTTCATTTTTTAAAAGCCATTCCGGCATATCATTTACCTTAATTTCTGTATGATCCAACGTTGTTTCCAGCCTTGTCTTTTTTCATATTACCAAGTATCTTAAAGAAAATAATCATGATTGCCACACCAGCAACTGCAGACAATAAATATCCTGCTACTTCCGGCAGACCGCTCACTGCATAATCTGGCAAAACAGCACCAAAATTAAAACCTTCCTTCATACCGTGAGGAACAAATCCCAGCGCATTTCCCCCAGATACTACCTCCTTAATTTCATCTGCTCCCCATTCTCCCCACGCAGTTCCTGTCGCCAGAAGACCAAGGGGAGTAAAGCAGATAAGCCCGGCTACCAAACCATAAACAGCTCTCGTCTTTTCTTTGGCACCCTTATAAAATGTACCTGGAGATACCTTTTTTATGTAAACAACTATTGCAACCGTAAAAACAGCTTCCACAATTCCTGCAACCAGCAGATGAGGAATCAGCATGGCAGGTATGGAAACAGAGAGGGGATAAGGACAATAAAGTGCCTGACCTGCACCATCTTTAAATAAAAGGGGCTGAATTCCAAATTCAATGGCGGCACAGAGTGCAGCTATATTAATTCCGGCATAGGAGCCCAGAATAATACCCAGGTATTCCCCTTTTTCTGACCTGACATGATCTTTAATCAGTTTATAAATATAATATCCAAAAAACGGCAGAACAAATGCCATATTAAAACAATTCGCCCCGAAAGCAAGAATACCACCGTCTCCAAATAACAGCGCCTGAATGAAGAGAGCAACCGTAACACTGATGCAGGCGGCGTAAGGGCCCATCAAAATAGCCAGCAGTGTACCGCCTACAGCATGCCCTGTTGTTCCTCCTGGAAGGGGTACATTAAACATCATAAGAAGAAATGAAAACGCTGCTCCCACACCTAGCAGGGGTATCTTTGCTTTAGGAATCTCTTCCTTCACCTTCCTGATTGCCTTTGTCCAAACAGGAACCATGGCTGCCCCCATAGCGGCACAGGTTGACGGGCTTAAATAATTGTCTGGAATATGCATGTTCTTACCAACCTTTCATAATTCTACTTTCTGCTAAGTACAATTATAAAACGTTATTTGATCTCAACAAGCCCCGGTGGAGGATATAATTTTATATTTTCTATTTTATGTTAACTTGTGACCCTGCTTCCAATTCCTAACAAAATTTACTCTAAGCAGATTAAAATTTGTCAAAATGCAGCTTTTCACGCTTGAGCATATCTTCCTTGTACGGTTTCTTCTCTTCAGCAGGATAACCAATGGCAATCAGGCATTCAACACGGTACTCTCCCGGTATTCCCAGAACTTCCCTGATATAATCTCCCGCTGTTTCCTGCTCTTTATGAAATCTTTCTCTCACCTGAATCCAACACGAGCCAAGTCCTAAGTCCTGGGCTGTTAACTGAATTATGGTTGCAGCTATGGACGCATCTTCAATCCAGACGTCGCTTAATCTATTATCTGCAATAACTGCTACTGCAAGAGGCGTACCTGCCAAAAAACCCGAACCAGGATCTCTGCTTTGTGAAAGCTGGTTTATTATTTCTTTATTGGTGACAGCTACAAATTCCCAGGGTCTTATGGAGCGGGATGAGGGGGAGAGAAGCGCACTTTTTAGAATGGCATCAATCTTTTCCTGTTCAATCTCTTTATTTTGAAACTTTCTGATGCTTCTTCTGGATTTCAGAATATCCAATAACATAAATTTACCTCCAATTTATACATTAATAGTTACATTATATAATGAAATAAAATAAAAACAATCATTTGCCATTCTGTCACGGGTTTGTTATCATGTAAACAGATACATTTATAAAAGATATTTAAAGAAGGTGGAACAACAATGGATAATCAGGAACAAAAACATCAGCGCCGTCCCAGATACAAAGGGACTCATCCAAAGGCTTTTAAGGATAAATATAAAGAATTAAATCCGGAACTATATACTGATACCGTAGAAAAGGTGATTCAAAAGGGCAATACTCCCGCCGGCATGCATCGCTCCATCTGCGTGAAAGAAATACTGGATATTTTACAAATAGCTCCCGGCGAAACCGGATTAGATGCAACATTAGGCTACGGCGGTCATACATTAGAGATGCTTAAATGTCTGGATTCAAAAGGGCATTTGTATGCAACCGATGTGGATCCCATCGAATTACCCCGGACACGGGAACGCCTTAAGAATCTGGGTTATGGTCCGGAGATTCTGACAATCAGACAAACCAATTTTTCTAATATTGATGAGATAATCCCGCAGTCAGGTCCCCTGGACTTTATCCTGGCTGATTTAGGAGTATCTTCCATGCAGATTGACAACCCTGACCGGGGATTTTCATTTAAAACCGAGGGACCTCTTGATCTGCGGCTGAATCCATCAAAGGGAATCTCTGCTGCTGAACGCCTAAAAACCATTTCCCAAAATGAATTATGCGGCATGCTATTAGAGAATGCAGACGAGCCTCATGCCGAAGAAATTGCCCGTGCTGTCACTTTAGCAATAAAAAAAGGGGAAGAGGTTACAACAACCAGCCAGCTCCGGCAGATTATTAAAGATACACTGAAATTTATTCCGGAAAAGGACAGAGAGAATGAAATTAAAAAGTCCTGCCAGCGCTGCTTTCAGGCGCTTCGGATTGATGTGAATAATGAATTTGAGGTATTATATGACTTTTTAGAAAAGCTTCCGGAGGCTCTGGCCGAAGGTGGACGTGTAGCGATACTTACTTTTCATTCAGGTGAAGACCGCCTGGTTAAAAAATCGTTTCAGCGTCTCCTTCGCAGCGGTATATATAAAGAAATCGCACCTGATGCAATCAGACCCTCTGCAGAAGAATGTAATTCCAACGGTCGTGCCCGATGTGCTAAATTACGCTGGGCTATAAAATCATAACACTGAAAGGAATAATTATGTTAAAGCCAGGTTCCAATCATATGAACGGATATATGAAACATCTATTATGTTTTATCGTAAGTACTTATCTGGTTACATGGGGCTTATGGCTTGCGGCCTTTCAAATTAATGGTTTCTTTCGTATTTTAGGTTCCTTTGCCCCTTCTGTTATGGGAATTTTATTTATTTATCGAAAAAGCGGAAAAGAAGGTTTAAAGGAACTATTTACCAGACTTAAGCACTATCGGGTAAAATGGTATGTGTATCTTTTCGTTATGTTTTATACGATTTCTTCCTTACTATTTCCCTATTTATTAGCCGGTATATTTCAACATTCAGTGCCATTTCAGATTAAAAAGAGTATTGGTATCTTTCATATCTCTGATCCAATTGCTGCCTTTGTATGTTTTCTGGCAATTTTAATAGCTGGGGGACCACTGGGCGAAGAATTTGGCTGGAGAGGTTTCCTGCTTCCTGAGCTGGAAAAAACGCTGTCTCCGTATATTTCTGGTATTGTTGTAGGAATTGTCTGGGCATGTTGGCATTTACCCATGTTTTTGTTCCATGTGGAAGGATATGAGATATCGTTTTTACTGTATTTAATTCAGACAATCTCTTTGAGCATGATCTGCACCTGGATATACCATGCTTCAGGAGGCAGTATGCTGATGATTCTTTTGTTTCATACAGCAGATAATTTTGTCTGCTCCATAGCTTATCAAGCATTATTAAATGGGAAAAATATCTACACTGCTTTCTACTGGATTATCCAGATAATATTGTTAATTTACGTTGTAACAGACCTGAGAGAACATAATAAAACTGGCTGGGTTTAGTAAAATGCAAAAAAAGCTGCCGCAATTGGTAACATTATACCGCTTGCGGCAGTTTTTCATAATCCAAAACACGTTTTATAAAATTAATCAATCATGAAGCTGGCTACACCAATGTTATTCAGTGTAATAATTGGCTTACACCAGAATGTGTTCCAACAATTCTCACACATCCTTACTTTTAAAATATAGCAGCCATCATAGGGAGCTGCAAATTCAAAGCAGCCGCAACCGCTGATCTTGACACAGAACATCATTGTATCAACATCATTGACCCTCTTGTATAATTTTACTTCCCAATCATGGAAATCACCGCAGCCGCAGCCCCAGATACATCCAGCAATAATACCTGGCTTAATCAGGCATTCCTGGCAGACTGGACATGGCTCTGGCTTTGGACATTCCGGACAAACCGGGCAGGGTTCTGGTTTCGGGCACTCCGGACAGACCGGACATGTTGGACATGGCTCAGGCTTCGGACATTCCGGGCACACCGGACATGTTGGACATGGTTCCGGCTTCGGACACACCGGACAAGTCGGACAGGGCTCGGGCTTCGGGCAAACCGGACAGGTCGGACACGGCTGAGGCTTGGGACATGCCGGGCAGGGCTCAGGCTTCGGGCAAACCGGACAAGCAGGACAGGGTTCCGGCTTGGGGCATGGCGGCGGAGTCGGGCAGGTCGGGCATGGCTCAGGTGTGGGACATGGCGGCGGAGTCGGACAGGGCTCAGGCGTGGGACATGGTACAGGTGCAGGGCAAGTGGGACATACTACAGGCTGCTCCTCATTTCCCGGTGACACCTCTGGCACTTCTGGTGCCGGAGCCTGACACATTACGCCTCCCACAAAGGGGTAATAATGAAATTCAAAGCCGCTGGCTGCATTGACTGCAAATGATCCCAAAGCTGCGTTTCCGCTTACATGACCACCAGTGGGATGGGCATGGAACATTGCCTGGGGTGCCAGTATACTTCCCCAGATATCGGAGGACTTCTCCATATAAATATTTGTGGCATCCTCAAACACATACAAAGTCCGGTTGGCTTTGCTTTCTTCTCCATAGAGGCCGTATTGCAGGTGAGCATCAGGACCTGTTCTCAGCCTTACGATGACATTACTTCCTTCAGGAACTTCTGCACGGATCCCTTTGTTAACCAGGCCGTTTGGTCTTACATCAATCAGGAATACGTTCTGTACGGGATCATTTCCCCTTAATATCCATTCGTAATTATTATCTACCACAGTTCCGGTTGGTGTTAAATTATCAATACAGTCTTTATAGTATCCAATTCCGTTCCTGGCATCCTGAAAGAATTTTGAAACGTCTGCATGTATTCTGCCTGCAGGTATATATCTTGGAACATCATAGCTGGAAATTAAATAATGATTTCCTTTGTCTGATGGTGTCCAATACTGACTTCCGCCATTGGCCTGATATAAAGCTGCCAGCTCTTTTGCCTGATCCGCCTTTCCACTTTTTCCAATTAAGTATGTGCTTCCCTTGCCTGCACGGAAGCCGCCGCCGACAACCGTATGACCTACAATCACCAGTGGCTCAGTCATTGCCACATTGCCGCCAACCAGAAAGCGCACCAGATCCGGTGAGTAATTGGAATCTCTGCTGGCCTTATCTCTGGAAAAACCAGCGCTGAAACCTCTTGGGCTGTAAAAACTTCCTCCAATGGCTACAGGTCCTTCCACGTCAACAATGTTATTGGCATCATTAAATACAATAACATTTAATTTGGAGGCTGGACCAAAGGGCTGACCTTCTATATCATACCAGTTTATATTATCATAGGGTAATCCAGCACTCGCTATTGCTCCACTACTATAACTACTACCATCCATATAAACTCCTGTAAACTGCTCCGATTGCATTTTTATTCTCAGTTCATTTTATTCCTATGGAAATGGTTCTGTGCGGTTTTTTCGTGTTATTAAATATATTTTCAATCAATGTTTTACCTATCTTTTAATTGCTTTAATAACAAACGTAACCGGGAGCATACTGGCTTTCTTCGCAAAGCTGCTGTCCTTTGACTTCAGAATGTCCTCATCAGATTCTTCAATTAGCTGTTCAATGATGAATCCGGCTCGTGCCAATGCATTAATGTAAGTTGATAATTTACGGTCTGACAGTGACAGCACGCCTTCCCCAACAGAGACGGAGTACCATGATTCGTCAAAATAACATTTCTTAAAAACAAGCATATCATCTTCCACCGCGACACATTTATGTATGGGATGTGACCAGCTGAAAATAAATACACCTCCTTTTTTGAGATAAGAAGCAATCCGCCGGAATGTACCATCAAGATCGGTGGTCCAGCCTATCCCATATACCGAATAGACAAAATCAAAATAATCCTCTGGCAGCCCGCACTCCGCTTCCATAGACGAGCAAATCAGTTTTGCTGTGAGATTACACGTCTTAAGATACTGCTCTGCTTTATTTATCTGCTCCCTGGTAAGATCAATTCCCCATAGTTCAGATGCTCCCCGCTCCCCTATGTACTGTAGGGAATGACCGGTCCCGCAGCCTATTTCCAATACTTTTTTACCCGCTACCTCATCAAAAAACCGGCACGTTTCTTCCGAAACAAATGCGCCATAACGCGGAAGTGCCATTGCCCGGTTCATTTGCTTTTGCCAATCCATCGCCTTACCTCCAGTGGGAATTATATCAAAGAATTGAAAGGGATACTTTGCAGCAGGTGTATTTAAATGCAAAGCCCGTTTAATTTAATATAAGAATTGTATCTGATGGGATCAGCTTTGTCTATCTTTCTCCCACTATCTGAACATGTACTTTAGTAAAAAGAAAGGTATTGAGATTTTCACATCAATCTCAATACCTCTCTTTTTTATTTGCTGCTTTTTCTTCTTGTTGAAAAACTATTATAGCTCTTTTTCTCTTTTAACGTTCCATCCGCTGTCATCCGAAATTTTTTCTTTGTGGCTGTTGCCTTTTTCCCCGTTACGGGCTGGTGTGATTCTTTTTTTGATGCTGCATTGGATTTCTGTGAGGATGGATGGCTTTTTGCCTTTTCTGTACGTCCTGTATCTCTTTTGGGCTGAGTGGTTTTTATTGCCGGAAAGTTGTTTTTTAATGGATAGGGATGATCACTCACCTCTGTTAATTTTTTTCCAATTAACCGTTCAATATCTTTCAGCTGCTCTTTTTCATCAAAATCACAAAAGGATATTGCTGTTCCGGAAAGACCTGCTCTGCCTGTACGCCCAATCCGGTGTACATATGTCTCAGGAGTATCCGGCAAGTCAAAGTTTATGACATGGGTTAATTCATCAATATCGATTCCTCTTGCTGCAATATCTGTAGCAAGCAAAATCCTCAGCGTTTTGTCCTTAAAGCTGCTTAGTGCACGCTGACGTGCTCCCTGAGATTTATCCCCGTGAATCGCCTGTGCCGATACGTTACTTCTTCCCAATTGCTTGATCAGACGGTCCGCGCCATGCTTTGTACGTACAAATACCAATACAGAAACAATCTCTTTATCTTCCAGAATATGCAATAGCAAATCTTTTTTACTGCTTTTATCTGTGTAATACAGATACTGGTTAATACTGTCTACGGTTGAAGATACCGGGGTTATTTTTATTTCCGCTGGGTTTTTTAGAATCGTACCTGCCAGTCTGGCAATGTCTGGCGGCATTGTAGCGGAAAAAAGTAATGTCTGCTTTTTAGGGGGTGTTTTTGCTATGATCTTTTTCACATCATTTATAAATCCCATATCCAGCATACGGTCTGCTTCATCCAGAATCAGTATTTTTATATGATCAATATTGATAAGCTTCTGATCCATGAGTGCCAGCAGTCTGCCCGGAGTTGCCACAAGAATATCAACTCCCCGTTTTAATTCTTCCTCCTGGGGTTTTTGGGATACTCCTCCAAAGACCACACAGCTTTTTAAATTGGTAAACTGTCCGTAGGTATGAAAACTTTCATGAATCTGGAGAGCCAGTTCTCTGGTTGGTGTTATGACAAGCGCTCTAATATTTTGTTTTGAAGTACGAGGGGCGTTTTCCTTACTTAAGAGCTGAAGGGTTGGTATGGCAAATGCAGCCGTCTTTCCAGTACCTGTCTGGGCACAGCCTAACAAATCCCTGCCTTCCAATATAACGGGTATTGCTTCTTCCTGAATCGGTGTTGGTGTTTCGTAATTTTCTTTTTCCAGTGCCTTAATAATATCAGGCATAATCTTTAAATCTTTAAACTGCATGCATTCTCCTCTAGTATCTGTATTGTCTGATCTGCCTCACATTTACTGTGAGATCTTATGTGTTCTTGTAAATTCTATTCCAATATTCTTATTTCTCTTTTCTACTTTACCGGAACCAATTTTCTTTTCAGCCTGTAAAAAAGCACCCTTGGATTTCTTCTCTTCCAGTAATTTTTTCATTTTTTCTATATCGTTCATTGACATCTCGTATTCCTCCTATCATTTATTGATCTATTATCTTTCAAAGGTAAAGGCTCTATTCATCAAGAATAGAGCCTCTAAAAACGTTTGAAAATAGTTACCTATCTATGGTGTCAGTATACAGAATAAGTGGCTGTTTGTCAAGAATACAGGCTAATTAGTCTTTTTTGGCAATTATTTTATGTTTAAATTCTATGTCACTTATTCCGCAAATTCAGGATCACGGATTCGTCCAATAATTATAATTGCTATGGTATAAATGGTAAATGTAAATACAAATGGTAAACGGCGGTCTATACTGGAAAGCCAGCCTGCCAGGTAACCAAAGGGGGAGGCTAATGCAATGGTAAAGGACATAATAAGAGCATTAATGCGAGCCCGTTCATTGGGATTGATGTTTAGCTGAAGCAGGGCATCTTTGCGAGGCATTACAAGTGCGCCAGCCACAGCCCCAACAAATACATAGACGATAATAAACGGCATACTGCCAATAGGAGTCAGAATCAAAAGAACCGAGCACCCGGCATATAATACCAGACCAATCCACATCGGTATCCGAAATTTCACAGATTCCAAACGGTGCTGAACTCCAATCATAAATATCAGCATTACAGCTGCATTTAAAATCGGGAAAAATGCAAGATAACGATTTGCAATTCCCAGTCTTTGCGTCACATACAGGCTAAAGAAGCTGGTGTTTACCAGATTTGCTATATGTAATATTACACAGACAATCAGTACTTTCACAATCTCTCTATTCATCAGTACTTTTGGTATTAAATCCTTATATTCATAAATCATATGAAAGACAGAGGTGTTTTTCGTTTCAGCCATACGAATCTTACCCTGACGGGTTTCTTCACAATACCGGAATGTAATAATCACTTTAATCATCATATTCACAGCAAAAACAACATATAGAACGCGTACAACCGGAACCACGGAAAAGGTATTTATTAACAATCCAGAAATTGGTGCAAAAAAGATAGCAATCAGACCGCCAATATTTACCCATGTATAGATTCCGATTAAATCCCTGGAGTCTGCATCCTCTATCAACAGACAGTACCAGGCAGTCTGGTTAATCTGTTCAAAACTGTTAAATAAAACTGCTGCTAAAAAGAACCAGAAATTACCAGAAACAGCCCATATGAGACAGGCAACACCCCATCCGAAGAAATCCCCCATCATGGTTGTAAATTTACGTCCCAGCTTATCAGTGAGGATACCTCCAATAAAAGAAAAAAGCACCTGAACAACCATGGAAACAGACAAAATCAGACCAATCTGAACGTCTGTTATTCCCTGTGTATACATATATAATGTAGCAAACGGTGCAATCAGATTATAGGGAATGCCCCAGAGAGGCTCCATTAAAATCAGGGTCTTTGGGTTTCCCTTGTTGTTCTTTAATAATTCAATAAGTGGATGCTTTAACAACATTTTTAATTTTTGTGTTGCATTTATTGGATTCTCCATCTTGTGATCGTTTCCTTCTTCACATTTACTTTAACTCATAATAATCCATCACTGATGTTTTTTGGAATCCGCAGGATTGGTATAAGTTGAGTGCCCTTTCATTTTCCGCAGCAACCTGAAGCATCACCTCTGCGGAATTTGTATCCTTAAGCTTTTCTACCCCATAAATAAGAATTGCACGTCCATATCCTTTTCCCCTGAACTCAGGCAGCACACCAAGCCCATAGATTCCTCCAGTACCACTATCAGAGACTTCAAGATTTATCTTCCCAATTACTCTGTCTTCCTTTTCAGCAATATAGATAGTCATGCCTCGTTTTTCTTCCTCTTCGGGCAGAAGAATACCACTATCATCAAAATCCTTATTTTCTTCTTCCGGATCACTACCAAAATAAATCACGTTTTGCCTGTTTATCTCTAAGGCATCTGCATTGACAGCTTTTCTGAATGTGATGCCAAAAGGCGGCTGATTCTCCAATGTCTCATATGATTTATGATTCAGATACATTTCAAATTCGGAAAATTTATAAACAGCACCAGCCTTTTTTAAAAATGCCTGGCCGGAAATGGAGTTATTATCACACAAGGCCAGAATTTTTTTTGCATTTCGACTTTTGCACTCTGCAAGGACTTGTTCCATCAGTTTTGTAAAAACCCCCTGACGTCTGTACAAAGGGTGTACCATTCCCGTAATCTCCAATGGTTGTGATATTCCTCCAAAACTGCATATCCCCATATAGCCGATTAATTCTTCACCGTTAAAGTACATGAACTCGTTCATATCTGTAATTTCGGTATCCGCCGTTCTGTTTTGGGCGTCACTCAGTTTATAATCCAGTTCAAGCTTCAGAGTAATTTGATCGTTCTGGATACATTGCATTTCAAGCATGCGAATTATTTCACAATCTTTGTAATCCAGACTGCTTTTCAGCTTTATACATGCGCCTTCTATTATTTTTACCATACTAATTCTCCCTTACAATTTAGATATCATATCGTGATTTATTTACAGAATTTCTTTAGACAAATAAAGGGCAGGTATGAACGCCAATCAGATGAGATTTGTTCTGATATAATGAAATATACCATATTTTAGGCTATTATTCCATAACGTTTTGTGTAATCACAAAAAAATATCACAGTTACTACTGTTATGACATTTTTCCGTTAATCTGTAACATGCTATAAAATTTTCATTATATTTATTTTTCATATTGACAGTTGAACATATATTCAATTATAATGCAATTGAAGGATCATTCAACAGTTTTTATATAAAACATTTCTACTACCGAAATTTACTTAATTAACAAAAGGAAGGAAGGTTATTAATATGGCACACAATCATGAGCATTCCCACAGCCATTCCCATGATCATGCACACCAGCATGAAAGCGGAGACTTGAACAAGAGAAAAATAATACAGCTGATATCAGGTATCATTCTGTTTGCAGCAGGTCTGGTACTAAAAAAAGTTTTCCCAGATGAAGTCACATATTACTTTGCTATATTTGGACTTAGCTATTTAATCCTTGGCGGAGAGGTTGTCTGGCAGGCACTTAAAAATATTAGCAAAGGTCAGATTTTTGATGAGAACTTTCTGATGAGTGTTGCTACAATCGGAGCCTTTGCAATTGGAGATTTCCCAGAGGGCGTTGCAGTAATGCTTTTTTATCAGATAGGTGAATATTTTCAGGATGCCGCAGTACAAAAGTCAAAAAAATCCATTACTTCTCTAATGGATATCCGTCCCGATTACGCTAATTTGAAACGGGGCAATGAAATAGAAAAGGTTGCACCTGACACGGTTAAAATTGGCGAAATCATCCTTATACGCCCCGGTGAAAAGGTTCCGTTAGACGGCTTGGTAACAGATGGGGATTCCATGCTTGACACCAGTGCACTAACTGGAGAATCAGTTCCCC
>Ga0316613_10000957_pt1 | contig 20604 bp, 17 predicted proteins | sample OWC_soil_day10_C_2_FD_207647 | JGI IMG/M metagenome (GOLD analysis project Ga0316613, IMG submission 207647) | Wetland soil microbial communities from Old Woman Creek delta, Ohio, United States - OWC_soil_day10_CT_b | ecosystem: Environmental > Terrestrial > Soil > Wetlands | place: USA: Ohio...
TTCATTGCACCCGTTGCGTGCGCTTTGGCGAAGAGATTGCCGGCATTCGCGAATTCGGCATGCAGAATCGGGGCGACCGCGCCGAAATCACCTCCTTTCTGAACAAGACGGTTGACTCCGAGCTCTCAGGCAACATGATCGATCTGTGTCCTGTCGGCGCGCTCTTGTCCAAGCCGTTCCGCTACCAGGCGCGCAACTGGGAGCTTTCTTCTCATAAATCGTTCAGCCCGCATGATAGCCTGGGCGCCAATTTATCCGTCCAGTCGAGGGGCGATACGGTATTGCGCGTGCTGCCGTTCGAGAACGAGCGCATCAACGAGTGCTGGATTTCCGACAGGGACCGTTTCTCCTACCAGGGATTGAACAGCGAGGACCGGCTGTTGAAGCCCCGGATCAAGCAGGACAACAAATGGGTCGAGACCGACTGGGCGACCGCATTCGGCTATATTGCCCATGGGTTGAAGAGCATCCGTCAAGAGCATGGCCCCGGTGCAATCGCTGCCCTTGCCGCACCTCATTCGACGCTGGAAGAGATGGCGCTGCTGCAAAAGCTGGTACGCGGCCTGGGATCGGAGCATATCGATTTCAGATTGAGGCAAAGCGATTTTGGGCTTGATGGCCAAGTCGTTCCATGGCTGGGTATGAAGATTGACTCTGTCGGTCGATTGAACGGCATGCTTCTGGTTGGTTCTTTCCTGCGCAAGGACCATCCGCTGTTGGCTGCACGCGTGCGCTATGCAGCCATGAACGGCGCCAAAGTCAGCGTGCTGCATGCTGTCGACGACGATCTGCTGATGCCGCTTCACGCCAGGATGATCAAGGCTCCGTCGGGCTGGCTTTCCGGCCTAGGCGAAATCATGGTTGCTGTAGCCCGTTGCAAGGGGGTGGCGGCACCGGCCGGGTTCGAACATATCGAGCCGTCCGACGATGCAAGCGCCATAGCTGAGAGTCTGCTTCAAGAAGGTGAAGGCAACAAAGCCATCTTCCTCGGCAATGCCGCGATTCAGCATCCTCAGGCGTCGAAATTGCACGCTGCGGTCGAGTGGCTGGCGCGCGAGACAGACGCCACGCTTGGTGTCCTGACGGAAGGTGCAAATACGGTTGGCGGCTACCTGGCCAATGCGTTGCCAGCAGACGGAACGCAGGGTACGTTTGCGTCAGCCTGCAAGGCCTACCTGCTGATGAATCTCGAGCCGGAACTCGATTGCGCCGATCCGCAAGCGGCCAGGGCAGCGCTCTCGAGTGCCGACATGGTAGTCGTCCTGTCGCCGTACCGACACGAGCACGAGTATGCAGACGTCATGCTGCCGATCGCCCCGTTTACCGAGACCTCGGGAACGTTCGTGAACAGCGAAGGGCTGGCGCAAAGTTTCCAGGGAGCGGTGCTGCCGCAAGGCGAAGCACGGCCGGGGTGGAAGGTATTGCGCGTGCTGGGCAATTTCCTCGAACTGGAGGGCTTCGATTATGAGACCTCTGAGGAAATCCGCGATGAAATCACGCGCGGGGACCACGACTTGTCGGCTCAATTGAACAACATGACTGGCATGCAGCCTGAATTCAGCCCGGTTGCCGTGGAAGGCATCGAACGCATTGCCGACGTGCCAATTTACTTTTCCGATCCGATCGTGCGGCGCGCCAGCGCGCTGCAAGCAACGACGGATGCCAGGCCGCCACGTGCCTATCTGCCGGTTGATCTGGGCGTCAAGCTCGGCATCCAGAATGGCGATCTGGTGAAGCTGACCCAGGGACAAGGCAGTGCCGTCCTGAGTGCGCTTCTGTCCGAAAACCTGCCGGGTAATGTCGTCCGCGTGGCTGCGGCACATGAGCTGACATCGGCTTTGGGGCCGATGTTCGGCACTATCCGTGTGGAGAAAGCATGATCGGGCAGATCTTTTCCACCATCCATGATGTCGGCTGGCTGGCCGCCGTCAAATCCTGTGGGCAGCACTGGCTCGGATCCATGTGGCCATTGACTTGGACGATGGTCAAGATCATGTGCATCGTCATGCCGGTGATGGGGCTGATGGCTTTCCTGACTCTCTGGGAAAGAAAAGTGGTGGGTTGGATGCATGTGCGTCTCGGACCGAACCGCGTCGGACCGGCGGGATTGCTACAGCCGGTTGCGGATGGGCTGAAACTGCTGTTCAAGGAAGTCATCATTCCGGAGAAGGCTGACAAGATCATCTACCTTCTGGGACCAGTTCTGGTGCTGGCTCCGGCGCTTGCCGCATGGGCCGTGATTCCGTTCGGGCCGGAGGTTGTGCTCGCGGACTTGAACGCCGGGCTTCTCTATATCATGGCGATCCTGTCGGTATGCATCTATGGCGTGATTGCCGCCGGTTGGGCATCCAACTCGAAATATGCTTTCCTGGGCGCGCTGCGCGCTGCGGCCGTCATGGTGTCGTTCGGCATTGCGATGGGATTCGTGCTGGTCATTGTGCTGATGGTCTCGGGCAGCCTGAACCTGGTCGACATCGTGAACGGTCAGAATAGCGGCTGGTTCAGGGATAGAGGGCTGAACTTCCTGTCTTGGAACTGGCTGCCGTTGTTACCGATGTTCGTGGTTTACATAATCTGCGCCATCGCCGAAACCGGACGGCTTCCGTTTGATGTCATCGAAGGCGAATCCGAGATTGTTGGCGGGCACATGGTCGAATATTCGGGGATGGCGTTTGCAATGTTTTTCATGGCCGAATATGCCAACATGATCCTGTTGTCGACGACTGCTTCAGTCCTGTTCCTGGGCGGCTGGCTGGCGCCGATTGGCGGGCTTGGCTGGATACCGGGCTGGGTCTGGCTGGCGCTCAAATCGTTTTTCCTTGTGTCGGTGTTCATCTGGATCCGGGCGACTTTCCCGCGATACCGGTATGACCAGATTATGCGGTTGGGCTGGAAAATATTCATCCCGTTGACGCTGGTTTATCTGGTTATGATTGCCGTATGGATGCAGACACCGTGGAACATCTGGAGATAGGCCGATGAAAGCGATAAAGGACTTTCTGAGCAGCCTGATGCTGGGTGAATTCATAAAGGGGCTGGCCCTGACAGGGCGGTATTTGTTTGCTCGCAAAATAACGGTGCAGTATCCGGAAGAAAAGACGCCGCGTTCACCCCGGTTCCGAGGGATGCACGCATTGAGGCGCTACGAAAACGGAGAGGAGCGCTGCATCGCGTGCAAGCTGTGCGAGGCCGTGTGCCCGGCGCTGGCGATCACGATTGAACTGGAAGAGAAGGAAGACGGGACGAGGCGCACGACACGCTACGACCTGGACCAGAACAAATGCATCTTTTGCGGGCTATGCGAGGAATCGTGTCCGGTGGATGCGATCGTCGAAACAGCAGAGAACGAGTATGTCGGCTTCCAAAAAAGCGATCTGTACTTTACCAAAGAGATGTTGCTGGCCGTGGGAGATCGTTATGAACAAGAAATTGCCAATGCGAGAGAGGCCGATGCCAAGTACAGATAACTGCCTGATCGTCAACCCTGCTCTGGTGGCGTGATATGGATCCAAAGACTATCCTTTTTTATGTTTTTTCAGCCATTCTGATTGCTGCTGCTTTGCGCGTGGTTACAGCGCGGAATCCGGTGCACGCGGCGCTGTTTCTGGTGCTGTCGTTCTTCACGGCAGCTTCGATATGGGTGCTGCTCAAGGCCGAGTTTCTGGCGATCGTGCTGGTGCTGGTGTATGTCGGTGCTGTGATGGTGTTGTTTCTGTTCGTGGTCATGCTGCTCGATATTGAATTGGCGCGAATACGGGAAGGGTTTGCCAGAAACCTGTGGGTCGCCATTCCGGTTGGACTCCTGATCGTATTCGAGATGGCAGCCGTCCTGATGCGCGGCTTCCTGTCAACCGACGTTCAAGCGCCTGCCGAATCCGCCAGAATTGGACTGACACGAGAGCTGGGAAAGGTATTGTACGGGCAGTATTATTACGCCTTCGAAATTGCGGCGGCAATTCTGGTGGTGGCGATCATTGCGGCGATTGCACTGACGTTGCGCCGACGCCAGGACGTGAGCTATTCCGATAACGGCAGCGCCATTGCCGTCAAACGTAGCGACCGCATCCGTCTTGTCGACATGAAATCTGAAAGCACGGGGCAGGCGGACGGAGAGGGGAAATAACATGCCACTGACCGTATCGCTTACGCATTACCTGATCCTTGGTGCGATCCTGTTCACCATCTCGATTGTCGGCATCTTTGTCAATCGGAAGAATGCCATTGTCCTGCTCATGGCAATCGAGTTGATGCTTCTGGCTGTGAACATCAACTTTCTCGCTTTTTCGCACTACCTGGGTGATGCGGCCGGGCAGATCTTCGTGTTCTTCATCATGACCGTGGCTGCAGCAGAAGCCGCCATCGGCCTGGCGATCCTGATTGTCCTGTTCCGAAACCTGCATTCCATTAACGTGGAAGACTTTGATAGTCTGAAGGGATGAGCATGGCTGCAGGACTCCATTCCACCATTCTCATGATTGCTCCGCTGGCCCCGCTGGCAGGAGCGGCCATAGCAGGGCTGCTTGGTACCCGTTTCCTGGGAAACAGGGCGAACAGGGCGGTTTCATGCGGTGCGGCCATTCTTGGCGTTGCCATCGCGCTTGCCATCTCAATCCATGCGCTGCTTGCCGTTACGCATGGAGCTAATTTTAACGGCACGCTCTACATCTGGATGAATGCAGCCGGGATTTCCATGGAAATCGGGTTTCTGATCGATAGCCTGAGCGCCCTGATGATGTGCATCGTTACATCCGTGTCGCTGATGGTGCACGTCTACACGATCGGCTACATGCGTGACGACGAGGGGTACAACCGCTTCTTTGCCTATCTTTCCCTCTTTACCTTCGCCATGCTGATGCTGGTGATGAGCAACAATTTCCTGCAACTTTTTTTCGGCTGGGAAGCCGTCGGTCTGATCTCGTATCTCTTGATCGGCTTCTGGTTCGACAAGCCGGGCGCCACTCGCGCCGGCCTGAAGGCATTCCTGGTTAATCGCATTGGCGATGTCGGGTTCATCCTCGGCATCGGGCTGTTGCTGGCCTATACCGGTTCGCTGAACTTTACGGAAATTTTCGCGCGCCGGCTGGAGATCGCCGGACTGCAATTGCCCGGAACCGACTGGATGGTCATTTCGGCGGCATGCATCTGTCTCTTCATCGGCGCCATGGCCAAGTCGGCCCAGTTTCCCCTGCATGTGTGGCTGCCCGATTCCATGGAGGGCCCGACTCCGATTTCGGCGCTGATCCATGCCGCCACCATGGTCGCGGCCGGTATCTTCATGGTCTCGCGCATGTCGCCCCTGTTCGAACTTTCCGATGCCGCACTTTCGCTCATGCTGGTAGCGGGTGCCATAACGACGCTCTTCATGGGGCTGGCGGGAATGGTGCAAAACGACATCAAGCGCGTCATTGCCTATTCGACCCTGTCGCAACTTGGCTACATGACGGTGGCGCTTGGCGCTTCAGCTTATCCGGCTGCGTCGTTCCATATGATGACGCATGCCTTCTTCAAGGCGCTCCTGTTCCTGGCGGCCGGTTCGGTCATTATCGGTATGCACCACGATCAGGACATCCGTAATATGGGGGGACTGCGCCGCTACATGCCGGTCACGTGGATAACCGCACTGGTCGGTGTACTGGCGCTTTCCGGTCTTCCATTCCTGTCTGGGTTCTATTCGAAAGAAAGTATCATCGAGGCCGTTTATCATTCCCGCCTTGCCGGTGCCGGGTTTGCCTACTTCGCCGTGCTGGCCACTGTTTTTGTGACGGCTTTCTATGCGTTGCGCTGGTTCCTCCTCGTCTTTCATGGGGACGAGCGCTTCGGACAGCATGAGGCGCGTCAGGGGGGGGATGTTGACGAGCATGCAGGAACATCTGGGCATGTTGGCCTGATGTCGGGCGACATGCCACATGAATCTCCCCGGATCATGACCATTCCGCTGATCCTGCTGGCCATTCCATCCTTGGCGATCGGCTTCATTACAGTAGGTCCAGTGCTGTTCGGCGATTTCTTTGGCGGCGTGCTCTTCGTCGCTCAAGGGCATGAGGCGATGCGTGCGTTGTCGATGCAGTTTCAAGGCGCATTGTCGATGGGGATGCATGGGCTCGTTTCCTTGCCTTTCCTGCTGATGATGGCTGGAGGTGCGCTGGCTTGGTATGGCTATATCGTCAACCCGTCATGGCCCGGCCGCGTCAGGCAGCAACTTCCGCACCTGCATGCCCTTCTCGAAAACAGCTTTTACATCGACCGGATCTATGATGCCGTATTCCTGCGCGCCGCAGTCCGGTTGGGACGCTACCTGTGGCTGATCATCGACCGGAGACTGATCGACCAAGGACTCGTCAAGGGAGCCGCGAACATTACGCGCCGGACCGGGCAGGTGCTCTGGGGTGGCGACCGGATCGTGATTGACGAATGGATGGTCAACGGCAGCACACGGCTGGTGAACTGGTTTGCTATGAGAATGCGCCAGTGGCAGACAGGTCATCTTTCTCACTATGCGCTGGTGATGATTCTCGCCATGCTGGGCTTTCTGATTTACTTCTTGCCTTTGCCGTTCACACGATAACTATAAAGAAGACGATACGAATGACGCTGTCAACTCTACCGATACTGAGCGCCGCCATCTGGGGGCCCATCCTTTTTGGCATACTGATTTTTGCGGTCGGGCGGGACGACCGGCCCGGGATGGTGCGCGGCCTTTCTCTGGCGGGTGCCGTTTCGAGCTTCCTGGTGACCCTGCCGCTTCTGACGGGATTCGACCGTGCCGAACACGGAATGCAGTTCGTCGAAAAATTCGCATGGATCGAACGCTTCAATATTTACTACCATTTCGGCATCGACGGCATTTCTCTCTGGTTTGTCTTGTTGACCGCTTTCATCACGCTGATTGTCGTCATTGCCGGCTGGAAAGTGATACAGCATCGCTTCGCGCAATACATGGGGTCCTTCCTGATTCTCTCCGGCATGATGATCGGGGCGTTCTGCGCTCTGGACGGGCTCCTGTTCTACGCCTTCTTCGAGGCCACGCTGATCCCGATGTTCGTCATCATCGGCGTTTGGGGGGGAGCGCGCCGCGTGTATGCCGCGTTCAAATTCTTCCTTTACACCTTCTTCGGGTCGCTCCTGATGCTGGTGGCGATCGTCTATCTCTACTATCAGGCCGACAGCTTCAATATTCTGATGTGGTATGCGCTGCCGATGCCGCTGAATGTGCAGATCCCGATCTTCATCGGCTTTATGGTTGCGTTCGCAGTCAAGGTCCCGATGTGGCCGGTGCATACTTGGTTGCCTGATGCCCACGTGGAAGCGCCGACGGGCGGTTCTGTGGCGCTGGCAGCGCTCATGCTGAAACTGGGTGCATACGGCATCGTTCGTTTTGCGTTGCCGATAGCCCCGGACGGCGCGCGGTATCTCTCCGGCCTGATGATTGCGCTGTCCCTGGTTGCGATCATTTACATCGGCTTGGTGACGCTGGTGCAAAAGGATATGAAGAAGCTCATTGCGTATTCATCGATTGCGCACATGGGGTTCGTTACCCTGGGATTCTTCCTGTTTGACAGCCTGGCGATCCAGGGCAGCATTGTGCAGATGATTTCGCATGGCTTTGTTTCAGCAGCCATGTTTCTATGCGTGGGCGTGCTCTATGACCGCTTGCATACACGACAGATCGCCGATTATGGCGGTATCGTCAATACAATGCCGAAATTTGCCACCTTGTTCGTGCTGTTTGCCATGGCCAATAGCGGACTGCCGGGCACATCCGGATTCGTCGGCGAAGTCATGGTGATACTGGGCGCGGTCAAGACTAATATCTGGATCGGGTTGCTGGCCGCCGTGTCGCTGATTCTGGCGGCTTCCTATTCGCTATGGCTGGTCAAACGGGTCGTATTCGGAGCGGTGGCCAACGAGAATGTGGCAACGCTGGCGGACATCGGAAAGCGTGAATTTGGCATGCTGGCGCTCCTGGCAATTGCCGTGATTGCGCTTGGTGTCTATCCTGCACCCGTTATCGATGCAATGCAGGTTTCGGTTGCTGATCTGCTTCAATTCATCAATGCATCCAAAATCAGATAAGGCCAGATACGGTAAATGATTGCGATGAACCTGATTCCCGTCTGTCCTGAGATCGTACTTACGATTTCGGCTCTGTTGATTTTGCTGATCGATATGTTTTTGCCGCAAACGAGGCGAAACGTGACGTTCGGCCTGTCACTGCTGACGCTGGTACTATGCGCGGTTCTCAGCTTCATTGGCTTGCGAGACGAGAACACGGTTTATGCGTTGAATAACTTGTTCGTGTCGGATTCGATGTCGAACCTGTTGAAGCTGTTCTCTTATGCGGCGGTAGCCATGACGCTGATCTACTCGCGGCAATACGTCGATGCACGCGGCATGGCAGGAGGGAATGACAGCCACCTGAATGGCGAATTCTATGTTCTGGTGCTGTTTTCGCTGCTGGGACAGATGGTGATCATGTCGGGGACGAATTTCCTGGTCGTCTACCTCGGCATTGAGCTGATGTCGCTGCCGTTGTACGCGCTGATGGCAATGCGGCGCGACAACGCAGCCGCGAACGAGGCGGCCATCAAGTACTTCATTCTTGGCGCGCTCGGCTCGGGGTTCATGCTATATGGCATATCGATGCTGTATGGCGCGACCGGATCGCTGGATCTGCTTGAAGTGGCAAAGATGGCCGCTTTTGGTGAGGTAAGCCAGGCAGTTCTGGTGTTCGGGGTCGTGTTTGTGCTGTCGGGGCTGGCTTTCAAACTGGGCGTGGCGCCATTTCACATGTGGGTGCCAGACGTGTACCAGGGCGCGCCGACGGTAGTGGTGCTGCTGATCGCAGGCACCACCAAGCTGGCTGCCTTTGCGCTGTGCATGCGGCTACTGGTTGACGGCCTGCTGCCGATGGCGCTGGACTGGCAGAAGATGCTGGCCATCATGTCGGTGCTGTCGATGGCGATCGGTAATATCACCGCACTGATGCAGACCAACATCAAGCGCATGCTTGGATACTCGACCATATCGCACATGGGTTTTATGCTGCTCGGCATGCTTTCAGGTGTGACGAACGGGGACACGCTCACGACAGCAAGCAATGCCTACAGTTCAGCCTTGTTTTATACCGTAACCTACGTGCTGACGACATTAGGGGCGTTTGGCGTGATTTTGCTATTGTCGCGTGCAGGGTTTGAAGCGGACAATCTGGACGACTACAGGGGATTGGCCAAGCGCAGCCCATGGTTCGCGCTCGTGATGTTCATCATGATGTTTTCGCTGGCCGGACTGCCGCCGCTGATGGGTTTTTATGCCAAGCTGTCGGTGCTGCAGGCAGTGCTGGCGGCAGACAAGGCATGGTTGGCGGTCGTGGCGGTCGTGTTTTCACTGATCGGCTCCTTTTACTATCTGCGCGTGGTTAAGCTGATGTATTTCGACGCACCGGCCGATTCGGGCAAGATCTCGGCCTCGGGCGAGGCGCGCGTGATGCTGAGCATCAACGGCATTGCCGTGCTGGTCTTGGGGCTTGTCCCCGGCCCACTGCTGACCCTGTGTACCACGGCCATCTTCAATTCTCTTTCCTCCTGATTCGTTGTAAGACAAGGGTATTCTCGCTTCCGGCCGGCGCGAACTGTTGTCACTCAAATTTGTCCGCGGTTGACGCAATTGGCCAAGAGCCAAAGGCCAAGGACCAAGGACCAAGGACAAGCATGAGGTTATACAAGATGCGTTCGCTGGGAAATCTGGAATTCGTCATCGATATCCTCTTTAATGAACGGCTGTACTGTGCATTTTGCCGACCTCAACGATCCCTTCGAAGGCGTCTACCTTGCAGGTTCTCAATTTCCGCTGGAATTGCTGGAAAGAGAAGATCTTGAACCATTGCTAGAGAGCATCGGCAAAGAGCCTGCGAACAAGAAATTCGACTGGATATGCAGCCTCTCTGGAAATTTTCAGGATATCCGCTTGTGGTCGCATTATGGAGACGGGCACCGCGGCATCGCTATTGAAATCGACTTCACCGATCATGAAGCGGATGCAAAGCCGGTTCGGTACGTCGGCAGATTTGAAAATTACGGCGAAACGAAACCCGAGAGCGTTCCGGTCTATATGACCAAGATCAACGTCGGCAAGCTGGCGATTGAACAAAAAGAATTGGTCGCGCGTAAACAGAAGAATTAGGCGTCCGGCCAACTGGCATTCCTGCTTCGGCAACCCGGCCAGATAGCCATACTTCTTTGCGGCAATTCCCCATGCCAAAAGTAATTCTTGCATCTTGCAGAGCAAGATAGGTCTATTGGCGACCATCCCTTTCGTCCCTCATGCAGTTGTTTCCTGCTGATGGTACTGCGATAGACGTCTTTCCCGCCAGATCCAACCGTATTGGGAAGAACTCCTGATGCCATTCTGCTGACCGAAAATTTCTTCAAATAAACGTTGATCTAATGCAAATTTTAAGTTTAGAATGATAATCATTCTCATTTTCATTTTAAACTTAAAAGAGAGGAAGTATGAAACTCATAAATTACCTTGTGGCAGGATTGGCGGCAGCTTGTTATTCATTGGCGGCGCACGCGCTCGAATATCCGATAGGGGCGCCTCAACATGCAGCGGGCATGGAAATAGCAGCCGTGTATCTGCAACCTATCGAAATGGAGCCTGCAGGACACATGAGAAAGGCTTCCATATCCGATGTTCACCTGGAGGCCGATATCCACGCGCTTGCCAGCAATCCGAACGGCTTCGCGGAAGGTATGTGGATACCGCACTTACTCGTCAAATTCGAATTGACCAAACTAAGTACCGGTGAAGTTGTAAGGGGCAACATGATGCCCATGGTTGCTTCGGACGGTCCGCATTATGGTGATAACGTCAAGCTCATGGGGCCTGGAAAATATAAAGTCAAATATACCATTTACCCTCCCAACGCCAAGGAGAACCCTCACGGCCAACACTTTGGTCGCCATACCGATCGAGAAACCGGTGTCCGGCCCTGGTTCAAGCCCATGGAAGTTGAGTGGCAATTCAACTATGCGGGCGTCGGTAAGAAGGGCGGGTATTGATATGCGTTACAAGCCGCTGTGCCTTCTGCTTGCCCTTGCTTTTGCCACACCGGCATTTGCCGAGGATGATGTAAAGACGCTGTCTGCCGAGTTGAAGCGCTTGTCGGAGCGTATCGAACAGCTGGAGAAGCAGAACAAGGAAATGGAAAATGCTCTTGCGACCGACCGGGTGAGCGAACAGGAACCTGAAACTGCAACTCGCCTCAAAGCGGTTGAGTTCCAGACCCTTTCCATGCAAAAGCAGGCTCGCCAGATCGAGGCGCTCGAAGGAATTACTGTCGGAGCCAGCCTTACCAGCGTCATACAGGGCGTAAACGGCAGAGGATCGGCCAGCGGAGACGGGGAATCTCGCGCCAACTATCGAGGAGATATTTCGGTGACGTTGCCCGGTGGCGAGATGGGCAATACGGAAGGCAAAATTTTTACCCAATTGCGATTCGGTCAGGGCAATGGGGTCAGCCTGCGCCCGACCTACACAGGCACGCCGAACAGTACGGGATTTCAGGTCGGAAGTGTTGCGTCGGATGACTCCTTTGGTGTCATTGCTCAGGCCTGGTATCAGTTGAAAGTGCCCTTGTCGGATGGCAGGAAAGAAGATGCAAGAGAGCACGTCTATGTGACCTTCGGCAAGATCGATCCGTTCGTGTTCTTCGATCAAAACTCGATAGCAGATGATGAATCGACCAAGTTCCTGAACAATGTATTCGTGCACAACCCGCTGCTGGATTCGGGCGGGGATATTGGATCTGACGCATACGGATTTGAGCCGGGGATCATCGTTCAGTATAAAAATACACGCAACAAGGGAGCGGACTGGGGGCTTTCATTAGGCGTATTCAGTCCATCAGGAACTCGCACGGACAATGGGGCTAATTTCAACGGCTCGCTCGGCGACCCGCTGGTCATCGTCCAGGCCGAGAGGGCGGTACGCTGGAACTATCTGCCCGGCAACTACCGGTTGTATGTTTGGCGTAATGGACAAGGTGTGGGCTACGACGATATTGAGCGCAACCATACCGGTATCGGCATTTCCATGGATCAGAAGGTTACCGATAACCTGACATTGTTTGGCCGTTATGGACACGAAATGAGCGGCAAGGTCATGTTTGATCGTGCAATCACTGCGGGAGCCGAACTTACCGGAAGCAAGTGGGGGCGTGCGGCAGATAGTCTTGGCGTTGCGTTTGGCGCTTTGCGAACCAGTTCGGATTTCCATGACGATTCTCTGAGCCTGTATGGATACCAGGCATCCGGATGGGAAAAGCAACTGGAAATATATTATCGCTTTCGAGTCAATAGCCGCTTTGAACTGACTCCGGATATTCAAAGAATCATAAGGCCGGGAGGCGATGGGTCAGCTTCCGGTGTGACGGTAGTCGGGCTGCGGGCAAAGGTCGGGTTCTAACATGAAAGCAAGGGTTCTCTTGACCGTGGTTGCAATATGGGCGGGCTTCGGCTGGATGATGTCGCAAGCCCCGCCTTCTGGGTATATGTGTTCTCGCGGACGCGCATGAGAGCGAACGATCAGCCTGTGGCGCCAAAACAAGAATAGTTTCCTAACTTTTACGAAATCGTCTCGTTCCCGAGTCGGAAGAAGGTTTTTGTATCCGAACGATGCGTGCCATGCCGATCAGTGTGGCACACGTTTACTATTCTCGCTATGCTTGGAAAGCATTCTCATGATGTCTAGAATCTCTGCTGCCATCGAATCGTTTTTTGTTCGATATCGATCATATTTGCCATGGGTGCATGCGGTCATGTTTGTGATGTTCATGACCATCCTTTTCCTTCCGTTGCTGCTTCCTGATCCTCCAGAGGATGCAACGCCGCTCACTCATTTCACCACGTTTGCCAACTATGCGTTGTGGGGATTATGGTTCCCTCTGCTGTTCCTTTCTGTCATCTTTTCCGGACGCTCATGGTGCGGCCTGTTCTGTCCGATGGGCGCAGCTTCCGAGTGGGCCAATAAAATAGGATTAAAGCGTCCCATTCCCGGTTGGTTGCGTTGGGAAGGAACGCCAGTGGTCAGCTTTATTGTCACCACTATTCTCGGACAGACACTTGGCGTACGCGATCACCCTGAAGCGGTTGCGGAGATTTTTGGCTGCACCATGGCTGCTGCGATAGTGATCGGATTTCTGTATGGGCAGAGAAAACGTGTCTGGTGCCGCCATTTATGCCCAATCGGTCGATTGCTGGGTCTGTATTCACGCATCGGCGCAGTCCAGTTCGTCCCAAAGGTGAAGCTGGGAGGCTGCGATTCCTATACGGAAAAAGGAATCTGTCCAACCATGATCGCTTTGGCCCATAAAAATGAGTCACGGCACTGCATCGAGTGTTTTCGATGCGTCAATCCCCAGGCAAAAGGAAGCATACGCATGGAGTTCAGAAGGCCGGGAATCGAGATCGAAAAAATCCGTGACCACAATGCGAACCCGGCGGAGTCCTGGTTTCTGTTTCTCGATACGGGCGTTGCTCTGGGTGCCTTCTTGTGGCTTGTATTGCCTCAGTATCAGAATGTCCGCCAGGCGGTCGGCGACATAGCCATTGATCACGGCTGGGATTGGTTGCTGCAAGTGGGTTCGCCATGGCTGGTCAGTGTCCATCCAGAGCGTGCGGAAGTGTTTTTATGGCTCGATTTCATCATGATCGTCGGTTTTATGCTGTGTTGCATGTTGGCTTTGACGATATTGCTCGGTGCGATGACAGGAGCGGCGGCATGGCTATCAGCTAGAGTCGGTGGAAAGGGGGAGTTCAGGCAGCGTTTTACAGAGCTTGGATACCTGTACGCACCGGTATCCATGGTGTCGCTGATATTGGGGCTTGGTAACCTTCTCTTTGACCCGATCAAGGAAACACCCCTCGGCATGCACGGCGTTCAGGCGGTCAAGGGAGCGCTATTTGTGGCAGGCATGGCGTGGAGTATTTGGCTGGGAGACCGGATCCTGTCCAACCAGAGCGTGTGTGCAGCGCGCAGGTGGCTGCCGCTGCTGCCGGGATTGATGGGATGCATGGCGATAGGAGTATGTTGGTGGCCCGCTATATTCGGCATATAAAGACGTGCTGGGATCACTCGTAATCGAACATGCTATGGAGCCTTTCGGTTCCACATATGGCCTGAGAATGAAAAGTGGTTCTCAGTGAACTGAAAGCCACTGCTTGAACGCAAGACAATCTATCATCTGTCTGAACTCAAAGCAGTTCATTTTGCATATGCACTGGTAAAATTGGCCATTTGCAGCCAACATACCCAATATCATGTCAGGCAACACACTCGGCACTCTTTTTACCGTCACTACGTTCGGGGAATCCCATGGCCCTGCCATCGGATGCGTGATAGATGGCTGCCCCCCAGGCATGGCATTGTCCGAAGCCGATATTCAGCCCGAACTGGACCGGCGCAAGCCCGGCACGTCGCGTCATGTAACACAAAGGCAGGAATCCGATGCTGCGCAAATCCTGTCCGGTGTCTATGAAGGCAAAACAACCGGCGCGCCGATCATGCTCCTGATTCGCAACGAGGACCAGCGAAGCAAGGACTATGGAAATATTCTGAACATCTTCCGCCCTGGTCATGCCGACTATGCCTATCAGCGTAAATACGGAATCCGCGACCCGCGCGGCGGCGGCCGTTCCTCGGCGAGGCTGACCGCTCCGGTGGTGGGCGCTGCCGCGATTGCCAGAAAATGGCTGCGCGAGAAATACGGCGTGGAAATCCGCGCCCGACTGAGCCAATTGGGAGAAATTGCGATCCCCTTTCAATCCTGGGATGCGGTTTATTCGAATGCTTTCTTTGCTGCGACTGATGATGCCTCTCTTGTACAGGAATTGGAAAACACCATGGATGCCTTGCGTCGCGAAGGCAATTCAGTGGGTGCGCGCATTGACATCGTTGCCAAGAACGTCCCCGGCGGACTGGGAGAGCCGTTATTCGACAGGCTCGATGCGGATATCGCACATGCAATGATGGGCATCAATGCCGTCAAGGGGGTCGAGATCGGTGCAGGTTTCCGGTCAGTATCGCAGAAAGGTACCGAACACGGGGATGAATTGACTCCGGACGGGTTCGTCGGCAATAACGCTGGGGGAATCCTTGGTGGCATTTCAACCGGACAGGACATTACTGTATCGATTGCGGTCAAACCGACGCCCTCAATCCGGCTTCCGCGCCGGTCTATCGACAAGGATGGCAACCCGGTTACTGTCGAGACACTGGGACGACATGATCCTTGTGTCGGAATACGTGCGGTTCCGGTTGCCGAATCGATGCTGGCTTTGGTGCTGATGGACCATGCATTGCGAAACCGCGCACAATGTGGTGACGTCGTCAGCCCGCTCCGTCGGATCGCCGAATAACCGAAACGTTCATGGCGGCGCATGCGCCGCCGCTTTTTCGACCCCCCCATAACGGACGCAACCTTCTTGCAGCAGCGATCATGGCCTGAACAGTCGTTTAATTTCGGCTTTTTCTTCTTTTGGTGCTATGGCTTCGTCGGTGTATTTCCGACGTATATCAGCCTTTTTTTCTCCGAAAAAGGCATGACCGCTCTGCAGATCGGCATCCTGATGTCGCTCATGCAGGTCATGCGGATTTTCGGCCCTGCGATCTGGGGATGGTCGGCCGATATGATGCAGAAAAGGTCGCATGTACTGCGGTTTACCGCCATGTCGGCGATGACAGTCTTTGTCGGCATCTTCTTCGGCAAGACCTTTTTCCAGTTTGCCCTGATCATGATTGCCATCAATCTGTTCACGAGCGCGCAGGGTTCGCTGGGAGAAGCAATGATGCTGTCGGAAATGCGCGGAGATCTGACCTACTACGGACGCCTTCGTCTCTGGGGGTCGGTCGGATATATCATTCTGGTAGCGATATCCGGATTCATCCTCGACTGGCAGGGACTAGAACTGCTTCCATGGATCTGTCTGATGGTCCTGGCCATGATCTTCGCCTCAAGCCTGCGCCTGCGCGAGTCCGCACAGCCTGTGTCACGTTCTGGAAATGCTTCCATGAGGTCGTTGCTGCTGAAGAAAGAGGTGCTCGCCTTCTTCACATCAACCTGTTTCATGATTGCCGCGCATACCGCCCTGTACATTTTTTTCTCCCTGTATCTCGCACACTATGGTTACAGCAAGTGGATGATCGGAATGATGTGGGCGATCGGTACGCTGGCCGAAGTGGTGTTCTTTTTCTACCAGGCACCCATTTTTCACCGCGTCGGTTTGCGGCGCCTCATGTTGTTAAGCCTTTTGGTTGCAGTTGTTCGCTTCCTGATGATAGGCTTGGGTGCAGAATCGTTGCTGGTGCTGCTGATCGCGCAAGTACTCCATGGCATGACGTTCGGGGCGCATCACTCGGCTTCCGTGGCGACGATTCAGCGATGGTTTGCCGGATCGATGCAGGCGCGCGGTCAGGCCCTCTACACCAGTATTTCCTACGGACTGGGAGGAACCTTGGGAGGATTGTGTTTTTCCGATCTTTGGGGACGATTCGGACCAGAGGCGATTTATCTGGTGGCTGCCGTACTCGCGCTGATGGCTTTTGTTGCCGCGCTACTGTCGTTCCGCTGGCAGGAGAAAAGTTGATTCGAGACAATTGATGGCATGGCTCATTGCAGCATTCGCTTTCATTCTCTTTACGGCCCTGGCATTGCCGCGCTACCGGCGCAGGGAAACCCGCTTGTTTTCTTCCCTCCTGCTGCTCGGAGGGCCTGTTTTACTCTACCTGATCATGACCATGCATAGCCTCTTCTACTATCCGGATCACTTTCAATATGACACACCGGAAAGAGTCGGCCTTGCGTTCGAGAAGGTCACCTTTCTCAGTATGGACGGTACACGACTATCCGGATGGTTCATCCCGGCGGAAGGCTTTGATCGTCCACGAGAGGCCAAAGGAACCGTGATTCATCTGCATGGCAATGCCCAGAACATGACTGCGCACTGGCAGTTCGTCGATTGGATGCCGATGCGTGGCTTCAACCTGTTCGTGTTCGATTACCGTGGGTATGGTGAATCAGAAGGCACTCCGGAGCCGAAAGGCGTATTCGAAGATGCAGTAAGCGCACTTGATTACGTGCGATCCCGTTCCGATGTCGATTCCACACGCCTGCTTGTCTTCGGACAGAGTCTTGGCGGCACCGTTGCCATTGCGGCGGCAGGGGCAAGCCCCGTTGGTATCCGGGCCGTTGCGGCCGAAGCACCGTTTTATTCCTATTCCAGAATCGCCAACGACCATTTTCCCGGTGCAGGCGGCCTGATGGACGATACCTACAGTGCTAGCAATTATGTTTCAACTCTGTCTCCGATTCCGTTGCTTCTTGTCCATGGCACGCTCGACCGGGTTGTTCCCTACTCGCATTCCATCAGCCTCTTAAGCGAAGCAGCCGAGCCCAGGCGTCTGGTTACCATTGATGGCGGTGAGCACGTGGATGCGCTTACGCCGCGTCATGGCGAAACTTACCGCAACGAATTGGCAGGATTCTTTGAGGAGGCGCTCAAGCGCCCGCTCTGATTACCGTTCTGTCATTGGGCCGATGTCTATCGATAAGGCCATCGATAATCCCGTTTATTCCCGCCCCAGGCTCTTTTTCCAAGGAATGCAGCCCCTTCCGGCACTTGGTTTCGGGCACTATTTGCCCGCTAATATGGCATAATGAAAAGCTATTCAATCAACGCGGTTTAGGCATTATGAGTAAAACGCTCTACGACAAACTGTGGGAATCCCACGTTGTTCATACCGAGGAAGACGGTACCGCAATCCTGTATGTCGACCGCCATCTCTTGCATGAAGTCACCAGCCCGCAAGCCTTCGAAGGGTTACGACTGGCTGGCCGCAAGCCATGGCGTAATTCCGCCAATCTTCTGGTGGCCGATCACAACGTTCCCACATCGGACCGGGCTTGCGGCATCAGCGATCCCGTTTCAAGGCTCCAGGTAGAAACGCTGGATGCTAACGCAAAAGCGTTCGGACTTACTTATTTCAACATGGCGGACACGCGCCAGGGAATTGTGCATGTTATCGGGCCGGAACAGGGCGCGACGCTGCCCGGCATGACGGTGGTTTGTGGTGATTCGCATACATCGACGCATGGCGCGTTCGGCAGTCTGGCTCATGGTATTGGCACGTCCGAAGTCGAACATGTGCTGGCGACGCAGACGTTGCTGGCGAAAAAATCGAAGTCGATGCTTGTGCGGGTCGAAGGTAAATTACCTGAAGGCGTGACGGCGAAAGACATCGTGCTGGCGGTTATAGGCAAGATCGGCACAGCAGGCGGAACCGGATATGCGATTGAGTTTGCCGGGGCGACTATCCGCGAGCTGTCCATGGAAGGCCGCATGACGGTTTGCAATATGGCTATCGAGGCGGGGGCGCGCGCTGGTATGGTTGCCGTTGACGACACGACAATCGATTACGTCAAGGGAAGGCCTTATTCGCCGATTGGCGAGCAGTGGGAACGAGCCGTGCAATACTGGCGTACCCTGCATTCCGATCCTGACGCCAGATTTGACTCGGTCGTCGAACTGAATGCAGCGGAAATCCAGCCTCAGGTTACCTGGGGCACATCGCCTGAGATGGTGATTGCTGTCGATGGCCGCGTTCCTGACCCTGCTCAGGAAAAAGATGCTGTCCGACGCGATGCCATCGAAAAAGCGCTGAAATACATGGATCTGAAGCCGAATACGGCCATCGTCGATATTCCGGTCGACAAAGTCTTTATCGGTTCCTGCACCAATTCGCGCATTGAGGATCTTCGCGCTGCAGCGGATGTCGTTCGCGGCAAAAAACGCGCGCCCGGTGTGAAGCTGGCAATGGTCGTGGCCGGTTCGGGCCTGGTCAAGGCTCAGGCCGAGCGTGAAGGACTGGACAAAATTTTCATCGAAGCCGGTTTTGAGTGGCGTGAGCCGGGCTGCTCGATGTGTCTTGCGATGAATGACGACCGCCTCGATCCGGGCGAACGTTGCGCCTCGACTTCGAACCGCAATTTCGAAGGACGCCAGGGGCAGGGGGGCCGTACACATCTGGTTTCTCCTGCAATGGCTGCGGCTGCGGGCATTGCGGGCCATTTTGTGGATGTGCGCAAGCTTCGTTAATTCTGTCAGGAGGCGATATGGAAAAATTTTTTGCATTGCTGGTTGCCCTTGCCGTGCTGGCTGGCTGTAATACCGTGCAAGGCTTCGGAAAAGATGTGCAGAAAGCAGGGTCAGCCTTGGAAGGCGCTGCCAAAAAATAGGAAACAAGCGTAGTCGGGGCACAACCTGCTTCGGATTGCGGCAACGAATGGCAAGAACATGGATAAATTTATCGTACACGAAGGACTGGTGGCGCCGCTTGACCGCGTCAACGTCGATACCGACGCCATTATTCCCAAGCAGTTTCTGAAGTCGATCAAACGCACGGGCTTCGGCCCCAATCTGTTCGATGAATGGCGCTACCTGGACCACGGCGAGCCCGGCATGGATAGCTCCAGGCGGCCGCTCAACCCTGACTTTGTGCTGAATCAGCCGCGCTATCAGGGCGCATCAATTCTTCTTGCCGGCAAAAACTTCGGCTGTGGTTCATCACGCGAACATGCGCCATGGGCGCTTCAGCAATATGGCTTTCGTGCCGTGATCGCGCCGAGTTTTGCCGACATCTTCTTCAACAACTGTTTCAAAAACGGTCTGCTGCCTATCGTGCTGACAGAAGAGCAGGTAGGGCGTCTGTTCGAAGAGGTCAAGTCGACGCCGGGTTATCGTCTGATCGTGGATCTGGACAAGTTGCTTGTCACTAACGAAACGGGCAGCATATCGTATTCGTTTTCGATTGACCCTTTCCGCAGATATTGCCTGATGAACGGGTTGGACGATATCGGCCTGACGTTGAAGCATGCGGATGAGATTCGCGAATTTGAAAAGCGCCATCTGGCCGAACAACCCTGGCTGGCCAATACGATCTGACATCTTTAGCCAGATCGTGAACATCCGGGCATTCCGGGCAATCACCATGGGTTCTCTGATGTGTCCGGGATTAACCGTTCGGTTTATTCGCGTGACTGCAGGAAACTGAAATTTCCGCTATCGGGGCGATTGCGCCAGATGGCAAGAATAACGATAAGAGAGGTTAATGTGAAAATTGCAATTCTTCCTGGTGACGGAATCGGCCCGGAGATCATGGAGCAGGCAACCCGGGTGCTGAATGTGCTGGGTGAAAAATTCGAGATGGAAACCGCACCGGTAGGTGGTGCGGGATATGCGGCCCACGGGCATCCCTTGCCGGAATCGACGCTGAAGCTTGCCAAGGAAGCGGATGCAATCCTGTTCGGCGCTGTAGGCGACTGGAAATACGACACGCTGGAGCGTTCGCTTCGTCCGGAGCAGGCCATCCTGGGCTTGCGCAAGAATCTCAGTCTGTTTGCGAACCTCCGGCCGGCTTTCCTGTTTCCAGAACTGGCTGGCGCTTCGACGCTGAAGCCGGAAGTCGTCTCAGGTCTCGATATCCTGATCGTGCGCGAGCTTACTGGCGACATCTACTTCGGGCAACCGCGTGGAGTACGCACCGCGCCGG
>Ga0316613_10000958_pt1 | contig 20580 bp, 21 predicted proteins | sample OWC_soil_day10_C_2_FD_207647 | JGI IMG/M metagenome (GOLD analysis project Ga0316613, IMG submission 207647) | Wetland soil microbial communities from Old Woman Creek delta, Ohio, United States - OWC_soil_day10_CT_b | ecosystem: Environmental > Terrestrial > Soil > Wetlands | place: USA: Ohio...
CAGGTGCAGCGGCGGTGCCACGCAGGCCCGTGCGGCCTGCTGCATCGCCGCGGCCTCGTGCTGCAGCACGCGGTCGAAGTGCTCGTGGTTGCCGCTGACGGCCACCACCGCCCGCGCCCGGCGCAGTGCCGGCGTGCGCTGCAGCCAATCGCGCAACTGCAAGCCCGGCCAGACGATGTCGCCGGCCAGAACCGCGACATCGAAGTCGATTCCTTCCGGAAGGGCCAGATTGCTCAGTTCCAGGTGCAGATCGGACAGCAGCAGCAGCTTCAAAGGCCCCTCACAGCCGGTCGACGTAGCCGAAGCTGCCTTGCCGCGCTTCACTGGCGGCCTGTAGCAGGCCGGCCATCGCGGCGCGGTACAGCGAGGTGGCCAGGCTGATGCGGCGCACCCCCGCGCCGCGCAGTTCGGCCACGCTGAAGGACGCCCTCTTGCGCCCGACCATGAAGTTCACAGGCTTGTCGACCGCCGCGCACACGGTGCGCACCGAGGCCAGGTCGGGCAGTGCCGGCGCGAACAGCACGTCGGCGCCGGCCCGGGCGTAGGCCTGCAGCCGGGCGATGGTGTCGTCGAGGTCGGGGTTGCCGCGCAGGAAATTCTCGCAGCGCGCGGTGAGCACGAACGGAAACGGCAGCGCGCGTGCCGCCTCGGCCGCCGCGGCGATGCGCTCCACCGCCTGGCTGAAGGGGTAGAGCCGCTTGTCGGACAGACCGCTGAAGTCCTCGATCGAGCCGCCGACCAGCCCGCATTCGCCGGCCAGGCGGATGCTCAGCGCCGCATCGGCCGGCGCATCGCCGAAGCCGTTTTCCAGGTCGGCCGCCACCGGCAGGTCGGTGGCGTCGACGATGGCGCGGGCATGGGCCAGCGCCTCGTCGCGCGTGATCTCGCCATCGCGCCGACCCAGCACACCGGCGGCCGCGCCGCTGGAGGTGGCCAGCGCGGCGAAGCCCAGGTCGGCCAACAGCTTGGCGCTGCCGGCGTCCCAGGGGTTGGGAATGACGAAGCACTCGCCGCGGTGCAACGCGCGGAAGGTGTCGGCCTTGTCGTGGAGGCTGAGGGCCATCGATGTCTCCCTGCCGCGCGGCAAGCGGTGCGGCTGCGCCAAGCATAGCGACTGCGTGTGCAGCGCCACGTTAGAGTCACGTGATGCACGATCGCTGCTTCGAGCCGCGGCCATGAGAACGGTCGAGGCCACGCGCTACCTGACGCCGCTGCGCGAGGGCGGCTCGCTGCCGGCCATCGTCGAGGCCGACGACGACGGCCTGTACGTGCTGAAGTTCCGCGGAGCCGGCCAGGGCCCGAAGGCGTTGATTGCCGAGTTGGTGGCCGGCGAGCTGGCGCGTGCGGTGGGCCTGCCGGTGCCGGAGATCGTGTTCATGCAGTTGGACGTGGAACTGGCGCGCACCGAGCCCGACCCGGAGATCCAGGACCTGATCCGCGCCAGCGGCGGCCTGAACCTGGCGCTGGACTACCTGCCCGGCGCGCTGAGCTACGACCCGCTGACGATGCCGGTGGATGCCGCGCTGGCCTCGGCCGTGGTCTGGTTGGACGCGCTGGTCGGCAACGTCGACCGCACGGCGCGCAACGTCAACCTGCTGTGGTGGCACCGGCGGCTGTGGCTGATCGACCATGGCGCGGCATTGATCTTCCAGCACCAGTGGGACGGCCACCTGGAGCGCAGCACGCGGCCCTTCCTGCCCATCCGCGACCATGTGCTGCTGCCGCTGGCGGGCGCGCTGGCCGAGGCCGATGCCGAGTTGTCGCGGCGGCTGACGCCAGCCATGGTCGAGGCCATCGTGCAGCAGATTCCAGACGCCTGGCTGGATGGCGAGCTGCCTTTCGACAGCCCTGAGCAGCAGCGCCAAGCCTACCTCGACCACTTCATCGCGAGGCTGCAGTCGCCGCGTGCCTTTGCACTGGAAGCGCAGCGTGCCCATGCACAGCTATGACTACGCCATCGTGCGGGTGCTGCCACGCGTGGAGCGCGGCGAACAGCTCAATGCCGGCGTGATCCTGTCCTGCGCCGCGATCGGCTACCTGCGCGCGAGCTTCGAGCTTGACGAAGCCGTACTGCGTTGCGTGGCACCGGGGTTGGACCTGGAGCCGATCCGCGCGGCGCTGGCCGGCATCGAGGCGGTGTGTGCCGGCGGCGAGGCGGCCGGGCCGCTGGGCCGGCTGTCCCCACGCGAGCGCTTCCACTGGCTGGTGGCACCGCGCAGCACCAGCGTGCAGGTATCGGCGGTGCACACCGGCCGCTGTGCCGACCTGGACGCCGCGCTCGAGGACCTGGTTCGCAAGATGGTTCGGCGGGCCTGAGGCATTTCCCTTCGCTCACGCTGGGAGCCCTACTACGACCGCCGTATCAAGCAGCCGCCGTGGGACCGGCTCCGCCAGCCCACTGGCGGCTCCCCCTCGAGGGGGAGCGCCGAAGGCGCTGCGGGGGTGGTTCACATCAAAGCTGAAAGCCGACCCACAGCACCATGCCTTCGGCCACGTCGCGCGCCAGCCCCGGCTTGTGCAGCGCGAAGGGCTGCGCCGACTGGCGCTCGCGTTCGAACCAGACGCCGAACCGGCGCACGTCATTGGCTTCGTGGAAGGCGATCATCATTTCGTAATTGAGGAACAGGCTGCGGCTGTCGACGTTGGCCGAGCCGCCCAGCGCCAGTTGGTCGTCGATGACCGCCAGCTTGGCATGCAGCATCTGCGGTGCCAGCCAGATGCGCGCGCCGGCCTGGGCCAGCGCACGCAGCGCGCGGCCGCGCGCGATGTCCGACAGGCGATGGTTGGAGCGCGCCGGGATCAGCAGTTCCACCACCACACCGCGGCGCGCTGCCAGGCACAGCGCCATCAGCAGCGCGGCATCGGGCACGAAATATGGCGTGACCAGCGCGATGTGGCGCCGCGCCTGGTAGGCCGCGGTGAGCAGCAGCGCGTAGACTGTGTCGTCCACCTGGTCCGGGCCGGAGGCGACCAGCTGCGCGCCGTGCGCCGGCGAGTCGTCGGCATCTGCTTCCGGCGGCATCTCCTGCGGCGCCCGCTCGGTGTTGGCAAAGGCCCAGTCGCGCTCGAACAGCGCCAACGCCTGCAACACCAGCGGGCCTTCGAGATCGAAGCTCAGGTCGTGCCAAGCGGCCTTGCCGGGCTCGCCTTCGAAGTATTCCGAGGCCAGGTTGCGCCCGCCGCTCCACAGCCGGCGCGTCTCGGTGGCGCCGTCGACGATCAGCATCTTGCGGTGGTCACGCAGGTTGGTGCGGCCCTTCAGCGGCGAATGAAGCGGCGGCACGAACAGCGCTACGCTGGCCCCTGCGGCACGCAAGGGCTTGAGGTTCGGCCGGCCGGCCATCAGGCTGCCCATGCCGTCGAGCAGCAGGCGCACGCGCACGCCGGCACGGGCCTTCGCGCACAGCTTGTCGATGACCTGCTGACCCACCTGGTCACGGCCGAGGATGAAGGTGCACAGGTCGATCGACTGCTGCGCGGCGTCGAGGTTGCACCACAGCGAGTGCAGCGCCTGGCTGCCGTTGGCATGGACCTGCAGCTCGCGGTAGGCTGCAGGCGCGGGCTGGCCCAACGCATGCAGCGTCTGCAGGGCCCAAGAGCCGCCGGGCGCCAGCGGTTCGACGTTCAGGCCGCGGGCCGTGCGCGGCCGCGCCACCTTGCGCGAGCCGAAGGTCAGGAACATCGGCAACGCGACGTAGGGCAGCAGCACCATGAACAGCACCCACGCGATGGCGGCCGTGGGGTGTCGCCGCTGCTCGAGCAGGTGCGAGGTGACGACATAGGTCAGCAGGCCGACCACCACGACCAGGCCGTGGAGCGAGAGAAAGGAATCCATGATGTGCGCGCGGAGCATACCTGCGGCCGCCGATGTGGTGACCGAGCGAGGCTTGTCTTCAGCGCGGAGGACGCCGCCGCCCCTGCGCGGGCGGTACTGGCCGGTGTCCAGGTCGCACCTGGTGCTTTCGGTCTTGCTGCCGTCGCTCGACGGCACCGAGATCTCGGGGTCGTTGCCGCGCATGACCCGCGGCGGGCGCACCTTCAAGAAGTGACCGGCACGCGGTTGCCGCGGCAAGGTCTTCGTCGGATCCGTGGGCAAGACTTGCCTCGCCCAGCGGACCCGCACGGCCGGCCCCGCCCGGTGCCGATGCGCAAGAATCGGTCTCCTGTTCCTCACCTACTCCACACCATGACCACACTGACACTGCAACAGGCCCAGACCCTTGTCACCGCCGCATTGGCCGAAGCGCGCGCCCAGGGCTACAAGCCGATGGGCGTGGTCGTCGTCGACGCCGCCGCCCAGGTCAAGACCCTGGCCCGAGAGGACGGCGCCAGCGGGCTGCGCCTGGACATCGCCACCGGCAAGGCCTGCGCCGCGCTCGGCATGGGCGTCAGCTCGCGCGTGCTGACGCAGCGCGCCAAGGACCTGCCGGCCTTCTTCATCTCGCTGGCCAGCGTGTCGTCGCAGAAGTTCGTCCCGCAGACCGGCGCGGTGCTGATCAAGGACGCCGCGGGCGAGGTGATCGGTGCGGCCGGTGCATCCGGCGGCACGGGCGACGAGGACGAGGCGATCTGCATCGCCGGCATCGCCGCGGCGGGGCTGAGCCATGGCTGAAGCCTTGCGCAAGGTGATGGTCACGGGCAGCATCCAGGCGCGGCCGGAACGCATCGATGAGTTGCTGGCCTTGAGCCTGGAGCATGTGCGGCGCTCGCGCACCGAGCCCGGCTGCCTTGCCCACTCAGTGCACCGCGACGTAGAGCATCCGCTGCGCCTGGTCTTTGTCGAGGAATGGGCCGATCGCACGGCGCTGCTGGCGCACTTTGCGGTACCGGCCTCGCGTGCCTTCATCAAGGCCGCTGCTGCCTGCGCCACGGACGCACCGGCCATGGCGCTTTACGAGGTCGAGGCCCTGAAACTCTAGAGTCCAAGCCCCCCGTCGACGCGCAAGGTCTGGCCGCAGACGTAGGCGGCCAGAGGCGAAGCCAGAAACAGCACCGCACCAGCCATCTCGTCTGGCGTGCCCAGCCGCTGCACGGGGATCTGCGCCAGTGCGCGCTGCAGCCGCTCGGGGTGCTCGGTGGTCACCTTGGTGAGCTTGGTGTCCACCAGCCCGGGCGCGATGCCGTTGACGCGAATGCCCTGCCCGGCCCAGGCCACGGCCAGCGTGCGGGTCAGGCTGATGACGCCGGCCTTCGACGCCGCATAGGCCGGGTTGCCGATGTTGGCGCCGTAGCCGGCCACCGAGCTGACGGTGATCAGCGCGCCACGCGATGCCGCCAGCATCTCGCGAAAGCGCGTGGCGCAGGCCATGACGCTGTGTAAGTTGACGTCGAGCACGCGCTCGAAGCCGGGCATGGCGAATTCCTGCCGCTTGTACAGCACCGTGCCCTGGCACAGCACGAGCACATCGAGCGCGGCGAAGGGCGGCTGGACGGCATCGACCGAGGAGAAGTTGGACACGTCCACTTGCGCATAGTGCAACCCGGCCAGGTTGGAGCCTTCGTCGACGCGGTAATCCGCGGCGGCAGCACGGGTGCCCCAGACATGCACCTCGGCGCCGCGCTGGCGGAAAGCCTGGGCAATGCCGTTGCCGATGCCGCTGGCGCCGCCGACCACCAGCACGGTCTTGCCGCTGAAGTCCAGATCGTTCATGGCGTGGAAATCCTCCGTTCGGCCTGCCGATGAATGCCAGCATGCATCATGCGCGATCTGCGCTACGTCGCTCGAGGAGACGCGTGATGAAGACCCTGGATCTGATCCGCACTGTGCGTGGCAGCACCGTGCTGATCACTGGTGCAGCCAGCGGCATGGGCCGCGCTGCGGCGCATGTCTTCGCGGCCGACGGCGCGAACGTGGCCGTGACCGACCGCGACGCCGGCGGCGCGGCGCAGGTGGCCGAGGCCATCATGCGCTGCGGAGGCAACGCTCGGTCGTGGACGCTGGACGTGGCCGATGACGAGGCGATCGAGCGCGTGGTGGCCGACGTGGCGATGGCTTTCCGCGGGCTGGACATCGTCATCAACAACGCCGGCGTGGCCCAGTTCCTGGCGTTGGACGACCCAAGCTACGACGCCCAATGGTCGCGGGTGCTCGACATCCTGCTGACAGCGCCGCAGCGCGTGGTGCGCGCCGCGCTGCCTCATCTTCGCCGTTCGCGAGCAGGGCGGGTGATCAACATCGCTTCGACCGAGGCGCTGGCCGCGCAGAACCGCGACAGCATCTACTGCGCAGCAAAGAGCGGCGTGCTCGGCCTGACCCGCGCGCTGGCGGTGGAACTGGGCCGCGACGGCATCACCGTCAACTGCATCTGCCCGGGTCCTATCCATACCGGCATGACCGCCGCCATTGCCGACGCTGACAAGGCGACCTTCGCGCGCCGCCACACGGCGCTGCACCGCTACGGCGAACCCGAGGAAGTGGCGCACGCGATGCTGAGCCTGGCGCTGCCGGCCAGCAGCTACATCACGGGCGCCGTACTGCCGGTGGATGGCGGGCAGACGGCGCGCAGTGCGTGAACGAACAGAGGAGCGAAAAACGGGTCAGCCCCTCGTGAGAGCTGACCCGTTGATTTGATTGGTCGGGACGGCGGGATTCGAACTCGCGACCCCTTGCACCCCATGCAAGTGCGCTACCAGGCTGCGCTACGCCCCGACTGAAAAACTCATTATAGAGGCACCCCCTTGAGGCCCTGACCTCAGGGCGCCAGCAGCTCGCGAATGGACAGCAGTTCCTGGCGAAGTTGCTGCAGGCCGAGTTCGCGCACCTCGGACAGCGGCAGGCCGCCCGCGTCTTCAGCGGCCTGCACCTCGGTTTCGTCCTCGTCCAGATCCTCAACCGGCGACGCGACCTCCGCACCGCCGTTGGCCGACGCGCTGCCACGCACGGCATGGCCCAACTCGGCCAGGCGATTGCGCGCCCCGCTGATGGTGAAGCCCTGGTCGTAGAGCAGGTCGCGGATGCGCCGCACCAGCAGCACCTCGTGGTGCTGGTAATAGCGCCGGTTGCCGCGGCGCTTCATCGGCTTGAGCTGCGTGAACTCCTGTTCCCAGTAGCGCAGCACGTAGGGCTTCACGCCGCAAAGCTCGCTGACCTCACCGATGGTGAAGTAACGTTTGGCGGGAATCGGCGGAAGCGCTTTCTCCATTGAAATCAATAAGATCTAACGGGAAAGCTAACACTTTACTCGAAGTCCTCTCCCAGCGGTGTGTCGCCCTGCACGATGGCCTTGAGCTTGTGGCTGGCGTGGAAGGTGACGACGTTGCGCGCCTTGATGGGGATCGACTCGCCAGTGCGCGGGTTGCGCCCCGGGCGCGGCGCCTTGCGCCGGATGTTGAAGTTGCCGAAGCCCGAGAGCTTGACGTCGCCGCCCTTGACCAGGGTGTCGTGAATGATGTCGAAGTAGGCCTCGACCATGTCCTTCGACTCGCGCTTGTTCAGGCCCAGGCGCTCGAACAGCAGTTCGGCGAGGTCGGCCTTGGTCAGCGTGGGTGTCTCGATGCTCGGCAGTATCACGGGGTCCATGGCTTGCTCTTGTTGCTTTGAATGGGGGGTCAGCCGCGCAGCCGCGCGCCGAAGGCCGCTTGTGCGCGCTGCACCGCAGCGGACACGGCCGCATCGATGCGCTCGTCGGTCAGGTTGGCTGCGTCGTCCAGCAATTCCAGGCGCAGCGCCATGCTGTGCTCGCCTGCGCAGATGTCGCCGCCCGGCTGGGCCGGCCGGTAGAGGTCGAACAACAGCACCGAGCGCACCAGCGCGGACGGGTCCTGCGCCAGGGTGCCGACCAGCCGGTCGTGCGCCACGTCGTCGCGCACCACCAGCGCGATGTCACGCCACGAGGACTGGTGCTTCGGCACCGGCAGTGCCGCAGGCACGTCGCGCGCCAGCACGGCATCGAGTTCCAGCTCGAACAGCAGCGGGGCCTGCGGCAGCTCGTAGGCCTGGCGCCATTGCGGGTGCAGCTCGCCGACATGGCCAATGGCGCGTCCTTCGAGTTCGACGCGCGCGCAGCGCCCCGGATGCAGCGCCGGGTGCGTGTCGGCCACGAAGACCGGCTTGCGCGGCGCGAGCAGCGATTCGATGTCGCCCTTGAGGTCGAAGAAGTCGACGCTGCGCTCCTTCTGGCCCCATTGCGCTTGCGCTGCCGGGCCAAAGGCCAGCGCGCCCAAGCGCAGCGGCTGGTCCACGCCCGCCACCGTGTTGCCGCTGTCCGGCACCTGGGCATCGCGGCGGAACACGCGGCCGACTTCGAACACGCGCACGCGGCTGGCGCGGCGCGCAAGGTTGTAGTGCAGCACGCCGAGCAGGCTGCCGACCAGGCTGGAGCGCATCACCGCCAGCGGTGCGGCAATCGGGTTGAGCACGCGGATCGGGTCGCTGTTGCCGGCCAGCTGCTGTTCCCAGCGTTCTTCGACGAAGCTGTAGTTGATGGTTTCCTGGTAGTCCAGTGCGGCCATCGCATGGCGCACCGCATGCGGGCTGCGGCGCGATTCGCTCAGCGTGGGTGCGCGGATCGGCGCCACCGGCGGTGTGTCGGGCAGTTGCTGGTAGCCGACGATGCGCGCCACCTCCTCGATCAGGTCTTCCTCGATCTGCAGGTCGAAGCGCCAGCTCGGCGGCGAGACGGTGATCGTGCCCTCGCCCTCGGTGAAGGCGAAGCCCAGGCGATGGAAGACCTCGGCGCAGCGCTGTTGGTTCAGCGGCATGCCGATGACCTTGGCGGCACGCGCCACGCGCAGCGTCACTGGCTGCAACTGGGGAAGCTGAAGCGTCTGATCGTCCAGCGGGCCGGGATCGCCGCCACAGATGTCCAGGATCAGCTGCGTCACACGCTCGATGTGCTCGGCCGTCAGCGCCGGGTCCACGCCACGCTCGAAGCGGTGCCCGGCATCGGTAGAAAAGTTGAAACGCCGCGAGCGCCCGGCCACCGCCTGCGGCCACCAGAACGCCGCTTCCACGTAGACATGGCGTGTGTCGTCCGAGACTGCGGTGGCATCGCCACCCATGATGCCGGCCAGCGACTCCACTGCCTGCGAGTCGGCGATCACGCCCACCGAGGCATCGATGTCGATGGTGTTGCCGTTGAGCAGCTTCAGGCTTTCGCCCGCGCGGCCCCAGCGCACCACCAGCTTGTCATGGATCTTGTCCAGGTCGAAGATGTGCGTCGGCCGGCCGTACTCGAACATCACGTAGTTGGAGATGTCGACCAGCGCCGTCACCGAGCGCTGGCCGCAGCGCGCCAGGCGTTCGACCATCCACGTCGGCGTCTTGGCTTTCGTGTTCACGTTGCGCACGACGCGGCCGGAAAAGCGCCCGCACAGGTCGGGCGCTTCCACCTGCACCGACAGCTTCTGGTCGTGCTGGGGCGGGATGGCTTCGATCAGCGGTGTCAACAGCGGCGCGCCGGTCAGCGCCGACACCTCGCGCGCCACGCCGTAGACGCTGAGCGCGTGCGCCAGGTTGGGCGTGAGCTTCAGCGTGAATACCGTGTCGTCCAGCGCCAGCAGCTCGCGGATGTCACTGCCCACCGGCGCATCGGCCGGCAGCTCCAGCAGGCCGCCGTGGTCGTCGGACAGCTTCAGCTCGCGCGCCGAGCACAGCATGCCGAAGCTGTCGACGCCGCGCAGTTTGCCGACCTTGATGGCGAAGGGTGATGCGCCCTCCTCCGCCGGCGGCAGCTCGGCGCCCACCAGCGCCAGCGGCACGCGCAATCCCACGCGAGCATTGGGTGCACCGCAGACGATCTGCAGCGGCCCATCGGGTGAATGCACACCGGCCAGCACCTTGCATACGCGCAGCCGGTCGGCATTGGGATGCTGCACCGCCTCGACGATCTCGGCGACGACCACACCCTTGCAGGGCGGCGCGACGGGGCGCGTATCTTCCACCTCCAGCCCGGCCATGGTCAGCAGATCGGCCAGCTCGGTGGTGGTGATGGGCGGGTTGCAGAACTCGCGCAACCAGGATTCAGGGAATTGCATTCAGGGTCTCGCGATCACTTGAACTGCGACAGGAAGCGCAGGTCACCATCGAAGAACAGGCGCAGGTCGTTCACGCCGTAGCGCAGCATCGTCAGCCGGTCCGGGCCCATGCCGAAGGCGAACCCGATGTTCGTCTCAGGGTCCAGGCCGTAGTTGCGCACCACGTTCGGGTGCACTTGGCCGGAACCGGCCACTTCGAGCCAGCGGCCCTTCAGCGGCCCGCTGGCAAAGGCGATATCGATTTCGGCCGAAGGCTCGGTGAACGGGAAGTAGCTTGGGCGGAAACGCACCTCGAGCTCGTCGCTCTCGAAGAACTGGCGCAGGAAGTCGCTGAACACGAACTTCAGGTCCTTGAAGCTGACGTTCTCGCCGATCCACAGGCCTTCGCACTGGTGGAACATCGGCGAGTGCGTGGCATCGCTGTCCACGCGGTAGGTGCGCCCCGGCGCGATGACACGCACCTCGGGCATCACTGAATGGTGCCCCGAGGAAAGGTCTTCGACCTTTCCGCCCCCAAAGGGGGTCGAGCCCAGTGGCGAAGCCATATGGGCTCGAGCACCGGCATGGCGCTGCGCATGGGCCTGCGCATAACGCACCTGCATCGGGCTGGTGTGCGGGCGCAGGTTGAGCCAGCGGCCTTCGGCGTCCTTCATGTCGACGTAGAAGGTGTCCTGCATCGACCGCGCCGGATGGTTCTCGGGGTTGTTCAACGCGGTGAAGCTGTACCAGTCGGTCTCGATCTCGGGGCCGTCGGCGACGTCGAAGCCCATCGAGGCGAAGATCGACTCGATGCGCATCATCGTGCGCGACACCGGGTGCAGCCCGCCCGTGCCGCGCTGGCGGCCGGGCAGCGTGACGTCCAGCGCCTCGGCCTGCAATTGCGCCTGCAATTCGCCCTGTGCCAGCGCATCGCGCCGTGCCTGCAGCAGCGCCTCGACGCGCTGCTTGGCCTGGTTGATAGCCGCGCCGCGCGTCTTCTTCTGCTCGACGCTGAGCGCGCCCAGGCCCTTCATCAATTCGGTCAGCTGCCCGGCCTTGCCGAGGAAGCGCGCCTTGGCATTCTCCAGCTCGGCCGGTGTGGGGGCCGCGTCGAAGGCGGACTGCGCAGCCTGTACCAGTGTGTCCAGATCGTTCATGGCCATTTGCAGAAACACAAGCGCTTGCGCTTGCGTTGGAGACTCATATCGCGAAGCGATGTGAAGCCGCGAAGCGGCGGGTCGTAAACAAAAATGGCCGCCCCTAACGTGACGGCCATCGAATGCTAGCGAGTCACCGAGCGTCCCCAGCGAGGACGCTCGGTGCGTCGAACATCAGCTGAGCTGGGCCTTCACCTTGTCCACGATGCTGCCGAAGGCAGCCGGGTCGTTGACGGCCAGATCGGCGAGGACCTTGCGGTCGATGTCGATCTGCGCCTTCTTCAGGCCGGCCATGAACTTGCTGTAGGTGACGCCGAGCTCTCGCGATGCCGCGTTGATGCGGGCGATCCAGAGCTGGCGGAACACACGCTTGCGGGTACGGCGGTCGCGGTAGGCATATTGCCCGGCCTTCATCACCGCCTGCTTGGCGATGCGGAAGACGTTCTTGCGACGGCCGCGATAGCCCTTGGCCAAGGCCAGGATCTTCTTGTGACGGGCGTGTGCGGTGACTCCACGTTTGACGCGAGGCATGTCTTTCTCCTTGGTGCGTTGAAGTCTTTACAGGCCAGCGAAAGGCATCATCTTGGCGATGCTGCCCATGTTGGTCTCATGCACCTCTTTCACGCCACGCAGGTGGCGCTTGCGGGTGGTGGACTTCTTGGTGAGGATGTGGCGCTTGTACGCCGCACCGCGCTTGACGGTGCCCCCCGGACGCACGCGGAACCGCTTGGCCGCGCTCTTCTTGGTCTTCATCTTGGGCATTGCTGCTCCTTCTTCGATATTGCCGTCTGCAGGCGACCACATGTCTCATGCGGTACTTGGGGGCCTGCAGCAGCTTCTTGTCGTTGTCGGGGTGACCAGACCTCGACAGCGAATCCCTCGTTACTTTCTCTTCGGCGCCAGCACCATGATCATTTGGCGCCCTTCCAGCTTGGGCATGTGCTCCACCACCGAGACGTCCGCCAGCTCGTCGCGGATGCGCTCGAGCAGCCGCATGCCGATGTCCTGGTGGGTAATCTCGCGGCCGCGGTAGCGCAGCGTGACCTTGCCCTTGTCGCCGTCTTCGGCAATGAAGCGGCGCAAGTTGCGCATCTTGATCGCGTAGTCGCCTTCGTCGGTGCCGGGCCGGAACTTGACTTCCTTGATCTCGATGATCTTCTGCTTGGCCTTGGCCTCGGCCGCCTTCTTCTGCTCCTGGTACTTGAACTTGCCGTAGTCCATCAACCGGCACACCGGGGGGTCGGCCGTGGCGGCGATCTCGACCAGATCGACGTCCTTTTCACCGGCCATCTGCAACGCATCCATGATGCTCACGATGCCCAGCGGCTCGTTGTCCACGCCATTCAAGCGCACCTGCGGCGCCATGATTTCCCGGTTCAACCTGTGCTTGCGCTCCGCGTTCGGAGTGCGGCGGTCCATGAAGGTAGCGATAGTTCAAACCCCTTAACGCGACACCTAGGCAAGCGGAGCCGCAAATGTGACAAAGGCGTGCCGGCGTGTCAGACCTTGCGGGCGATGTCGTCGGCGAGCTTCGCGGCGAAGTCGTCGAGCGGCATGACCCCGAGATCCAGATTGCCCCGAGCGCGCACCGAAACGGCCCCGTTTGCCTTCTCCTTGTCACCCACGACCAGGATGTACGGAACCTTCTGCATTGAATGCTCGCGGATTTTATACCCGATCTTGTCGGCCCGCAAATCGGTCTGCGCTCTAACTCCTTGTTTTTGCAGCGCTTTCACGACATCGGCCGCGTAGTCGGCGGTGTGCTCACTGATGCTGGCCACCACCACCTGCAGCGGCGCCAGCCAAGCCGGCAGCGCGCCGGCGTGCTGCTCGATCAGGATGCCGATGAAGCGCTCCAGGCTGCCGACGATCGCCCGATGCAGCATCACCGGGTGCTTGCGGCTGCTGTCCTCGGCGACGTAGACGGCGTCCAGCCGCTCGGCCATGGAGAAATCGACCTGCATCGTGCCGCACTGCCACTCACGGCCCAGCGCGTCCTTCAGTGTGTATTCGATCTTCGGACCGTAGAAGGCGCCATCGCCCGGCGCGAGTTGGTAGGCGCAGCCCGCGCGAACCAGGCTCTCCTGCAGCGCCGCCTCGGCCTTGTCCCAGGCCTCGTCCGAACCGATGCGCTGCGCCGGACGTGTAGCCACCTTGTAGATGATCTGCGTGAAGCCGAAGTCCTCGTAGACCTTCTGCAGCAGCGCCGTGTAGGCCACACACTCGTCCAGGATCATGTCCTCGGTGCAGAAGATGTGGCCGTCGTCCTGCGTGAAACCGCGCACGCGCATGATGCCGTGCAGCCCGCCCGTGGGTTCGTTGCGGTGGCACTGGCCGAACTCGCCATAGCGCAACGGCAGGTCGCGGTAGCTCTTGATGCCCTGCTTGAAGATCAGGATGTGGCCCGGGCAGTTCATCGGCTTGAGCGCGTAGTCGCGCTTCTCCGACTCCGTCGTGAACATGTGATCGCGGTACTTCTCCCAGTGCCCCGTCTTCTCCCACAGCGTCTTGTCCAGGATCTGCGGGCCCTTGACCTCGTGGTAGCCGTTGTCGCGGTACACCGCACGCATGTACTGCTCCACCTGTTGCCACAGCGTCCAGCCCTTCGGGTGCCAGAACACCGTGCCGGGGCTGTGCTCGTCGATGTGGAACAGGTCCAGCTCGCGTCCCAGCCGGCGGTGGTCGCGCTTCTCGGCCTCTTCCAGCATGTGCAGGTATTGCTGCAGTTCGTCCTTCGTCGCCCAGGCCGTGCCGTAGATGCGCTGCAGCATCTCGTTGCGGTGGTCGCCGCGCCAGTAGGCACCGGCCACCTTCATCAGCTTGAAGTGCTTGAGCCTACCCGTGCTCGGCACGTGCGGCCCGCGGCACAGGTCCTCGAAGGCGCCTTCGCGGTACAGCGACACATCCTCGTTGGCGGGGATGCTGGCGATGATCTCGGCCTTGTACAGCTCGCCCAAGCTCTTGAAATAGGCCACGGCCTCGTCGCGCGGCAGCACGCGGCGTTGTACCGGCTCGTCCTTCCTGGCCAGTTCCGTCATCCGCGCTTCGATCGCCGCCAGGTCCTCGGGCGTGAAAGGCCGCTTGTACGAGAAGTCGTAGAAGAAGCCGTTCTCGATCACCGGGCCGATGGTCACCTGCGCCTCGGGAAACAGCTCCTTCACCGCATAGGCCAGCAGGTGGGCCGTCGAGTGGCGCAGCACCTCCAGCCCTTCCGGACTCTTGTCGGTGACGATGGCCAGCTGGGAATCGGCATCGATGCGGTGGCTCAGGTCGACGACCTTGCCGTCGACCTTGCCGGCCAGTGCCGACTTGGCCAGCCCGGGGCCGATCGAGGCAGCCACTTCGGCCACCGTGACGGGTTGCGGGAACTCCCGCTTCGAGCCATCGGGCAGCGTGATCGCAATCATGGGGTTCGACTTTCGGAAATGAAAAAGCGCGGTACGGGACCGCGCTTTTGTCGTGACAGTGCAAAGGTTCAGGCGTGACGGCGCGGCCGATCAAGTTTCCGTGAAGAAGCCCGTAGTTCGCGGTGTCATAACCATGCTCCCTTTCCCGTCCTTGTGAGTTGTCTGAGTTCGAATTGTAGTCTCAGGCCAGCGGCAGTGCCTCGATGGGCTTGCCCGAGCCGACGAGCGCCGCGAACTCGTCCGCCAGGCGCTGGCTTTCACTCAGCGCTCGGCTCCAGGCGGCGACGCGGCCGGCCAGGTTGTCGCCATAGGCCTTGAAGTCGTTGCGGTCGGGCAGCTTGGCGTTCGGTAGCGTGGCGATCCACTCCGGCCGCGGCGACAGCAGCACCACCTTGTCCAGGTGCGCGGTGGCGCGGTGGCGGTGCTTCAGCGCCTTGTCCAGCCAGCCCGGAATCACCGTCTTCTGGAAATGCGGGTACAGCACCAGCCCCTCGGGCAACGACCCGTAGTCCAGGTGCAGGTGGTAGTCGGTGATGCCGCCGTCCCAGTAGGCGCCGCGCGGCGCGCCGGGAATGTCGTGCACGGCGTCCAGCCAGAATGGGATCGAGCAGCTGGCCAGGATGCTGGGCTGCAGGTTCACCGCATTCAAGCGGACCTGCTGCGTGCGGTAGTCGTGCAGCTTCAGTGGCAGCGGTTCGCGCGCGTCGGAGAAGACCACGCGCTCCAGCCAGCCGCCCATGGCCTTGCGGCTGACCGTGTTGGTCAGGAAAGCGCCCGCATAGCCCAACGGCATGCGCAGCCGCCCCTGGCGCTGCAGCACATGGCGGCCGCGGCTGGTGAAGACATGCAGGTGATAGCGCGGGTGGCCCAGCACCTCGGCACTATGGCGCTCGAAGCGCTCCTTCAGCTTGGCACCGAAGACTTCGCTGACATGGTGAGGCGTCGGCGGTTTGCCGGGTGCATGCTCGTAGTCCTGGTGGATGTAGTCATCGGCCATCTGCGCCAGGCTGACCGCTGGGTCGTCCAGGCAGGCGCTGGCCATGCGCCAGGCGCCGATGGAGGCGCCCAGCAGGTGCACGTGCTGCGTGCTGCGCCTCAGCCAGTCGCCGAAGATGAAGCGGTCCAGCCCGTTCAGGATCAGCCCTTTCGGGCCGCCGGCCGCCGCGGGGATGACGCGCACGTCGGCCGACTGCAGCCCGCGCTCGCGAAGATGTTTCAAGGCCGTCGCGCCGGCATGGATCTGCAAGGCCTTCATGGCCGGCGACTGTAAGCGCTACGATGCGGCGATGAGCCACGAACACCACGACCACGAGCACAGTGAACTCGGTGAAATGGACCTGCGCGTGCGCGCGCTGGAATCGGTGCTGGCGCAAAAGGGCTACATCGACCCGGCCGCACTCGATGTGCTGATCGACACCTACCAGACCAAGATCGGCCCGCGCAACGGCGCCCGCGTCGTCGCCCGCGCCTGGGCCGATGCGGCCTACCGCGACTGGCTGCGGCGCGACGCCACCGCGGCCATCGCCTCGCTGGGCTACAGCGGCCGCCAAGGCGAGCACATGGTGGTGCTGGAGAACACGCCGCAGCGCCACCACATGGTCGTGTGCACGCTGTGCAGCTGCTACCCATGGCCGGTGCTAGGCCTGCCGCCCACCTGGTACAAGAGCGCGCCCTACCGCTCGCGCGCGGTGAAAGACCCGCGCGGCGTGCTTGCCGACTTCGGCGTGACGCTGCCCGAGTCCACCGAGATCCGCGTCGTCGATTCCACCGCCGAAGTGCGCTACCTGGTGCTGCCGATGCGCCCGGCCAGCACCGAGGGGTTCAGCGAAGAACAACTGGCCGCGCTCGTGACCCGCGATTCGATGATCGGCACCGGCCTGCCGCTGGAGCCGGCGCCATGACTTACCTGAGCCACGCCGACCTGGGCGGCCGGCCCAATGCCGAACGCGTGCAGCCCGAAGCCGAAGGCGAGCTCTTCCACGCCGGCTGGGAACCGCGCGCGCTGGCCGTGACGCTGGCCATGGGCGCCACCGGCAGCTGGAACATCGACATGAGCCGCGCCGCTCGCGAGACGCTGCCCGACTATGCCAGCCTGAGCTATTACCAGATCTGGATCGGCGCGCTGGAAAAGCTGCTGGCCGAACGCAATCTCGTGCGGCCGGACGAGTTGCAGGCCGGCCGCGCGCTGCACCCGCCGCAGCCAGTCGCGCGCGTGCTGCAGGCCGACGCGGTGCCCGAGGCGCTGGCCAAGGGTTCGCCCACCGAGCGCCCGGCCACGGCGCCCGCGCGTTTCCTGGTGGGCGATGTAGTGCGCACACGGGCGCAACGTGTCGACCACCACACCCGCCTGCCGGGCTACGCCCATGGCAGGCACGGCGTCATCGAAAGCGTGCAGGGCATGCATGTCTTCGCCGACAGCCATGCGCAGGGCCTGGGCGAACAGCCGCAGTGGCTGTACCGGGTGGCCTTCAGCGGCACCGAGCTGTGGGGTGTGGACGCCGCACCCGGCACCAGCGTGGCCTTCGACGCCTGGGAGAGTTACCTGGAGCCGGCCGCATGACGACGATGCTGCTGCCCGGCATGCCGCAGAACTGCGGCGAACCGGTGTTCGCCGAACCCTGGCAGGCGCAGGCCTTCGCGATGGCGCTGGCACTGCACCAGCGCGGCCTGTTCAGCTGGCCGGAATGGGCCGACGCGTTGTCGAAGCAGATCGCGGCAGCGCAGGCCGCCGGCGATGCTGACCTGGGCGACACCTACTACCGGCACTGGCTGGCCGCGCTGGAAGCGCTGGTCGCCGTCAAGGGCGCCAGCTCGGCCGCCGAGCTGGCTCGCTACCGCGACGCCTGGGACCATGCCGCCGACCGCACTCCGCACGGCCGGCCGATCGAGTTGCGGAGCGAGGACTTCTCAGCGCCCTGAGCGCAGCTTGGCGAAGGCCTCGGCCATGGCCGAGCCGGTTTGCGGCGCTGCCGGCCGCACCCTTTCGCCGCGCGCGGCCGGTTTGAAGCTGCTGTCGACCGCCTTCGGTGCCGGCTTCGTATCCAGCTTCATCGTCAACGCGATTCGCTTGCGCGCCAAGTCCACCTCGACCACGCGCACCTTGACGATGTCGCCGGTCTTGACGATCTCGCGTGCGTCGCTGACGAAGCGATTGGCCAGCTGGCTCACGTGCACCAGCCCGTCCTGGTGCACGCCCAGGTCGACGAAGGCGCCGAACTGGGCCACGTTGCTGACGGTGCCTTCCAGCAGCATGCCGGGCTTCAGGTCCTGCAGGTCGTTGACGCCTTCGTTGAAGCGCGCCACCTTGAAGTCCGGGCGCGGGTCGCGGCCCGGTTTTTCCAGCTCGCCCAGGATGTCCTTGACGGTGATGGCACCGAAGCGCTCGTCGGCAAAGGCCTCGGGCTTCAGCGACTTGAGCACGTCCGATGCGCCCATCAGCCGCTCGATTGGCCGGCCGGTGGCGCTGATCATCTTTTGCACCAGCGCGTAGGTCTCCGGGTGCACACCAGTCATGTCCAGCGGGTTTTCGCCTTCGCGGATGCGCAGGAAGCCGGCCGCCTGCTCGAAGGTCTTGGGCCCCAGCCCCGCCACGTCGAGCAGCTGTGCGCGGTTGCGAAAGGCGCCGTGTGCATCGCGCCAGCGCACGATGCTGGCGGCCACCGCCGGCGTCAGCCCGGACACGCGCGCCAGCAGCGGCACCGAGGCGGTGTTCAGGTCCACGCCCACGGCATTGACGCAGTCTTCCACCACGGCATCCAGCCGCCGCGCCAGCGCACCCGGGTTCAGGTCGTGCTGGTACTGGCCCACGCCGATGCTCTTCGGGTCGATCTTCACCAGCTCGGCCAGCGGGTCCTGCAGCCGGCGCGCGATGCTGACCGCGCCGCGCAGGCTGACGTCCAGCTCGGGCAGTTCCTTGCTGGCGAATTCGCTGGCGGAATAGACCGAGGCCCCGGCCTCGCTGACGACCACCTTCTGCAGCTGCACATCAGGCGCTGCCGCAGCGACGCGGCGCATCAGGTCGGCGGCCAACGAATCGGTCTCGCGGCTGGCGGTGCCGTTGCCGATGGCGATCAGGTTGACACCATGCGCGGCCACCAGCCGTGCCAGCGTGTGCAGCGCGCCTTCCCAGTCGCGGCGCGGCTCGTGCGGGTAGACGGTGGTGGTCTCCAGCACCTTGCCGGTGTCGCTGACCACCGCCACCTTCACGCCGGTGCGGATGCCCGGGTCCAGCCCCATCACCGCGCGTCGCCCGGCCGGCGCCGCCAGCAGCAGGTCGCGCAGGTTGTGGCCGAAGACCTTGATGGCCACGTCCTCGGCTTCTTCGCGCAGCCGGCCGAACAGGTCGCGCTCCAGGCTCAGGCTGAGTTTGACCTTCCAGGTCCAGGCCACGGTCTTGCGCAGCAGCTCGTCCGCCGCCCGGCCGGCATGGCGCCAGTCCAGGTGCTGGACGATGCGGCCTTCGGCGGCCGACACGGTGGACGCACTGTCTTTGTCGGGCGGTGCCAGGCTCACCTCCAGAATGTCCTGTGCGCGGGCACGGAACACCGCCAGCGCACGGTGCGAAGGCACGCTGCGGATGGCGTCGTCGAAATCGAAGTAGTCGCGGAATTTCGCCACCTCGACGGCGTTCTCATCCTTGCCCGGCATCAGCCGGGCGCGCAGCCGTCCTTCGGCCCACAGCCAGTCGCGCAGCCGGCCCACCAGCAAGGCGTCCTCGGCCCAGCGCTCGGACAGGATGTCGCGCACGCCGTCCAGCACGGCCGGCACGTCGGCGAAGCCGGCCTCGGCGTTGACAAAGGCCGACGCCGCCGTGGCCGGGTCCAGCGACGGGTCGGCAAACAGTCTGTCGGCCAGCGGCTCAATGCCGGCCTCGCGCGCGATCAGCCCCTTGCTGCGGCGCTTGGGCTTGTAGGGCAGGTACAGGTCCTCCAGCACCTGCTTGGTTTCGGCCGCGGTGATCGCCGCGCGCAGCTCCGGCGTCAGCTTGCCCTGCTCGTCGATGCTCTTCAGCACCGCGGTGCGCCGCTCCTGCAACTCGCGCAGATAGGCCAGGCGCACTTCCAGCTCGCGCAGCTGGTTGTCGTCCAGGCCTTCGGTGGCCTCCTTGCGGTAGCGCGCGACGAAGGGCACGCTGGCCCCGCCGTCGAGCAGTTCGACAGCGCTCTTCACCTGCGTCGGGCGGGCGCCCAGCTCGGTGGCAATCTGCAACAGGATCGGATCCAAGATTCTTATGCCCCGTCTCGGGGCGGCTGGTTCAAGGCGGCGCAGTGTGCCATGGCCCGGTGAGCCATGCGGCCGTGCATATGTCGCGGCGATGGCGGGCTCGGCGATCCCCCCGGCGGGATGCGGATTCCTGCCCTAAAGGCCCGCGCCGCCCGGCCGATAGCCCGCAAATGGCTCCGTGTCCGTCGATTGCCACTGCCCTTCTCGGGGTTGCAGTGAGTTTTGCTCGCTGAGCAGCGCATGGATCTGCCTTCCAGCCTGAGCCAGGCCAACATGCTGTCCGCGATGTACCTGTTGGTGTTGGTGCTGGGCGCCTACGTGAGCGTCGACATGGGCCAGCGTGTGCGCCAGCGCAGCGCTGCGGAGCGCCGGCCCTGGCTGGTGACCGCGGTCATGGCGCTGTCCACCACCCTGTGGGCCGCAGCGGTGCTGAGCGTGGCTGCCCTGCTGGCCGGCGCCGACGTCGGCTTCGACGCGCTGTGGGTCGGCGCCGCGGCACTGGCGACCCTTGTGTTGGGATTGCCAGGGTTGTATCTGTCGCTTTCGCCCAGCATGTCGCGCACTCGCCGACTTGCCGGTGCCGCGACTTTGGGTGGCGCGGCGTTGGCCGCCCAGGTCCTGACGCTGAGCGCAGCCGCCCGGACCCTGGAAGTTGGATGGAATCCGGGCCTGCTGTTCCTGGCCTGGTTGGCGGCAAGCAGCGGCTTCGGCTGGGGACTTCATGCCACGCACGCGTCGGGCGAGGCCACCGCCAGTCCGCAACGCCAGGGATTGGCCGCCGTGATCATTGGCAGCGGCGTCCTCAGTGCGCATTGGCTTGCTCTCGCCGCAGCCGGACT
>Ga0316613_10000959_pt1 | contig 20578 bp, 22 predicted proteins | sample OWC_soil_day10_C_2_FD_207647 | JGI IMG/M metagenome (GOLD analysis project Ga0316613, IMG submission 207647) | Wetland soil microbial communities from Old Woman Creek delta, Ohio, United States - OWC_soil_day10_CT_b | ecosystem: Environmental > Terrestrial > Soil > Wetlands | place: USA: Ohio...
TAAGAAGTAAGACCCCTTGTAGATGACAAGGTTGATAGGCCAGGTGTGTAAGTTCAGTAATGGACTCAGCTGACTGGTACTAATAGGTCGAGGGCTTGACTTAAATGATAGCACTGCGTGCTAACGACCATTAACCCTAAAATACACGCCTTCTTCTGTGCAGTTTTGAGAGAACATATATAATATGTTTATCTCTATAATCCAGTGACGATAGCTGTGGGGCTCCACCTGTTTCCATACCGAACACAGTAGTTAAGCCCACATACGTCGAAAGTACTTGGTTGGAAACGGCCTGGGAGGATAGATAGTTGCTGGTTAGGAAAAACACTCATTTATTGAGTGTTTTTTGCTTTATATTTATCTTTATCATTTTTTCCTTAATCGTTCCTGAGACTGGTGAGAATGCTCCAAATGCTAGGCGCGACGAGCACGTGAGCCGAACAGTACGACTGTACGTGAGGTGAGCGCGCGCAGGAAGCAACGACGCAGATGGGGTATTATCGCCAATCGGACTACCGAACACAGTAGTTGAGCCCATACGTCGAAAGTACTTGGTTGGAAACGACCTGGGAGGATAGGTAGTTGCCGGTTAAGCAAAAAGCACTCATTTAAATGAGTGCTTTTAATTTCGTCTTTCATTCTGCGGCGTTCTTGAGATTGGTGAGAATGCTCCAGATGCTAGGCGCGCGACGAGCACGTGAGCCGACCGCACGCAGGAACAACAACTCAGATGGGGGATTATCGCCAATCGAAGAGTAGTGGCTTATTTATTACCATATGCCATGATAAAAAAGTTGCTACCGTATTTTGTATTGAATTCTTTTTCAAAATTTTTAATTGCGGTTAGTTGATCATCATTCAAGTTAGCAAAGTCAATATTCTTATGAGTCATAGTAGTAATCTCCTTTTGTATATAGTGATTATTATGATATCCTGATAATTTAAGAATATGTATGTAAAATATAAAACATGATAAAGAAAACTTGGCTTCCGCCAAGCCTTAACGTAGGCAGAAGCCAAGTTGCTCTTACTTGGAAGCGAGAAAGTGTATGCTTTCTGATGAAATAAAAAAACTGAGACAGAATGTCCCAGCTTTTTTATTTTTATTATGTATTTATCGATATTCAGCTTTAACTTTAACTGAACGAGTTCACTATATTCGATTGCTACAATTTAATACATTCTTAATTTTATGTTGAACCATATTTTTAATGGCAGCACGAGCTGGAGTTAAGTATTGGCGAGGATCAAAATGACTAGGGTTTTTTGCAAGATGCTCGCGGATTGAAGCCGTCATGGCGAGTCGTAAGTCAGTGTCAATGTTAATTTTACATACGCCGAATTTACCAGCTCTGAGCAACATGTCTTCAGGAACACCTTGAGCACCTGGAATGTGTCCGCCAAATTCATTACATTTGGCTACAAACTCAGGCAATACGGTAGACGCACCGTGTAGTACTAGTGGATAACCAGGTAATAATTTGGAAATTTTCTCTAAACGTGCATAATCAAGACTAGGTTCTCCTTTGAACTTGTAAGCACCATGGCTAGTTCCGATAGCAATAGCTAATGAGTCGCAACCTGTGCGCTCAACAAATTCTGCTGCTTGGTCAGGATCAGTATATGTAGCATCTTTAGCATTTACTTTAACGGCATCTTCCACGCCAGCCAGTTTGCCTAGCTCAGCTTCAACAACAACACCATGAGCGTGGGCATATTCTACTACTTTTTTGGTCAAAGCAATGTTTTCTTCAAAAGAATACTTTGAACCGTCAATCATAACAGAACTAAAACCACCATCAATGCAAGACTTACAAATTTCAAAATCTTCGCCATGATCAAGGTGTAGAACAATAGGTAGACCAGAGTCTTCCATCGCGGCTTCTACTAGTTTTGTAAGATAGATATGCTTGGCGTATTTCCGGGCACCTGCAGATACTTGAAGAATAAGTGGAGCTTGTTCTTCCTTGGCGGCATCAACAATACCTTGGATAATTTCCATGTTGTTGACATTGAATGCACCAACTGCATACTGACCTTCATAGGCTTTTTTAAACATTTCAGTTGAAGTAATTAATGGCAAGGTAATTCCTCCTCAGTAATTCTATAATATGGGATTTTACTTATTTATTATAGCACATAGAAGTGTAATAAAATATAAAAAATAAATTTTGTATACAAAATTATGTACAATCAAGTACTTTAACTAATTCTAAAAGGTCCGTAGGTAGCGGACTAGAAACATCAATTATCTTGCCTGAAACGGGATGGGGAAAGTACAGTCTGGCAGCATGCAGGGCTTGTCGCTTAATAAGCTCTCTTGAGCCACCGTAAAGGTCATCTCCTAGAAGAGGATGTCCAATGTGTGATAAATGTACTCTTATTTGATGAGTGCGGCCAGTTAAGAGCGTTAATTCCACTAAACTGGCGTTGTTTAGATTCTTAATTACTTTATAACAAGTGGCGGCATGCTGTCCGCTATCGTGAACCATACGCTGAATAATACTATCAGGATGTCTAGCAATCGGTGCATCAATAATACCTGCGGCAGGTATTATTGTTCCTGAAGCCAGTGCCAGATATTCGCGCTTGATATGCTTTATATCATTGTGGGACAGTAAGTGTTGAATATGAGGTTGTTTGGCAATAAGCACTAGACCTGAGGTGTTACGGTCTAATCGGTGAACAGGATGAAAATTAAAGGGCAGTTGCAATGCACGAAAGTAATGGATAACAGCATTTCCCAGTGTTGTCACATGTTCTGATGTTGTGGGGTGTACTAACATGCCTGCTGGTTTATCTATGATGAGCATATAATCATCTTCATAACAAATGGTGAGCGGCAATTGTGTTGGTACGATAGTACAATCTTGTTGCCAATTTACATTGATAATATCCCCAGGATATACAATATGATTCATAGGTATATTATGGCTATTTACCGTTAGCGTTCCTGATTGTTTTATTTTTCGCCATATAGTTAGAGAAAAACCGATATGGCGGCGTAAAAAATCTTTAATAGGCATAGGGGTAAATGTTTCAGGTACTAAAAAATCCAGCATGATGGCTCCTTTTAAGTATTTTGCAATATATAGTATGTACCTAATCAGAGATTATATTATTTTCTGATTAGATACGGCAATAACAATTGAATTCGAGAAGTATATAAAAAAACCTTTATATGTGATAAAAGGACAATCGATTGATTGCCCTTTTACCCGAAGCTCATATTTTACATTAAGTTTTGTGTCATCGTTATTAAGTGAGAAATATGTTCCCGCTCCATAGTTAAAGATTCCTGAAAGTAATCACTCATAGGATTGCCGCGTAAACTGAAAATATGTTCTAATCTACGATGATGGCGTATTAGAGCCAGTAATAGAAATAATAAACATGCACGATGCAAACTAAATTGCCGTTCTACTGAAGTGCTTTGTATTTCTTGTATTCTTGTGCTATATTTTCTCATAGAAGAGCTCATCGCTTCATCATGCATGCCTATTAGATGTATAACGTCCATATAGGCATCCCAATGGTTTACTGACATATCATCAAGACTGTCACGCATAGTGTCGCTGGCTTGTTCGGCGGCTTCTAGAGTAGTATACATTAAATCTAGTTGCTCAATAGCCTCAGAGTGAAGCATACCAATATGCTCTAAATCCATTGACATGGGTTTTCGGGTATGTGTTCTTTTCAAAATTATAACCTCCTTAAAACAAAGGACTTTGCCGCATTTTAGGTCATCAGAGGGCATAACACTTTCCGACTCCTAAAAGTAGGCACGGGCTGATTCAGCGACGATGTGATTGGTTTGTTCAATGCGCTAGCAGTCGAAGAGCCTTCTGCCTACGCCTTGATACAAATCAAGTCTTTTCTTATGCTATGAGTGAATAGAATGTGAACGTTTGGCTAATAATTTACAAATTAACAATGGGATTTAGGACCAATGAATCGAATCATTTTAATGGGAACCATCATAGAGAGTGGTCTGCGGCGCATGCAGATATTGACGATAATAAAATCACAACCGACATGACACAAGGTACCGCAAAATGATTCTTGGCGACATATGCGGGCATCAGCTGAGAATATGACATCAGTACCTAGCATACACATTAGGCGATCTCTAAAAGATGTGTCAGGTTGTGCGTATGCTTTAGGTGGCATACATTCTTGGGGCATCATTGGTTGATCCATATGGTTACAGCATTCTTCCATTTCATCATGATACCAATGTGGATATTTGCCATCCATAAGTTTCGATAGCCTCCTTTAGTGATATTTTATTTGAGTATCTGATACATCATATGAAGATCAGAAACATAATGATACTATATAATTTGTCTGTAAAAAAGAAATATTGTTGTAATATCGTGCAGGAAAAAAAACTTTTAGTTCGAATTTATAAGTGTTAACTGCTTATGATGAGGTGATCACTATGGAATTAATGCAAAATATTAATTTTGTTGTATTGGGATTTTTAGTTTGGTTGTTTATTGCTCCTAGGCGGAATAGTTCTAGATACGGTGAATTGTTCTTGGCATATATGACGACTTTGTTATGTAGCTTAGTTGGTAGTACGGAAATTATTATGGTCAAGCCAGTGGCCTTTTTCTTTACGATTGGCGGGGTCTTAGCATTTTTTTATGTTGTGGTGCGCAAGACCGTTACGATAGCGATTAGGAAGTGAAATCATTCAGTTACAGCTGAATAAATATTATAAATGGGGGGTCATATTATGGCTAAAGACTGTTCTTTCGATGTTGTTTCAGAAGTGGATATGCAGGAAGTGGATAATGCTGTAAATCAGACAGTAAAAGAAGTGGGTCAGCGTTTTGATTTTCGTGGAAGTAAATCGACAGTTACTTTAGAAGGTGTTCAGATTAAAGTAGTGAGTGATGATGATCATAAGCTAAAAAATGTTATTGAAATTTTACAGGCCAAAATTATCAAACGTGGTATTTCTCTAAAAAATTTAGATTATGGAAAAGTTGAATCAGGATTTAGCGGAACATCGCGTCAAATTGTCACTGTGAAAAAGGGAATTGACAAAGAAAAAGCCAAAGATGTTATTTCTTATATAAAAAGCAGTAAGCTTAAAGTGCAGGCACAATTTCAGGATGATCAAGTGAGAGTAATCGGTAAAAATAAAGATGATTTGCAAAATGCTATCGCTCAATTGCGACAACATGATTTTGGTATTGATTTACAATTCGTTAATTTTAGATCATAATAAAAAAGCTTCCGCGTACGGAAGCTTTTTTATTATCGAGATGTTAAAGAGTATATTTTAGTGTTTTTTTTAAAAAATTAGATTCTATCATTTGTTAGTCCCAGGATGTCTAATACTTTTAGACTTAAACTGAGAATTATAGATACGATAGTGGCCAGCGCCATACCTTTCATAGTTACAGTACCTATAGTAATGCTGGCACCGCTGATACCGAGGATTAATACCACAGAAGTTAAGATAAGATTGCGAGCACGGCTATAGTCTACCTTGGATTCTACCAGTATGCGTATACCTGAAGCAGCAATGACCCCGAACAATAAGAGGGAAACACCGCCCATAACTGGGACAGGAATACTTTGAATAGCAGCAGCCAGTTTACCCACGAAGGAGAGAATGATTGCCAGTATGGCAGCGCCACCGATAACATGAACGCTGTACACTTTGGTAATTGCCATTACGCCGATATTTTCTCCATAGGTGGTATTAGGGGTGGAACCAAAGAAGCCTGAAATGATTGTGGATAGTCCGTTACCTAGTAAAGAACGATGCAGTCCAGGATTTTTTGTCAAGTCGCGACCGATAATATTGCCTGTGACAACTAAATGTCCGATGTGTTCAGCGATGACTACTAGAGCCGCAGGCAAGATAATGGCAATGGCATTAAAATTAAATTCGGGAGTATAAAATGTTGGAACAGCAAACCATGGGGCAGCAGCGATAGGGGCTAAATCCACTAGTCCTAGGAAAAAGGACATGGCGTAACCAGTAAGCACACCGATAAGAATAGGGATGATTGCCCAAAAGCCACGAAACATGATGGAACCGAGAATCGTCACTGCTAATGTGAACATGGAAACTAAAATTACATTAGCGTCTAATGTTTTGGCTGTAAGGCCTGCCATATCGGCAGCAACAGGTGCTAACTCTAGGCCAATAACAGCAACAATAGCTCCCATTGCTGCATGTGGAAAAACTGTATCGATCCATTTTGTACCAACAAGACTAATAATTAGGGAAACTAAGGAAAAAGCAACACCGGCAGCAATGAATCCGCCTAATGCCGCATTATAGCCGTATTGAGGTAAAATGATAAATACTGGTGAGAGGAAAGCAAAACTAGAGCCAAGATAGGCGGGAATCTTACCTTTACAAATAAATAGGTATAATAGTGTACCAATACCGTTAAAAAACAGGATGGTTGCCGGATTGATCTTAAATAAAATAGGCACAAGAACAGTAGCTCCAAACATGGCAAAAAGATGCTGTAGGCTAAGGGGAAATGTTTGCAGTAGGGGGAGCTTTTCCTCAACTTGAATAATACGTGTATTCATAAAATATCTCCTTACTTACCTTTGGCACACAATAGAGAAACCTTGGCTTGCACCTTATAAGGACGTTCGACTGCTAACGCATCGAATAAAGCCCCATATCGTCGCTGAAGCGACGTGTCACTGCTTTTTGGAATCAGAAAATATTATACTTTCTGATGACCTAAATAAAAAGACTCTTACCAGAGTAAGAGTCTTAAGGGCAGTACAGACAGAGTCTGATCACGGCTAAGCCATTGTGCACCTTATTAGTCTCTCTGGACTAACTTAAAGGTTATTTTATCAAAATGTACCATAAAATATTCAATTTGTCTACAAAATTGATGAAGAAATAATTAGGTATTTGTTTTTGGGGTTTACAAGAATATAATAAAAGTAATCCTCGGAGAGTAAGTTGAAAGGTAGGTATAGAGTATGGCTAAAAAATCAGATGGTCAGCCATCAAAACATATGTTAGGGAGAAGGCAAGAAAAGCAGAAGGTCTCTACTGAGGAACTATTTTTTCGATATATAGATAGCTCGGAGCGTTGGCGTCAGGAATATGAGTACTATCAGTCTATAGAAAATAAATTAGCCGCAATGAGTGACTTTACATATGAAGAAATTGATTATAAGCCTCTAATCGTTAGGGCGGTTTTCGAAGAAAGGGCGATACCTGATTTCTCATTTTTACTAGAGAATGCAAGGGTAGCGGCTGAAAGTAAGCTTTTAATGCCTATTATTATGCACATTATTGTATTGGTTATCTTAATATTTTTGTTAATAATAGGGAGAAATACCGTATTGTTGTGGTTATCTGGAGCTAGTTTATTTACTGGACTTTTATTATTGGTAGTAAGAATACAAGCGCGTCAAAGTTTTATTGAAAGAGTACTATCGGAAAAACAACAGGAGATAGAGAATAGGGTAATATATGAAAAAAATAAAATCGCCGAAGAAAAAAAGAAACATGAAGATTATGAAGATCAGCGCATCAGAATTATCGAGGGTTTATTGTCAGGTGAAATCTCATCGATATTTACAAAGATTGAGAAAGTATTGGCTGAAATAAAAGTTCCAGTTAATTTAAGTGTTGAAATAGAGCTTTATAATAATATCCCATCAGTGAAAATATGGCTACCGCTAACATCCATTATTCCTGATCAAATATGCCTTCAGCAGCCTTCAGGACGACTCATGTTTAAAGAGAAAGAGATGCGTGCAATTAATAAGCAATATTTAGAATTATGCTCGGCGATTATTATTAAAATAATGTCCGCAATATATTCCCATATACCTACTTTCGATATTGGTTATGTATATGGCATGTCCAAAGAGGGGAAAAATATTGAGTGCCTCATTGGTTGCAAGTTAGAACGTCAAACATTAAAAGTTGCATGTAGTGCCGCTACGGGCCTAGAAGCAATTCAAACAGTCAAGGCTGATTTTAAATGTAAGACATCACTCGAGCTGTTGCCAGTTGAAGTTGAACGTCCTGAAGAGTGGGGGAATGTCGAGCAGAAGTTAGTACGAGGATTGAGTGTTAATTTGTTTAAGTAATAGATAGATTGGATAAGAATTATAATTATAAAAAAACATAAATCATGAAGGTATTTTCCATTTCTCAGCAAATATATATATAACCAATAAATACTAGATTGTAGAAGGAGGATTTCATTTTATGAATATGGCTGATGTAATTCAAGGTGCTGATTGGAAGACTGAAAAACATGCTCCAGTGATTGAAGCGCCAGAAAAAGTTAAGACAGGGGAATGTTTTTCAGTAGATTTATGTGTAGGTAAAGAAATTGCTCACCCTAATACTACTGAACATAATATTCGTTGGATTAAATTATATTTTAAACCTGAAAATAGTAAGTTTGTATATGAAATCGGTTCGTATGAGTTTAGTGTGCATGGTGATTCTGTTGAAGGTGCTAATAAAGGACCCGCATATACTGAGCCTGTAGCCAAGGCAGTCTTAAAGCTAAAAAGCTCAGGTACATTATTAGCTACATCCTATTGTAATATCCATGGTTTATGGGAAAGCTCGAAGGCCATTACTGTCCAGGACTAAAGCTGAATAAATAGAAGAAACTGCCCCTTATTAGTAAAGGGCAGTTTCTTCTATTTATTCGGCAATAAAGGTGGTTATACATGGTCAATTTTGCATCCGCATATTGAACAAGACGCATTTGCACTAGGTTCAGTATTACAATTTTCTAATGTTTGTGGCAGGTGAAAGTCAATAGAATCACTGTGGAAATCAATGGGCTGAATGGGAGTAGTAAGATTTGGCTGTGCAGCTGTACTGGTAGATGGAGGAGGTATTTTACATAATAAAGTGAGGCGTGGTTCAGAACAATGAGCATTTACAGTTCTGCATGATTTTGTAAGCCTGAGTAAAGAAATTTTTATTACTATTAATTTATTAATACATTTGGGGGTAAGCATTTTAAATTCTTGGTGCTTAATAGAAGCATTTAATTGAGCATCCATACTTGCACGTGCACACCAGTGATCCATTAGACCGATGAATGGTGTTTCATATGAGATAAAATGTACTGTTTGCAAGCAGTCAGGTTTAGATGAGACCATTTCTACACAAATAAGTACATGACCAGAAAAGCTAATCTGCTTATCTATTACGATTGCGTTCTCAATTATTGGAGTAGAGGTCACGCGAAGTATAAAATCAATATCAGGTATGTATTCTGGTATAGTCAGGATGCCATTTACCGCAACTTGCATGGATTTTCTACATTCCATATATACTCCTCCTTGATTATTGTCGAATTATAAATTTATATAATTTTTTATAAAATAAAAAATTAAGTATTGAATTCCATATAGTATATAACTATATTATAAACTGTGTTACTCAGATAGGATTTTTTCTAAGAATATATTTGGAGTCAAAATTTTTCCCAAAAACTTCAATGTATGTTATTGATTAATTAGAGGCAATATAGAATCAGAACCAAAAAAAAATTGAATGGAGGTCTTGCGTTATGTCAAGGAGTAAAAAACCTGTAAATCCTGCCGCGCAAAAAGCTCTAGATCAATTAAAGGAAGAAACAGCAGCTGAGATTGGGTTGAAAGACTACAAGAACACCTATAAAGGTGCGTTAAGTTCTGCTGATAACGGCCGAGTGGGCGGCCAAATGGTTCGCAAAATGATTCAAGCCCAAGAAAATCAATTTAGTAAGTAACGAAATAATAGCAGAAAAATATAAGCAGGATTTTATCCTGCTTATATTTTATGTATTTTTATCCAAATAAGCAGGATTTTTAGCAAAAAGTAGGGAAATATAAATAAACCTATCGTTAAAAGTAATTATGAATTTACTTAGTCACTAGGTTTATACTAGTTAATATTGTGAAATAATAGTTAGGGGGGAATTAAATGACTTATAGTATTGCGGCATCACATGCCAAAGGTAAGTGTGCCACAGATAAGATTTTTGGAGCTAATGCTGCTGCTGGCAGAGCTGCGGCCCAATATGGCAGAGATAAAGTAATAAATGCCACAATTGGTGCTTTTATGGATGAACATGAGATCTTAGCATGTATACCAACGGTGGAAAAAACTTTTAGGAATTTGCCGATAGACAATATTATCAGCTATGCTCCAATTGCCGGATCACCTGATTATTTAGAGGCATTTATAAATTTAACTTTTGCTGATCATAAACCTGATGCTTATATTGATGGGGTAGCGACAGCTGGTGGTTCAGGTGCGATTCATCATACCATTTGGAACTATTCAGAAATAGGGGATACAGTTTTAACTTCCGATTGGTACTGGGGACCGTATAAAGTATTGTGTCAAGATGGTTTGCGCAAATTGGATACATATACGTTATTTGATGAACAACAAAAGTTTAATATTGTTAGTTTTGGTGATAAAGTAAAAGAATTATTAGCCAAACAAAATAATTTAATTGTAATTATTAATACACCGGCTCATAATCCTACCGGCTTTAGTTTGACAGATAGTGACTGGGATCAAGTATTGGCTCTATTTCAAGAGTGTGCTAGGGATACAACAAAACGTATTATTCCATTAATTGATGTTGCCTATATCGATTATGCAGGTGAAAAAAATGCTTGTCGCGCTTTTCTAAAAAAACTTGGGGGGTTGCCATCGAATATATTACCTATTTTGGCATGTAGTATGTCAAAAGGTTTTACTATGTATGGACAACGTACTGGTATAATGATTGGGGTTTCCTCAAGCAAAGAAGTAATTGAAGAATTTAAAAATATAAATCAATATACCAGTCGGGCTACATGGTCAAATATTACCCATAGTGCGATGGAGTTAATGACCATAATTTATCAGGATAAAGAACTTTTGGCAAAGGTTGAGCAAGAACGTAAGGAATACTATACTTTAATTCGTAACCGTGCAGATATTTTTATGAGTGAAGCCCAGGAAGTTGGATTACATATGCTACCATATATCGCTGGTTTCTTTCTTACTATCCCAGCGAGTAATCCTGATACAATTTGTGAAAAATTGTATCAGGATAATATATTTGCAGTGCCATTGGCAAAAGGTATTAGAATTGCAGTATGTGCCGTGACGGCGGCTAAAATCACGGGGATGGCTGCTAAGATAGCTAAAGCTATGCAAGCTGTAGATGAATAAATCGTAACATATAATAAGCTGGTATGTGTATAATGATTGATTATAATATTAAGGGAGATACTATAATCAAAGGAGGAGATGAAATTGGGCTGTCAACATAATAATTGGCTTGATGACACTACTATGGAATTCCCTCGATTTGGTTTTTGGATTATACATGTAATTAGCTGTATCATAATTTTTGCTCTGGGTATGAAATTTGCACTTCGGCGTGTACCACTCCCTTTTGTAGCGTACCGTCTGCTCAGCAGGATGATGCGCAAATGACATCAAAGAAGAGTGAACCATTGTTCACTCTTCTTTGATGTAGTTATTGTGTTATTTGAAAATTTTAATCATTATTAAAAATCTAACTTCATTGGAACTGTATATATATTATTGTTTTATTGAGCTATTGGTGTTATAGTATTTTTGGACTATACATAATGAAACTTGTGTATTAGAGTATGCTCAAAAATATATTCTAATATAGCTTGCTAATAATTAAAAATGGGGGATAGAACATGTTCGGTTTAAAACCAAAAGAAGATGAGTTTTTTAAATTATTTGTAGATAGTAGTAATGTATTACGACAGGGAGCCTATTTGCTTAAAGATGTTATGGATAACTACATCCGACTTGAGGAAAAGATGGAAGAAATTTCAAAAATAGAACATCAAGCTGATGATATTAATGATGCAATAATTGATAAACTTAATCAGACGTTTATCACACCCCTTGATCGTGAAGACATTTATTCCTTGGCAACTATGCTGGATGATGTAGTGGATTTTCAGCAAGGTATAATGCAGCGAATGGTGCTCTATAAGGCTGGTAAACCGACATCAGGTGCAGCTGAGCTAGCTGGTCTCTTGGCTGAGTGTACAGAAGAAATGGTGCTAGCTTTTGCTCTACTTAAGAATATTAAGGGCAATCAACACAAAATACTTGATCATACCCATAAGATTGGTGCACTAGAAAGTCAAGGCGATAATATTTATCGTCGTGAAGTAGCATTACTGTTTGAGACATGCCCAGATCCAATAGAAATTATAAAATGGAAAGAAATACTGGAATATATGGAAAACGCCCTTGATCACTGTGAAAGTATTGGAGACTTATTACGAGGCGTGGTTATGAAATATGCCTGATACATTAATTATTGTTGTTGTTGTATTAGCATTAGCATTTGATTATATTAATGGTTTTCATGATACTGCTAATGCTATAGCTACTTCGGTGTCCACTCGGGCGTTGACACCAAAGTTTGCAGTATGGATGGCTGCAGGGCTTAACTTTCTTGGTGCTATGTATAGTACAGGAGTGGCCAAGACCATTGGTGGCGATATTGTTACATCTGCCCAAATGGTTAATGAACCCATTATTATGGCTGCTATGATTGGCGCAATATTTTGGAATTTGCTCACTTGGTGGATGGGTATCCCAAGCAGCTCATCTCATGCATTAGTAGGTGGGGTGGTAGGGGCTGTTTTAGTTGCTAAAGGTTATGAGGCTTTAAAAATAGCAGGTATATTAAAAATAGTTGCCGCCCTTATTGGGTCGCCACTTGTAGCTATGGGTATAGGTTTTCTTATTATGTCAGTTTTATTTTGGATATTTGGTAACAAGTCGCCTGGTCGAATTAATCCTAAATTTAAACGATTACAAATTGTGACAGCAGCGATGATGGCCTTTTCTCATGGTTCTAATGATGCCCAGAAGGCCATGGGAATTATTACATTAACTTTGGTAAGTACAGGCTATTTGACAACGCTGGAAGTTCCTATATGGGTTAAAATATCGGCAGCTACAGCCATGGGGCTAGGTACAGCAGCTGGTGGATGGCGTATTATCCGCACAATGGGCAGTAAGATATTTAAGTTAGAGGCTATTAGTGGCTTTGCGGCAGATCTTAATTCATCACTCGTTATTTTTGGTGCGACACTATTACATTTGCCGGTAAGTACTACTCATGTTGTTTCAGGTTCAATTATGGGGGTAGGTACTGCTAAGCGCCTTAGTGCTGTTCGATGGGGCACAGCACAACAGATGTTGATGGCTTGGGTGTTAACTATTCCATGTACAGCAGCTGTCAGTGCTCTGTCGTATAAAATAATTGCTTTATTTTTGTAAGATCATAATATATATTACTACATAAAATAATAATGAGCGGCAAATATGCATTTATGCTTATTTGCCGTAATTTTTGGTACAAGAGTCAGAGTAGTTTGCGTATTTAGACATTTTAGTATTATTATGAGAATAAAGTATAAATATTTAGCGTAAATAGCAGTATCCTATTTTGTGGAAAGTTTGAGTAGTGTAAAAAAGTATATGCAGGAGGCATTTAAATGAAAAAGCCTATTACTGTTTATTTTACAAATGGAGAGTCCTGTCAATACGATGTAGGTATGACTTTATTACAAATCAGTAAAAACATGCAAAATTTGCATTCTGCGCCAATTGTTGCTGCGAAAGTAAACAATGAAATTAAGGATTTACAGTTTAGTGTGAATTTTGATTGTACTGTGGAGTTTTTAGATTTGCATACTGAATCTGGTATAAAAGTTTATCAACGGAGCCTGGTCTTTGTAATGATTGCTGCAGTCCAAGAACTGTTTCCCCAGGGGAAAGTGACAGTCGAACATTCTTTGAGCAAGGGGCTGTATTGTGAGCTGTATATAGGCGAGCCAATTACTCTAGGCCATCTGAAGGCTTTGGAAATGCATATGCGACAAATTGTAGATGAGAATCGTCCGATAACGATGAAAAGTGTACCTATTGCTGAAGCTATTGCATTGTTTAAGATTGCTAATCAAGTTGAGAAGGTGAAACATTTAGAGCAACTAAAACGCGAGCGGGTTAGAATTTACTATTGTGGCCATAGCTATGGTTATTTTTATGGCACCATGACACCTAATACAGGTAATTTAAAAGTGTTTAACTTAAAACAACATGCATCTGGTTTTATTTTGTGCTTTCCAGAAAAAGAATACCCTGATCGATTGCCAGAGTTTATACCTCAACCAAAACTATCGGAAATTTTTTTAGAGGCTGAACGTTGGGGGGGAATCTTACAGTGTGGTTATGTGGCAACATTGAATGAATATGTGCAGAATGATAAGGTTAATGATATTATCAGAATCGCTGAGGCGTTACATGAGAAAAAAATAGCTCAAATTGCAGATTTTGTATTTCAAAATAAAGACGTGAGGGTTATTTTGGTAGCTGGACCTTCATCATCAGGTAAGACAACGTTTGCAGATCGGCTGACTGTACAACTCAAGGTAAATGGTTTGCGTCCAGTTCCTTTATCCTTGGATGATTATTTTATTGACCGTGCTCAGACGCCTAGAGATGAGAACGGTGACTATGATTTTGAAGCCATTGAGGCTATTGATCTACAGCTATTTAATGAACATTTACGTAGAATATTAAATGGTGAGGCAGTGGAAGTTCCATCTTATAATTTTATGACAGGTGAGCGGGAATATCGCGGGCATGTCATTCAGATTGATAAAACAGAGCCGCTGATTATCGAGGGAATTCACGGTCTTAATGAAAGATTGAGTAGTGCTGTACCCCGAGAACATAAAGTCAAAATATATATTAGTGCTTTAACTCAATTATCAATTGATAATCATAATCGTATTCCAACTACAGATACCAGGCTAATTCGAAGAATTGTTAGAGATAATCAGTTTAGATCCCATGACGCTCTCAAAACATTAAGTATGTGGTCATCAGTACGGCGAGGTGAAGAACGTAATATTTTTCCTTTTCAGGAAGATGCAGATATTATGTTTAACTCAGCACTTATTTATGAACTGGGTGTATTGAAAAAATATGCGGAACCATTATTAGCCCAAATTACATCTGCCCAGGTAGAGTATGTAGAGGCCAAACGATTATTGAACTTTTTAACATATTTTGAGAGTATTGACGATGCTGAGATTCCCCTTAATTCTATTTTGCGCGAATTTATTGGATCTTCATGCTTTTATCGGTAACAAAAAAGCCCTAACCGTTAGGTTAGGGCTTTAATTTATATCTTAACGATTTTTTGCAAAGAATTTTAAAGCAACTTCAGGGAATAAAGCGTATGATAATACATCTTCAACAGATGCGTTAGGATAGCCTTTTTCTGCAAGTTGTTTAGTCAGAAGTTCCATTTGAGGTGCAATATCATCAGCTGGACGGTAGTCGATAATTTTTTCATCGCCAATGATTTTTTCACGAACAGACTCATCAACTGGCATAGGAGTCTTACCATATTTACCACGGGCCAAGTCTTTGATTTCACGTGGTACCATTTTGTAGCGCTCGCCGAGCATTACATTGAAGGTTGCCATTGAACCAACAATTTGGCTGGTAGGAGTAACGAGTGGAGGATAACCAAGTTCAGCACGTACGCGAGGCATTTCTTCCAGCAATTCTTGATATTTTTCTTCGATACCTTGTTCTTTAAGTTGGTTGAACAAGTTGGACAACATACCACCAGGAATTTGGAAATCAAGAACATTCGTATCAACATCAAAATTAGTTTTGAGATTGAAATCGGCTGCCAAACTCTTCTTAACATTGGCAAAGTGAAGAACTGCGTCTTTAAGCATGTGGCGATCAAGACCAGTGTCATATTCAGTGCCTTCTAAAGCCGCAATCATAGTTTCGGTACAAGGCTGGGAAGTACCAAGAGCGAATGGTGACAATGCACAATCAACCACATCTACGCCAGCCTCAATGGCTTTTAAATAGGTCATTGAGCCCATACCGCTTGTATAGTGAGTGTGAAGTTGAATAGGTACACCTACTTTAGGGTCTGCTTTCAAAGCTTTTACCAAGTCATAAGCAACATAAGGTCTAAGTAGACCAGACATATCTTTAATACAGATTGAATCAGCACCGCGCTCCACTAATTGACGAGCTAATGTGATATAGCTTTCAACTGTGTGGTAAGGGCTGATCGTATATACGCATACGCCTTGTACATGAGCGCCTGATTCTTTTGCAGCTTTCATAGCTACTTCAAGATTGCGCACATCATTCAGCGCATCAAATACACGAATAACACCAATACCATTTTCAACCATTTTTTTGACAAAAGCAGTCACTACATCATCAGCATAGTGATTATAACCAAGGATATTTTGACCTCTAAGTAGCATAGAAATAGGAGTTTTTAAATGACTTTTCAGAGTGCGCAGACGCTCCCAAGGATCTTCGTCTAAGAAACGTAAGCAACTATCAAATGTAGCTCCGCCCCAAGCTTCTATGGCAAAATAGCCAACTTTATCAAGCTGCTCCAACATAGGTAACATATCAGTCATACGCATCCGAGTGGCAGCTAGTGATTGGTGACCATCCCGTAAAACTGTTTCCATTATTTGTACTGGTTTTTTAGACATAAATATCCCCCTTTTTGTTTTGAACCTTGATTCTGATCAAACCATATTATATTATTATAATTTGCTCAGTATCACTTAGTTAAATATGTAACAATCTCTGCATTTACAATTTTAACGTATTTAAATTGCTTTTACTAGTCTTTTATTAACAATTTTAATAAAAAAAATAATATTATTTTGTATACAGATTGAGAATATTGTAATAATTTGCTACTTTTTGTCTAGTTTTCGAGCTAGCAGTCCAGCCATCGGACTCTTGCCAGATAAGGCAGTCATTGCGTCTTCGTGGCCAAGGTGGGCCAAAATTGCATATACTTGAGGATTTTCTACTGATGTATGAACAGGAGAGGTTTTTCCATAATTCTCTACATATTCTCGTCCTTGTCCAGGAGGAATTAGGCGACCTGGTCCGCCGACACAACCACCTTTACAGGCCATTCCCTCAATAAAGTTGGCAGTAAGCTGACTGTTTTGAATTTGTTCAAGTAGTTTTTGGCAATCAGGAATACCGTCTACTTTGATGGGTACTAATTTTTGTAAATGGTGTGGTATAAGTTTTTCTAGTGTAGTGGCTACAGCGGCGCTGACTCCGCCTGTATAGCCATAAATTCGCCCACCCCAGGAAGCTACTGCTTTTTCGTTATCTTCTTGCTGTGCAGGATTAATTTCGGCAGCTTCGAAAATGGTGGCTAACTCTTGGAAGGTAAGTACAAAATCTACGGCTCCTTTTACATCAGGCAGCATGGCTTCTGACTTCTTGGCAACACAAGGACCGATGAAGACGACTTTGGCTTCTGGTTCAAATTCTTTTATTACCCTAGCAGATGCTACCATCGGTGATACGGATGGTGAAATATGCTCAACTAAGTCAGGAAATTTATTCTCAATTAATTTTATCCATACTGGACAGCAGCAACTAGTAAACATAAAATCCTGAGAGGTTTTGACATGTTCTTCAAATTCAAAAGCTTCTTTCATGGTGACTAGATCTGCATATAATGCTGTTTCCAATACTTCGGTAAAACCAAGAGTCAATAGGGCGGAGCGTAATTTTCCAGGGGTAACATCAGGACCAAATTGACCAACAAATGCAGGAGCTAAGGAAGCGTATACTGGATTTGTTTGTTGCTTTAATAAATTAACGAGAGGAATGAATTGGGATTTCTCTCCTAGTGAACCGAAGGAGCATGCAGTAATGCAGTGACCTTCTCCCAGACATTTTCCTTGGTCAATCTTTACTTTACCAAGCTCATCATGGGTGATGGCATTTAGAGGACATGCTTTTTCACAATTACGCTCTTCTTTAGGGCACATTCTGCAAGCCTCTGGATTGGCAACTATGAATGGTTCGCTAGCCATACCCATAAGAGCCTCTTCGTCATAGTCATTAAGAACAGCGTCATCGTTATGCGGTGCTAGACCCATGGCCATGCGAATTTGATTGGCAACATAGCGGCGTGTAGTATGATTTTGAAATTCTTCCGATACCATGTCGCAGATTTCTTCCCGGCGCTCAAATAAAGTACCTTCCCAGGCCGCTTTGGCGACGTGATATAGGATACGTGGTTTAATATTTATTGTGTTAGTTTCTATAAAAATACCTCCCACATTATATTCTTACTATAATATTAGGGATTTATGTACTTTTTCCTCTTGCGGTTATATAAAAAATTTGCTATTCTAAGATTCAGTTTATGAATTTTTTCTCATAAAGGAGTAGCGTGTGCATGCAAGAAGGGCAAAGTGGTGAAAAAAGTCTAAAAAAGGACTTAGGTTTAATAGCAACAATGGCTTTGGTCATTGGAATGGTTATTGGTTCCGGGATTTTTATGAAACCAGGCAAAGTCATTTTGGCAGCTGGTGATTCTACAATGGCTCTTTTGGCGTGGGCACTTGGTGGAGTTATTACATTGGCAGCTGGTCTAACTGTTGCCGAATTAGGAGCACAAATCCCTAAAACAGGCGGATTATATACTTATTTAGATGAAATATATGGGAGAGTCTGGGCATACTTATATGGTTGGATGCAGACTGTCATTTATGGACCAGCTACAATAGGAGCACTAGGACTCTATTTTGCTTCATTGTTACTGCCATTTTTCAATATTAGCGAAAGTTTAAAACTGCCAATTGGAATGATTGCAGTACTCTTTCTGACTGCAATTAATTGTTTTGGCTCTAAATACGGAGGCTTTATTCAAACTGTGGCAACTATCGGCAAGCTTATACCCATTGGTCTGATTGCAATTTTAGGCTTATGGAAAGGTAATGGCCAAATCTTTGGAATGACCAGTGGCGTGAATCCTTCATTAGGTATGGGGGCAGCTATTTTGGCTACCTTGTGGGCATATGACGGCTGGATTGGTGTCAGCTTTGTAGCTGGCGAAATGAAAAACCCAGCTAAGCAATTGCCGAAAGCAATTATTGTAGGATTAGGGATTGTCATATTGGCTTATCTTGCTACTAATTTGGCTATTTTGCATGTGCTGCCTGCAGCTGAAGTCGCTAGTTTAGGAAAACTTGCGGCAAGTACAACAGCTGGTCTATTATTTGGTGAGATGGGTGGGCGACTGATTAATATAGGTATTTTAGTGTCGATATTTGGGGCACTGAATGGTTATATTTTGACAAATGCTCGTGTCCCCTATGCCATGGCTATGCGCGGTCAATTACCAGCATCTGCTTTGTTGTCGAAAGTTCCTGATTCAGTTGGCACACCAGTAAATGCAATGATTTTACAAGTGGTATTGGCCAGTTTGCTGATGATTGGCTGGGATCCGGATAGTCTAACTGATATTGCTATGTTCGTGATGTGGGCATTTTATATATTAGCGTTTACTGCTGTATTTGTATTACGCAAACGTCAACCTAATACTGTGAGCCCTTATCGTGTGCCTGGTTATCCTGTAGTGCCTATGATTGCTATTATAGGGTCGATCTACATTGTTGGCAGCATGTTACTTGATAAACCTATGGATGCTATAATGGCAGTTGGTATTACTCTGATTGGATTGCCGGTATATTGGTTCTTGAATTGGACAAAAAAGTAAACTGTTTATGGAGAAAAAGAGCAGTAGGGCGTAGTAGCCTAACTGCTCTTTTCTTCGTTATGTATAAAATAATTATTCAGTAGGATACTAGTAATGGATATATCCCAAGGGGAGTTTTTTATTAGAATTGGGAAATAAAAAAAGAGGAGTAAGGTATAATATGACAAATCCTATAGTAAAATGCACTGTTGACCAGTGTACCCATTATATGCCTGGCGATCAATGTATGGCAGCTAAGATTAGTATTTATAATGAAGAAGAAACTGGAAAATCAGAAAAGTCTAAAGATACCCAATGTAAGTCTTTCCATCATCGTAAAACCATGGGGGATATGCTAGGAGCTCTTCATAATGCTAATATTGGTGGAACTGTATCAGCGGCATTTCTTGATGGCACACAAGTAACGCCGGTTGTTGAATGTTTTGTGAATAATTGTAAGTATTGGCATAACAATAACCTATGTAATGCTGGTAATATTGATGTATCAGGAGCTAATGCGGCGAAAACTCCAGACACTGACTGTAGCACATTTGAGGAAGGAAAATAGATAACTATCTATAAAGAAAGCCTAGATTACATCAAGCTACAGCGCAGGCAAAAGTCTTATTCGCCCTTACTTGGAGTTGGGAAAACGATACAAGATACTATCTGATTCTGCAAAAATACCGAAGGCTGATATCAGTCTTCGGTATTTACATTCTAGATCAAGAAAAATTGTGTTTAATGTTTTTCATGGCAGCCACATGAACAATTGTGAGAATCACTGTGTTCTTTTTGAGAATCAAAGTGCACTTTAACCTGATTTTTGATATTATCAATATATAAACGGCGCAGCACCGCTTGTTCGTTGCGTTCTTCCTCGGTTAATTGGCCAGCCTTTTGTTTTCTGCCTAACTCGTTGATTCTGGCAACCATCTCTGGTGTTATAGGTGTTATAGGTGTTATAG
>Ga0316613_10000961_pt1 | contig 20563 bp, 15 predicted proteins | sample OWC_soil_day10_C_2_FD_207647 | JGI IMG/M metagenome (GOLD analysis project Ga0316613, IMG submission 207647) | Wetland soil microbial communities from Old Woman Creek delta, Ohio, United States - OWC_soil_day10_CT_b | ecosystem: Environmental > Terrestrial > Soil > Wetlands | place: USA: Ohio...
GCAGCTTGGTCAGACTTAAAATATTTTCCACCAGTGAATGCAGCCAGTCCGCGTCTTTATGAATTCCTTCTGCCAGATCATATCTTGGATCCTGTGGTTCGGTCATATCCATAAGTATCTCTGATGTACCCATAATACCGGAAAGGGGCGTGCGCAGGTCATGAGAAATAGCCCGCAGGAGATTACTGCGGTATCGCTCCTGAATGGTTTCCTCTCTTGATTCCTGCTGCTGTCTGGCACTTCGGAAACGATCCATGGCAAGCGCCGTGCTTTCGATCATGGAACGAAGCAGACGTTTTTGAGGCTCCCCCATGAAAACTGCATGCTCTTTTGGTATTCTAAGAATGCCAAGTATAGATTCCCTGCCATAAATCGGCCAGTCGTAAAATTCGCTGTCTGCTACATAACCGCTTCTGAGACCCTCTATACGGTGCTTCAGCTCAGCCGTATCGCTGACTTTTCGCCGAACCTGCTTGTTGCTGTTTAACTGCTGAACAAAGCTCTGCTCCGGCTGTCCGCTTTCATCAAAGCACAAACAGGCAGCGCGGCAATTCATAATACCGCTGATGGTCTCCGTGGTGATGCTTGCGATATCGGATACATCAGCAGCATCAGTTAACCGGTTGGTAAGCTGAAACAGGGCACTGGTTTCCGCTTCTTTTTCCAGTGCTTCCAAAGCGTTTTGCTTTACTTTTGAAGTAAGAGCGCTGGTGATAATTGCAGTGATTGTCATAATTCCAAAAGTAATGAAATAAGTCGGATCGCTGACAGAAAGCGTATAGTAGGGGACTGTAAAAAAATAGTTAAAGGTGAAGGTAGCAACCACAGCTGCCACAATACCGTAAGTATATCCCCGTGTCAAACGGGCAGTTATTAAAATAGAAAAAAGATAAACAATAACGATGTTTGTTTCCGGAAAGCCAATCGTTAAAAAAATCCAGCCAATACCGGTGGCAGCAGCTATGATTACTGCTGTTATTACTATATATCTTATTATTTCTTTAAAATCCTTATTTTTAAGGAATTTCACGATTTCTCTGCCTCCGAATTTAAAGAATTTTGGTAAAGTAATAGCGCTTTCCCTATCTGAGCATATCATATTTAGAAGTTGGATTCCACTATTTTTATCCAGTCATTTGTATCAATTACAGGATCACTTTAAAGGTGGTGCCATACCCTACTTCACTTTCAACAGATATGGCTCCACCGCAAAAGGCAAGAATTTCTTTTGCCAGGGCCAGACCAAGTCCGTTTCCCTCCATTTTTCTGGAAGTGTCACCCTGATAAAATTTATCGAAAATATGCTTCATTACTTCCTTGCTGATGCCGCAGCCGCTGTCTTCTATTTGAAAAAGTATATTTGTATTGGATTCTTTTAAAATAATCCGAATTATTCCGTTGTCAGGTGTAAACTTGATTGCATTATCGATCAGATTAATCCATACCTGCATCAGCAGACTTTCATTCCCAAGACAGGTTAGTTTATCAAGATGGATTTCTAAATCAATATTTTTGACCGTCCATTTCGCTTCCAATAAAAGAATTGCCTGCCGGATCTGTTCATCCAGTCTGAACTTCTGGGGTTTTGCAATTACATTCTGATTTTCAAGTTTGGAAAGTAACAGAATATTTCCTGTCAGGGAGCCAAGCTGTTTTGTGCTGTCAATAATCATTCCACAATATTCCTGCCGCTCTGATTCAGACAGACAATTATCCTGGAGAAGGGTTGCATACCCTTCAATGGAAGCGATTGGTGTTTTGAATTCGTGGGAAACATTAGCTATAAAATCGCTTCGCAGTGTCTCAATCCCCTCAAGCTCATGAACCATACTGTTAAAATTGTGTATCAATGACTGCAATTCCAGGATGTTGCTGGTTTCTTCTAAGCGAATGCTGAAGTCACCCTGTGAAACCATTTCTACAGCATTGGTAAAAGTAGTGATCGGACGTAATATGATTTTTGATACAAAAATTGATATAACAGTGCCGATCAGCACACTCATAATCAGTAAAAAAAATATGGGTGAAAGTGGATTCGCGCTCCTGACAGGAAACATACCTGCCTTAAATAGTATCATGGTGATGCCAATCATAATAATGGCTGTAAATGCCATTATTACAAAAATAATAATAGAAAAATGAATCCACAGCTGTGCCTTTCTTCTTTTTTTCATTTTTTTTTCACCGCCTTATATCCAAGCCCCCGAACAGTGATGATGTCAAAATCTGAATTATTCCTGAATCGTTCACGAAGCCGGTTTATGTGTACATCGACTGTACGTTCCTCTGTTTCTGTATCCATTCCCCATATTTCATCCATCAGCTGCTGCCTGGTGAAGATTTTGCCAGGAAAAGAAAGAAGTTTATAAAGCAGATAGAATTCTTTCAGAGGGAGAAACGTTTCCTGACCATTGTTTGTAATAGAAAGAGAGTCATATACCAAGGTGGTTTCTCCCAATTCTATTTTCCGATCATTCATAATTTTTGCTCTTCTAAGCAGTGCGTTAACCCGAAGAACCATCTCATTTACATTAACAGGCTTGACCATATAGTCATCTGTTCCTGACAAAAACCCCTTTTCCTTGTCCTCAAAGGTATCCTTTGCAGTGATCATTAAAATGGGAACAGTATAATTGGACTCTCTTAAGCTGCGGGTAAGTTCATAGCCGTCGATTCCAGGCATCATAATATCTGAAATAATCAAATCCACATACTCAGTTTCAAGCAGCGAAAGTGCCTGCGCTCCATCAAAGGCAGAAAAAGTCTGGTATCCGTTTCGGTTTAAAACAGTGCTGAATAATTTGTTGAGTTTTTGGTCGTCTTCAACAATAAGTATACGGAACATACAGTCACCTCCTGATTTGCAACTAAAATACCATATTATTATTAACCTATTATTAACAAAATGAACAAGGGGGAAAGTTAATATTCAGTTTATATTGAATTAAAGTTGGTTTTATATTCATGAATTAAGATAGAATAAGCAAGTTGATGATCATGATGATAGTGTAAAGGATGGTATATAATGAAAAAAAAGAAAGTAACCGAGCAGAAGAAGAGTGGCATAAAATCGAAAATTGCCCCTAAAAAGCCCCTCATTGTGATCTCCTCGATTGTGCTTGTTCTGGTAATTGCTTCACTGAGCGTCAGCAGTATTTTTGCTGGCAGTAAAGAGACAAGCCTTAGTATAGGAGATGTAACAATTCTGGAGAAAGGGACCCTTACCAATGCGATCAGTGCAACAGGTACAGTGGAAAGTAATAATACATCAAATATATATTCAAATTTAAATTATGTCGTAAGCAAGGTTAATGTTGAGGTAGGGGATAGGGTAAGTGCTGATGACGTACTGTGTGAGCTTGACAGCAGCACATTAGAAGATCAGGTACAAACAAAAGAATTGAGCCTTAGTGTCTCAAAGAAAACCGCAGAACAACAATTGAAAACGGCTCAGGACACTTACAATCAGACAAAGACCACGATAGATAATGGAACTAACTCCAGTATGGTATCAGCAAAATCAAGCATTGATACTGCTTACGATAACTGGCAAAAAGCAAAAAAAACATATGAAGATTATGTGAAGACGATTGATAATGGAACTGATTCCACACTGATTCAACAAAACTCAAATGTTGAAAGCGCACAAAATGCACTTGAGTCTGCGGAGGATGCTGTCGATTCTGCGGATTCAGAATACAAAGAAGCAAAAGAAAAAACGTTAGCTGCGAAGGAGCAACTGGATGCTTATACTCCAGACAGCAGTAATAATCAGGCGGCATATGACGCTGCAAAGGAAGCTTACAATACTGTGAAGCTGGCTTCTGATACGGCATATGAAGCATTGAAAAAAGCTGATAAATCGTTAGAAACCGCAGAAGATAGCTATGATTATGCAGTTAAGACAAGAGATGCAGCCTATTCAGCCAAGGATACGACACTCCTGGATTATGCCATTGCAGCAGATAGTGCCTATAAAAGCTATATGAATGCGCAGAAATCTTATGACGCAGCAGAAGCTTCAGTAAAAGCAACTCTCAATTCCAATCAGAACAGCGTTGCAAGTGCGCAGAACAGTTCCGATACCTCAGTAGCAGAATTAGAATTGGCGCAGCTTAGGGAAGATATAGAAGAGACAAAGATTAAGGCAGGAGTTGATGGCACTGTAACAGCCGTTTATGCAAAGGTAGGATCAAGTGGATCCGGACTGCTGTTTGTGGTGGAAGATACTGATCACCTGGTGATCAACACCTCTGTAAAAGAATATGATATTGAAACTGTGAAGACAGGCATGAATGTGGAAATTAAATCAGATGCAACCGGAGATGCAGTATATCAGGGAACGATTGAATCTATTGCACCCACCTCCAATAAAACAGCACAGGGTGAAACGGATAAAAGTGGGGATATTGTATTTGCAACTAAGGTTTCTGTAACAGATGAAAAGACGGATCTGCATATTGGAATGAATGTCAGGCTTAATTATATGGTAGATAAAAAAGAGAATGTTCTGACAGTTCCTTATGAAGCAGTTATAAACGGCAGCAATGGTGAGCTGTCTGTATTAAAACTTGAAAAAAGCGAAGAAGGATACAGAGTTAGAAACGTTAATGTAGAAACAGAATTGGAAAATGATATCAGCATGGCAATCAGTGGTACTGATATCAGCGAGGGTGACTATATCATAAATGAGCCTGATCATTATATGAAGTCTATTAACGAAACCGTTGACTTTATTACAGATAGTGATGTGGAAAGAAAAGGGGAGAAAATTGAATAATGAAATTATATCAATGAAAGGAATCGTAAAAAGATTTTATATCGGGGAACCTAATGAGTTGGAGATTTTGCATGGTATCGATTTAATTGTAAAAAAAGGGGAATTTATATCGATCGTTGGAGCCTCCGGTTCAGGAAAGTCGACCTTGATGAATATCATAGGAGCATTAGACAGAGCAACAGAAGGAAGCTATAACTTAGATGGTACAGTAATTGAGGATGCCCATGATATAGAACTGTCTTCAATCAGGAATCAAAAAATAGGCTTTGTTTTTCAGAACTTTAATCTGATACCAAGGACAAATGCGTTACAGAATGTAGAGCTTCCCATGTTGTATGCAGGCGTGGGAGAAAAAAAGAGAACTGCGCGGGCGATAGAACTCTTAGAACTGGTAGGGATGGGAGACAGATTAGACCATCAGTCAAGTGAGTTGTCTGGCGGTCAGAAGCAGAGAGTGGCAATCGCCAGATCCATGGCCAATGACCCTTCTATTATACTGGCAGATGAGCCTACCGGTGCATTAGACACAAAAACAGGTAGAAAAGTTATGGATTTATTTCATAAATTGAATAAAGAACAAGGCAAGACAATTATTTTGATTACTCATAATGCAGATTTGGCAAAGGAAACAGGAAAGGTTCTGATTATGCAGGATGGAATTTTAAATGGTGCCGGAGAGGAGATTGAGTAGTCCGTATGAATATAAAGGAGAATATCCGGCTGGCCTGGGTAGGGCTGGTCGCAAATAAAATGAGAGCCTTGCTTACCATGCTGGGAATTATTATTGGCATCACTTCCGTGATCGGAATTCTGACAATTGGAAATGGATTAAGTGGTTCTGTATCAAGTTCCATGAGCTCTCTTGGAGCAACCAACATAACAATTCAGGTTAAAGAACGTGATGACAAAGAAAATGATATGGCAAGAAATGCGATGTTATCCACCAGTACAAGTGTAGAGGAAGAAAATCGCCTGACCGATGAAATGATCACAGATTTGGAAAATAAGTATCACGATGAAATCAAAGGCATTAGTCTTACAGAAAGTGTCGGGAATGCAAAAGCAACCCTTGAGAGGGATTATGCCAATATTACAATGACTGGTATTAACTCCGACTATGTAACTGTAAATTCAATCGATCTGATAAAAGGCAGAGACTTTCTCGATAAGGATATAGAAGGGAAGAGAAATGTGGTTCTGGTATCTGACAAACTGGTAAATAATCTTTATCATGGGGATCCTGAAAAAGCAATAGGCCAGGAGCTGGTTGTAAACATGAATAATGAGATATTTGTATTTAACATTGTTGGAGTTTATCAATATGTAGAATCTTCATTTGGAGGAGGCTCCATGTCATCCGAAAAAGATATTACAACATCCCTGTATCTGCCCATAACGACTGCTAAAAAGATATCAGGCTCTGATCCGGGTTACTCTGGCATAACCATATCGGCCTCCACCTCGGTGGACAGCGCAGAGTTTGCTTTAAAGGCAGAGGAATTTTTGAATAAATACTATGTTAATAATGATGATTACCATGTAACTGCAATGAGCATGGAAAGCATGCTGGATTCCCTCAATACCATGATGAACACCATTAGTATTGCATTGTCAGTAATTGCTGGGATCTCGCTTCTGGTAGGAGGAATTGGTGTCATGAATATTATGCTTGTATCTGTTACAGAAAGAACCAGAGAGATTGGTACCCGAAAAGCACTGGGAGCTACCAATAAAAATATACAGATTCAGTTTGTGACAGAAAGTATGATTATCTGCTTAATTGGTGGAATAATCGGAATTATCTTAGGAGGAGTTGTGGGATATATAGGAACTTCTATCATTGGACAGGCCTCCTTTCCAACAGTTTCAAGCGTTGTTCTGGCAGCTGGCTTCTCACTTGTTATTGGAGTGTTTTTTGGATATTATCCGGCAGATAAAGCTGCTAAGCTGGATCCGATTGAGGCACTGAGATATGAATAGCAGGATAGTACTATTATGCTAAACAGAGAATAGTGCGCCAACTATAGGTTGAGTTTCCATAATTCACCTATAGTTGGTTTATATCACAGACAAATAGATGTAAAGTTCGGGAATTAAGGAAACAACTAATTATTTAGAGAGTTTTGGTAAAGTAATAACGCTTTCCCGTTACTGGATAGTTCTCTAATGTGAAGACTTCTTTGTATCCATGTTTTTTATAAAACAGAGGCGCCTGAAAACTAAAAGTATCTAAAAATGAATGGTATCTGTTATCTCGAAAATCATTAACTTTTATCTCCTTTATACTCAGTCGGTTTAATTTTTACTTTATCAGAGCATACCACATTTACAAACAGGATTCTACCATATTTATGTAGTTATTTACAGGAGTGTACTTGACAAGGCCTGAAAAAGAAAGTAAACTTAGTACTATTATTGGACTGGGAATGAAGCTCTCCCTGGATCGTTGGGTTCAAACCGCACTTTGCTGATGGCTTCTGTATATTTATGTTAAATATACAGAAGTGGTCAGTTGTTTTTTTGTTAAGGAGAAAAATTACAATGTTTTTAGAAAAGTTGAAAAATATAAGGCAGCTTTTTATATTAGGGATATGCGCAGTGGTAATTGGCGCTGTAGTAGGTGCACTTGATGCAGGCTTTGGTAAAATGCTGCTTTTTTTAACCGATGTCCGGGAACGCTATTTCTTCCACCTTATATTATTTTTACCTGTAGCAGGAGTAATCATAGCAAAAGCATATTCGTTGTTCGGAGGAAAATGTATAAAAGGAATGGGGCTGGTTTTTCAGGTGGGTCATGGAGAGGAAGATGAAATTCCTCTGCGGCTGATCCCTTTTACAGTAGTCGGCACATGGCTGACCCACCTCTTTGGGGGCAGCGCCGGACGTGAAGGTGTGGCGGTACAGATTGGTGCAACAGTATCTCACTGGGTTGGCCGTAAACTGAACATGGTTTCCCATTCAAAGGTATTTCTGGTAACAGGTATGGCGGCAGGATTCTCTGGATTATTTCAGACACCCATTGCCGCGTGTTTCTTTGCACTTGAAGTTTTAATCGCGGGTTCTTTGCAGTATACGGCTTTATTTCCTGCAGTAATTGCAGCTTTTGTGGCCACCTGGGTTTCCGGAAGCCTGGGTCTGGAAAAATTTCATTATAATCTTCAAACACAAATACAGTTGGATCCTGTATTTATTATGAAATTAATTTTATCAGGAATTATGTTTGGTTTGGTGGGGGCAATGTTTGCCCATGGCTTAAAACTGGTGAAGGACAAATTAAATAACCAGTTTAAGAGTTCTGTCAGTAAAATAGCCATAGTAGGAACGTTCCTGATGATTTTACTGATTGTGTCAGGAATGGGACGGTATTCCGGCCTTGGTACAAACTTGATTTCAGCAAGCTTTCATGGCGATAAGATATACCAGTGGGACTGGGTTTTAAAACTTGTTTTAACAATTATTACATTGGCAGCGGGATTTCAGGGAGGAGAAGTTACCCCTTTGTTTTCCATTGGATCAACTCTTGGTGCTGCTCTGGCGGTGATACTTGGCCTGCCAGTTGAATTTGCTGCAGCATTGGGATATACGGCAGTTTTCGGCAGTGCTACCAATACGCTTTTGGCTCCTGTTTTTATAGGAGCAGAGGTTTTTGGATATTCTTATGTGCCTTATTTTTTCCTGGTATGCTGCGTGGCTTATGTCTTTAATGATAACAAGTCCATCTATTCTGCACAAAAAAATCTACAGGATATGCTATAAACCATATAGAGAAACAGGATGACTTCATTTCTTCGAAGTCATCCTGTTTTTTCTATATAGATCTATAGCTTGCACCATTTTTATCTTGACACTTTCTTGATACCGATCATGATGAATTGACACATTCTTGACATCTTTTCTGATATTATTATGATGCAATAAACAATTACCGGATTGACTAGTTCGAGCTAAAATCTAATAAATAAAAAGGAGTTGAGAAAATGGGAATCGTACTGGTAATATCAGGCTGTATCGGCCTGGCTTTGCTGATTTACTTATTCTATATTTTATTTCGAGGTGAGAATTTATGAAAATGATTATCCTTCAGGACATTTTATACATTGTCCTTCTTATCGGATTGTCCATTCCCTTGGGCATTTATATATACAAGGTAATGATCGGCCAGAACGTGTTTCTGACCCGCATGCTGGCGCCCGTGGAAAATGGAATCTATAAACTCATGGGAGTGAAAAGCGATGAAGAAATGGGGGCAAAGAGATATGCTCTTTCCGTTCTTATATTCAGTGGAATCGGTTTTGTCTTCCTCTGGCTTTTGCAAATGCTGCAGGACGTTCTGCCGTTTAATGCGGCAGGAATTAAAGGCACAAGCTGGCATCTGGCCTTTAACACGGCTGCAAGCTTTGTGTCAAATACCAACTGGCAGGCATATTCCGGTGAAACCGGCCTGACTTATTTAACCCAGTTTACAGGGCTCACCGTTCAGAATTTTGTTTCAGCAGCAACGGGAATAGCAGTTTTATTTGCCCTGACCAGAGGCTTTGTTCTGAGAGAGAAAAAGACAATTGGCAGTTTTTGGGTGGACCTGACCAGAACTACGCTTTATGTGCTGCTTCCATTATCCATTATTCTTGCCATCGTGCTGGTTTCACAGGGAGTGGTTCAGACCTTCGGGCCATATAAAGATGCCGCCATGCTGGAAAACGGGGCTGCCCAGACCATTCCTCTGGGACCTGCAGCAAGTCAGATCGCCATTAAACAGCTTGGGACAAACGGCGGCGGATTCTTTGGAGCCAATTCAGCCTTTCCCCTTGAAAACCCCACGGCATTTTCAAATCTTCTTCAGGTGCTGTCCATTCTTCTGATTCCGGCATCACTCTGCGTAACCTTTGGAAAAGCGGTAAAGGACAGCAGCCAGGGAAGAGTCATCTATATCGCCATGATGATTTTATTTGCAGTTTCCCTTATTGCGGTAACAGCCAGTGAGCAGTATACCTCTCCGGACTTTGCAGGAGGAGCAGCGTCTGCCAGCATGGAAGGGAAAGAGGTAATACATGGTACGGGAGAATCTTCCTTATGGGCGGTGGCGACAACAGCAGCTTCAAACGGTTCGGTAAACGCCATGCACGACAGCTTTACTCCGCTCGGGGGTATGGTTTTAATGTTCCTGATGCAGCTGGGCGAAATTGTTTTTGGCGGTGTGGGAAGCGGACTTTATGGAATGCTGGCATTTGTCATTCTTACTGTGTTTATTGCAGGACTGATGGTGGGCAGGACACCGGAATATCTGGGAAAAAAGGTGGAGCCTTACGATATGAAGATGGTTTGCCTGCTTGTTCTCGTTCCGCCACTGGTAACGCTGATCGGTACCGCTGCTGCTGTTTCTATGCCTGCCGCTTCGTCATGGCTGACCAACTCAGGTGCTCATGGTTTTTCTGAGATTTTATACGCTTTTTCATCAATGGGAAATAACAATGGCAGCGCTTTTGCCGGTTTTAACGCTAACACCGTTTTCACCAATGTAACCGGTGGTATCATTATGCTGCTGGCCCGCTTTATACCAATGACTGCCGCAATTTATCTTGCCGGAAATATGGCAGGGAAGAAAACAGTTGCTGGAGGCGAGGGAACATTATCAACCAGCGACACCATGTTTGCAGGACTTTTAATCGGGGTAATCTTTATCATCGGAGCGCTGAGCTTTTTACCGGCCTTAGCCCTTGGTCCGATTGCTGATTATTTCACGATGTGATAGAATGAGGTGACCAAAATGGAAAATAAAACGATAAATAAAAACATTTTTGCGGATGCGCTGAAACAATCCTTTGTAAAGCTGGCTCCCGGCATACAAGTGAAAAATCCCGTTATGCTGGTAGTCTATATCGGTGCGATCCTGACAACCGCTCTTTATTTCCTGTCATTTATGGGGATCAAAGATGAGAACCGAGGCTATATACTGGCAATATCACTTATTTTGTGGTTTACAGTTCTGTTTGCAAATTTTGCGGAATCCATTGCTGAAGGACGGGGGCGGGCACAGGCCGATACTCTTCGTAAGGCGCGTAAGGATGTGAGGGCGAGGAAGCTTAAGTCAGCAGGAAATGTTGACGAATACACAGAAGTATTATCTGCAGAGCTGAAAAGAGGAGATATTGTATTCGTAAAAGCCGGGGAACAGATACCCATGGATGGGGAGGTCATCGACGGTGCAGCATCTGTGGACGAAAGTGCAATAACCGGTGAATCGGCTCCTGTTATCCGGGAATCAGGCGGTGATAGAAGCGCGGTAACAGGAGGAACCACACTGGTATCTGACTGGCTTGTAATTGAGGTGACGGCGGAAGCAGGTGAGAGTTTCCTCGATAAGATGATCGCCATGGTAGAAGGTGCTTCCAGAAAAAAAACACCCAATGAGATCGCCCTGCAGATATTACTGGTAACCTTAACCATTATATTTCTTGTGGTTACAGCGGCTCTTCTTCCTTTTTCCGGATTTGCCAGCCGTCAGGCCGGTATGGGCTCAGCCATTTCCATCACAAATGTGATCGCCCTTCTGGTCTGCCTTGCACCCACAACCATCGGTGCCCTTTTGTCCTCCATCGGCATAGCCGGCATGAGCCGTTTAAATCAGGCGAATGTACTGGCAATGAGCGGACGGGCGATTGAAGCTGCTGGTGATGTGGATGTGCTTTTGCTGGATAAGACGGGAACGATCACTCTGGGGAACCGTCAGGCAAGTGAATTTCTGCCGGTCAGCGGTGTGACGGAGCAGGAACTGGCAGACGCAGCCCAGCTTTCTTCTCTTGCTGATGAAACTGCGGAAGGGAGAAGCATTGTGGTTCTGGCTAAGGAAAAGTTTGGAATACGTGGGAGAGAACTTTCCAGGATGAATGCAGAGTTTGTGGAATTTACAGCTAAAACCCGGATGAGCGGCATTGATTATCAGGGAACGCAGATCCGCAAAGGTGCGGCGGAATCTGTGAAAGCGTTCGTAACGAATCAGGGCGGCATCTATCCTGAGGAATGTGAGCAGATTGTGAAACGTGTTGCAGGTGCAGGCGGAACTCCCCTTGTTGTTGCAAAAAACAGTCAGGTGATGGGTGTGATCTATCTGAAGGATATTGTCAAAAATGGTGTGAAGGAACGTTTTGAAGATTTACGTAAAATGGGTATCAGGACAATTATGATTACAGGTGATAATCCCATGACTGCTGCGGCAATCGCGGCAGAAGCAGGTGTAGACGATTTTCTGGCAGAGGCGACACCGGAAGCCAAGCTGGCGCTTATCCGTGACTATCAGCTAAAAGGACATCTGGTGGCAATGACCGGTGACGGCACCAACGATGCACCGGCGCTGGCTCAGGCAGATGTGGCTGTGGCAATGAATTCAGGAACACAGGCGGCAAAGGAAGCGGGCAATATGGTTGATCTGGACTCCAGTCCTACCAAGCTTATTGATATCGTGCGGATCGGTAAACAGCTGCTGATGACAAGGGGCTCTTTGACAACGTTTAGTGTAGCAAACGATGTTGCAAAATATTTCGCCATAATTCCGGTATTATTCTTTGGGATATATCCGCAGCTGGCTGCTTTAAACTTTATGGGACTGACCAGTTCAAAAACTGCCATTCTTTCGGCAATTATTTATAACGCACTGATTATTATTGCACTCATCCCTCTGGCACTGAAGGGTGTGAAATACCGTGAGCTGCCTGCAGGAAAGCTGCTGAAAAGAAATATGCTGATTTATGGTCTGGGCGGTATTGCAGCGCCGTTTGTTGCAATTAAGCTGATTGATATGCTGCTGACCGCCGGCAAAATTGTGTGAGGTGAAATGACGATGGGAAAAACAAATATACTAAGACCCGCCCTTATCTGTTTCTGTGTAATGACAATAATGTGCGGAATATTTTATACAGCAGCCGTTACAGGTATTGCACAGCTTATATTTCCGAAGCAGGCAAACGGAAGCATGATTACAGTCACATTAAAGGACGGCTCCCAAAAGGTGTACGGCTCTGAACTGATTGCCCAGGAATTTACAAAACCGGAGTATTTAATAGGAAGGCCCATGGGTGCTTCTAACTTATCTCCTGTTGGGAAAGAACAAAAAGAGCTGGTGCAGGAACGGATTGACTGGTGGCATTCCCTTGATCCGGAAAACACCGGAGAAATCCCCATGGATCTGGTTACAGCCTCTGGAAGCGGCGTTGATCCGAATATTTCACCGGAAGCCGCACAATATCAGACGGCACGGATTGCCAGGGAAAGAGATATGAGTGAAGAAGCCGTAAAAGAAATCATTCAAAAATACACTGTGGTACCATTTCTTGGTATATGGGGTGAGCCGGCTGTAAACGTATTGAAAGTAAATTTAGCGCTGGATGGGCTGCTGTAATATATTCGTGATATAATAGGAGGGAGGTGAGAGATAATGGAAACACTGGAAGCGCGGCCTGATCCCGATGCTATTTTAGATAAGATCAGGGCGCAGCAGGAAAAGGATTCAGGTAAATTAAAGATTTTCTTCGGCTATGCAGCGGGAGTCGGCAAGACTTATGCCATGCTTGACGATGCGCAGGAGCAGTACCGGTGCGGTAAAAACGTACTGGTGGGTTATGTTGAGCCACATACACGACCGGACACCCTGCAGTTTTTACAGGGACTGCCGGCATTGCCGCCCAGAAAGATCCTATACCGCAATATTGAGCTTCAGGAATTTGATCTGGATGAAGCTTTGAGACGCAGACCGGAGCTGATTCTGGTGGATGAGCTGGCTCATACAAATGCGGAAGGTGTCAGAAACAGGAAACGTTTTCAGGATATTGAGGAGCTTTTAAATGCAGGGATTGATGTCTATACCACTGTTAATGTTCAGCACATGGAAAGTCTCAATGATGTGATTGAGGACATAACTAAAATAAGAGTGAAAGAGACGGTTCCTGACTATATCTTTGAACGTGCGGATATGATAAAACTTGTTGATATAGAGCCACAGGAGCTGCTGCTGCGCTTTGAGGAGGGAAAGATCTACAGGCCTGATCAGGCTCAGACTGCCATGCTCAATTTCTTTTCCCTAGACAACTTAAAGCTGCTGCGGGAAATTGCAATGCGAAAAGCAGCAGACAGAATCAGCAATGAAAATCAGAATGAACGGCGGTTATCTCAAAAACTGGCTAATACCAAGATGCTGGTCTGTATCGGACCGTCTCCCTCCTCAGCAAGATGTATCAGGTGGACGGCGCGGGCTGCCGATGCCTTTCATGCACATTGGGTGGCCCTCTATGTTGAGAGTATTGAGAGCAATTATCTGACAGAGGAGCAGCAAAAAACAATCCGTGCAAACATGGATCTGGCTGAAAAACTTGGTGCCGAAATTGTTACTCTTTCTGGACATGACATTGCGGAAACGGTCTCCGAGTACTCAAAGCTGTCGGGCATTACAAACATAGTGGTAGGGAAAAGCCGGAATAAAAAAACGCTTAAGAATCTGTTTGAATTGGACTTTGAAGATAAACTGATTTCATTCCTGCCCAATATTGAGGTATACATCATACCCGGCAGTACGGTCCGCCGGAATTATAAAAAGCCCCGCAAAACACTACCAATTAAAAAGGTTAACTTTTCCTGGCTGGATTTCACTAAGACACTGGGGCTGTTAACGGCTGCGACTGTGCTGGGGTATGGACTGCGCAGACTGGGTATCGGTGATCAGAATGTAATTATGGCTTATATCCTCTCAGTTCTGATTATTTCAAGGGTTACTACAGGGCATATATACGGAGTAATTGCGTCGGTTGTCAGCGTATTGACCTTTAATTTCTTTTTTACCGAACCCTATTTTACTTTTAACACGATACAGGCCGGATATCCCATTACATTTCTCATCATGCTGCTGGTCGCTCTGATCACAAGCACAATGACGGTTAGAATCAAGACTCAGGCAAGCCTTTCGGTACAAAGGGAACGCCGTACCGAGGTCCTTTATGAAATCAACAAAAAGCTGCTGATAACCAGAGGACTTGAAAATATCGTTGCCCTGACAAATGAGTATATTATTAATTTGTTTGGCCGATCTGTAATCTTTTTTTCTGTTGATCCTGAACAGGGGGAGGCTGGAAGTGTCATGCAGGCACCGGAAGATGTGGATGGTTCTTTGCTCAACTCTGAAGATGAGAAGGCTGTGGCTCACTGGGTTTTTCTCAATCAGAAACGGGCGGGAGCCGGAACGGATACACTTATGGGAGCTGCGGCATTTTACATGCCGGTTATTTCTCAGGGAAAAGTGCTTGCCGTTTTAGGTATTTCCTGTTTAAAAGGCACATTGGATCACAATACTCGGCTGTTTCTGCGCATGATAGCCTCTCAGGTTGCCATGTCTCTGGAACGCCAGCGCCTGTCAGATGAACAGAGGAGTATCATAGTCGAGGCAGAAAAAGAAAAAATGCGGAGCAATCTTCTGCGGGCAATCGCACATGATCTTCGTACACCCCTTGCCGGGATTCTTGGTGCCAGCTCTGCCATTCGTGAAAATAAGAATACTCTTGATGAGAAAACCTGTGAAAAGCTCAATGGAGATATTCAGGAGGAGGCACAGTGGCTCCTGCGTATGGTGGAAAATCTTCTGTCCGTAACCCGTATTAATGAGAGTGCCTCCAAAGTAACAAAAAGTCCGGAAGCCGCTGAAGAAGTCATCGCTGAAGCAGTTGGACGGATTAAAAAGAGATTCCCCCAGCGTAAAATAATTGTCAGTGTGCCGGATGATCTGCTGGAAGTTCCTATGGATGGAACCCTGATTGCGCAGGTACTCATTAATTTACTGGAAAATGCCATTAAACATTCGACGGATGACTCTTTTGTAGAAGTCATTTTAAAAAAGACAGGAGAGTATGCCCTGTTTCAGGTGCTTGACCATGGGAAAGGAATCGCAGATGAGGATTATCCTTATCTTTTTACAAGTTATGTACCAAACGGAAACAAAAGCTCTGATTCCTCCAGGGGTATGGGAATCGGTCTTTCTATCTGCATGACGATTATTAAGGCACATAACGGTACGATGGAAGCGTATAACCGGTCAGAGGGAGGCGCAGTCTTCCAATTCTCTTTACCGCTGGAAGGAAGTGAATAGAATGGATATTAAACCAATGGTTCTGGTTATAGAGGATGAAAATGCCATCTGCAACTTCATCACAGCAATCTTAAATTCCAACGGGTATCGGGTCGTAAAATCAAACACCGGTAAGACAGGGCTTTCTATGGCAGTTTCTTATAATCCTGATGTGATTCTGCTTGATTTAGGGCTTCCGGATATGGACGGTGTGGAAGTGTTAAAGAGCATAAGGGAGTGGTCTAAAATACCGGTGGTGGTAGTTTCCGCCCGTGGGCATGAAAGGGAGAAAGTAGAAGTACTTGATTTAGGTGCAGACGATTATATCGTAAAACCATTTGGGACATCGGAACTGCTTGCCCGCATACGGACAGCGCTTCGGCACAGCCCCCAAAGCATGGGAGGGGAATTAAATGGAACTGAGAAGATAACCATTGGTGATCTTGAAATTGATTTCGCAAAACGGCTGATTCTACTAAACGGAAATATGGTTCATGTGACGCCGGTAGAGTATAAAATCCTCGCTTTGCTGTCAAAAAACGCCGGAAAAGTGCTTACCCATGATTATATTATCAAGGAGATATGGGGAGCTTATGCCGATGACAGCCATACTCTGCGTGTTAATATGGCGAATATCCGGAGAAAAATTGAATCGAATCCGGGATTTCCTAAATATATTTTAACGGAAATGGGAGTGGGATACCGAATGGCAGAGGAAGTAAATTAAAAACAGGACAGGAGTGTGATAAATATGAAACGACTGATTTTAGTAACATCCCCTCCGGCAAGCGGAAAAACATATATATCCAAACAGCTTGCCAGGAATTTAAAACACGTTGTTTATCTTGATAAGGATACTCTGATTGTTTTATCCAAGCAGATATTTGTGGTAGCCGGTCAGGAATATAACAGAAGTTCTGATTTTTTTGAGGCTAATATCCGGGATTATGAGTATATGGCAATCGTTGATCTTGCCATGGAAGCTTTGGATTATGATGATATTGTTCTGATTAATGCTCCATTTACAAGAGAAATAAGAGATACCGGGTATATGAATACCCTGCGGGAAAGACTGGCAGAAAAAGATGCAAAGCTTACTGTAATATGGGTTCAGACAGATGTGGAAGTATGCAGGCAGAGAATGATTGAGCGAAACAGTGACAGGGATCAGTGGAAGCTGGATCATTGGGAAGAATATATTGCAGGTGTTAATTTTGACATACCAGAAGAATTAGATGACCCAAATTGTAACGATGATCTGTTGATTTTTAACAATTCATCAGATGCCGAATTTCAGACATCCATGAAAGAAATATTAGAAATTATTGAAAGCGAATAGCTTTTACTTTTATATGTAAAACAGGCTGACTCCGGAACAAGGAAGTCAGCCTGTTTTATTGATAGCAAGTTAAATAAACCTTTTAAAATTCTGTATTGACTAATATATCATGATGTTATATCATTAAAATACATTGAATAAATTCGGTAACTGCCATTTTAGCTATAGCAGGCCAATAATAAAAAAGGAGTATACTATAATGAGACAACGAGTTCGTAAAGGTATATTGGTTTTTTCTGCTTTAATGTTTCCAATGACATTTTTCCTTTTATCCCCTTTTGTTATTGTTTTATCTGCCACACAAGGTGTTTTGAATGGAAGCGCAATGATATTTGGTTTACTCCTGATATTTTCAGTCATTGGAAGCCGGCTTTTCTGCGGCTGGCTTTGTCCTGGAGGTGCTGTACAGGATTTTATTTCCGGTGCTAACAGCCGCCACTGGAACAGCAGGTGGAAAAATATGACCAAGTATATGATCTGGCTGGTGTGGTTTTCATTCATTGTTTTTCTTTGGATACATAATCGTCCGCTAAAAGCAGATTTCCTGCATTTTTTAGACTTTAATACACTATATATTTTCATTTATGGAATTGTGATGTCGATTATATATTTGTTTACTTTAATGACTGGAAAACGTGGAATGTGCCACAGCCTTTGCTGGATGGCTCCGTTTATGGTAATTGGAGAAACAATTGCGGACGCTCTTCACATACCAAGATTCCGGTTGAAAGCGAAACCCGATAACTGTGTCTCCTGTGGCAAATGCAGCAAAATCTGTCCAATGGGGCTGAATATAGCTGAGATGGTTAAATCAGGAAGTATAAATAGTAAGGAATGTATTAACTGCCTGGAATGTGTAGATGGTTGTCCAAAGAAAGCAATAGAATTTGGAATATACAAGAAACCGTGATTCAGATAGGGAATACAGGCTTATTGCTATCATCAGGTTGGTCAGAGATTCCTTTTCCCGGCTTTGAACCGTATAAAAGCTTAAATAAGTTTTATACTAATAAAAAAGTCAAATTGGAGTTAATATGAAAGCAAATAAAAGACTGACAAAAACATTTAAACACGCCGAAACCATCACATTTGATAAAAATTCTAAATTTATATTTTTTAGTGACAGTCACCGTGGAGATGACAGTGTTTCAGATGAATTTATCCGGAATCAGAACATTTTTTTACATGCACTTAATTATTATTACAAAGAAAACTATGTTTATGTAGAAGTGGGGGACGGCGATGAATTGTGGGAATATAAAAATTTCAGTGTCATCCGGCTGGCCCATACGGATGTGTTCACTGTAATGAAGAAGTTTTATGATTCCGGACGGTTCATTATGCTATATGGGAATCATAATATTTATCTTAAGTCCAAACATTTTGTAAAATCCAATTATTATCAATTTTATGATTATTACAATCAAAAGACGGTAGATTTATTTAAAGGAATCAAACCAAAAGAGGCTTTGGTTTTACAATATAAAGAAAACGGGCAGAAGATCTTTGTACTTCATGGACATCAGGGAGATGTTATGAATGATCAGTTATGGGTTGTGTCCATGCTGCTTCTGCGTTATTTTTGGAGATATCTCCATCTGGTGGGGTTTGATAATCCCACAAGCCCTGCCCGTAATTTATTTAAGAGGCATAAGATAGAACGGATCTATGATGAATGGATTAAGAAACAAAAGGTTATGCTGATTTGCGGTCATACTCACAGGCCTAAATACCCAAAAGCAAATGAGCTTCCCTATTTTAACACTGGCTGCTGTACCCGCACAAGAGGAATTTCAGGTATTGAGATAATAGGGGGTGAGATCCTGATGGTTGACTGGAGGATCGCAGCCGATGAAGAAGGTGGGCTTAAGGTCCTCCGTACCGTAGTCAGAGGACCGGAGCCCATTGAAAAATTTAATAGCAGGAAATAAACCAGACTCTTTAAAAGGATATTACCTTTTTTCCGTCTTAACCGCTTTTTCTTTAACCTTGGTCAGCTTTACCAGCTCATACCACAGAACCGATGCAGCTGCCAGCCCCAGTGCAGTTAACATCTGCAAGGCAGAGAGGGGAGCCAGCTTTAAAAGTCCTGCAAGAGGCGAATAGAGGATTACAGCAAGAAGAATAACGGTACCTGCGTTGACAGCCCACATGACCTTATCATTTAAAAGCTGTCTGATGGAACAAAAGATGTTGTCATAGTCTGAGCTGTTGACCTGCACAAGGAATAAATTTGCCAGCATGATTATGGAAAGCCCCATGGAACGGGCAGCAGGTGCATAGGAAGGGCTGTTTTTCAGAGTAAAGTAATATGCTCCAAAGGAAGCCGCAAATACAAACAGACCCTGGAGAATACTTTTTGATAGCAGTTTTCCAGTCAGCAGCTTTTCTTTTGGGTTGCGGGGATTGCGTTTCATAATATTGGTTTCCGCTGGCTGACGCTCCAGCACAATGGAACAGGTGGGGTCAATCAGCACTTCCAAAAGCACCACATGAAGAGGCAGGAGTAAAAGGGCAGCAGGGGCAATGCCAAGGAATGGGCCGAGCAGGGAGGAGAAAGCGATGGGAATATGGATTGTAAACACGTAACCCACAGCTTTGCGGATGTTATCATAGATGCGGCGTCCGTCCCTGATGGTTTCCACGATGGTGGTAAAGTTATCATCCATTAAGATAAGGTCGGCGGCCTCTCTTGACACCTCGCTGCCTCGTTTCCCCATAGCAATCCCGATGTCGGCATATTTAAGGGCGGGAGCATCATTGACGCCGTCGCCGGTCATCGCCACAATATCTCCATTTTCCTTAAATGCTTTTACAATCCGCATCTTGTGCTCCGGGATAACCCGTGAGAAGATGGAAACATTTTTAACAGCCTCCTGCAGCTGGGGATCTGACATGGCTTCCAGCATTTCTCCTGTAATAATACGGTCGCTGCCGGGAATACCGATTTTCCTTGCAATTGCGGAAGCAGTAATACCATTGTCACCGGTTATCATGACGACACGGATGCCAGCCTCTTTGCATATGGCTATATCATTTTTCACACTTTCCCGGGGAGGGTCTGCCAGACCTACAAGTCCCAGAAACGTCAGGCTACATTCTGTAATAGAGGCAGGAATTGTCTCGTCATTCTCAGGGGTTGCAGTTGCAATTCCAATCACTCGTAATCCTTCGCTGGATAAATCGTTAATTTGCTTTTCCGCAATCCCTCGTTCTTCATCGGTGAGTTCACAGATTGTCAGGATTCGTTCCGGGCTTCCTTTTGCTGCGATAACCAGCTGTCCGTTCCGGCGCCAGACATGCCCCATCATTTTTAATTCATCGGTAAAGGCATATTCGGTCA
>Ga0316613_10000963_pt1 | contig 20545 bp, 19 predicted proteins | sample OWC_soil_day10_C_2_FD_207647 | JGI IMG/M metagenome (GOLD analysis project Ga0316613, IMG submission 207647) | Wetland soil microbial communities from Old Woman Creek delta, Ohio, United States - OWC_soil_day10_CT_b | ecosystem: Environmental > Terrestrial > Soil > Wetlands | place: USA: Ohio...
ACCCCATAAAGTCACCGTAACTTGTCCGTTATTAATAACAGTATCAATCTCCATGCTAATGATCTCCTTTCAATCCAATACAACTATATCTAGCCACCATTCTAAGCAACCTTAGTTTTTTTAATCAGCGTTATTTCATTTCCCATCTTATTAAGTCTATACGAGTCCACACAATGTTGTATAATTGCAAAGCCCCGTCCATGTTCTTCCAGCCAATCGCTTGTATTAGGTATTTCCCGATTCAAAAACCCCCTACCCTCATCACGAATGACAATTTTAATCCCATTGGGCATTTTTTCTATAATTAGATATACGTTTTTGCTATTATCTTCTTTATTGCCGTGAAAAATTGCATTATTAACACTTTCATTGATAGCAATAAATACAGCCAGAGCATCTTTCCCACAATTTTTCATTAAACCTTCTTTAATAGATTCTCGTAAAATAGAAAATTCCGCTAGCGAGGAAAAACAATACATTCTTTCACCTCCTCAAATACTCTTAATATTTTTGTCGAATAATCTTTTATTTTTGGAAATTTTATTGAACAATATCCCTTTTCTTGTTACAGTTTTCCGCCCAAAGCGGTAAAGGAGCGACCAAAAAATTTCTGATAATATTCATCAGCAACTTCCGTCATATTAACATCAGCAAATCTCTCAGGATATAAAGTTTTAGCGATCCAAACTATGCCAAGCACACAATGAGGCGCTGGAAAGTCCCACCAGCCGATATTAGACGGTATGACATAGACCCGTTTTTCTTTAACCGCTGTCAGAGTACTTAACTGTGGATTGTCCAAAATATCCTGCATCCCGAATACTTCCCATGATGAACCCCGTAAAATAACATCAGGCCTCCATTGAATGACCTGCTCTGGCGACACTACCGGCCAGCGCCCAGGCAAATCTTCCGCTACATTGTAGGCCCCGGCTTTTTTTAATATGTACGTCTGTAACATTTGACCCGAAGCTACGGAAAATACGCTCCGGTCACCTGAGACCATCACCCTCATCCGTTGCTCCACCGGTATACCACTTACCCTGTCCTCAACCAAATGCAATAGTTTCTCACAATCATTAATATATTCTTCACCTCGCGCTTCACAACCTAGTACCTTGGCCATCAATCGCACAGCTTCATAACCTTCCTCTATTGTTTCACCTTTAATGGCCACTACCGTCAGACCAGCATCCTCGATTTGACGTATACTAGAGCCATCTAATGATACTTCACAAAAAATTACCTGGGGTTTTAAAGCAAGCAAATTTTCAAGATTAGGCGTGTGGCTCCGCCCCGCATCAGTCCCCATTGCATTTTTGCGTTGTACTGAGCCCAGAACCTTGCCTAGCATACCAAGGGACGCCTCACCTACCAGCTTATCTTGCTGCCCGAGAGCATATGCTATATGAACTCCGATATGAGTCTCCCAAGCGGAAACTCTTTCAATATTGCGGGGTATAGTCACCTGGCGACCCAATTGATCTGTTACGGTAATCGTCGTATTATCAAGGCTGGTCGGCGTATTTTTCGATACCATAGGCGCAGTTCCGCATGCTGTCAACGACATTAACACCATGATTAAACATAATAGAACGGTTAGTTTTCTTCTCATGCTTCTTTTCTCCCCATCACATTAAAATAATAAGCTCATGAATTATAAGAACGACGAAGGTTAGCGCCAATCCCCTTAGTACTTTAGCACGAACCTTCGTCGTTCTTACTTATCATTCAGAAAGTCATTATACTTTCTAATCATGTAAAAAAGACTACGCTTGCCACAAGTCCTTTTTCAATATAGTTAAAATTATAATATTACAAAAATAAACTAAAGTCAACTAAAACTTACCAAACTTTACATTTTAACTTGTTTTAATCCATTTTAGTTTGTTTGTGTATTTCATAGAATTATAGTCTACAATATAAAAAAAAGACTTGGCCCCGCTGAGGCTAAGTCTTTTCTTATGTATAATTATTATTTTATGATCATAACTTCTGTGGACTTAATCAATGCCGTTACTTCGTCGCCTACTTTTAATCCTAAATCTTCAATTGAGTCTACTGTAATTGCCGCAACAATTTCTTCACCCTTATAGTCAACTACAATCTTGGCCATTACAGTTCCCATAACAACTTCTTTAACAACACCTTGCAATTTGTTTCTGCCGCTAATTTTCACAAATACATCTCCTTCTTCAATGTAAATTTATAGGGAAGAGCTTATCACTCTTATCCCAAATAATAGCATTTCTCTACATTATATTCAACATAAAATTATTATCATGCCAATTTTCTTTCAAGGCAATTCCCCTTTTCAGCATTCTACCGATGTCGACTATCAATGTTTCAATACTGGGACACATATTTTTAGTTTCTCACCCATTTGTTCACCAATCTCAATTACCTTTACATCAACACCATAGGTTTGTTTCAACACTTCTTCACTAATCACGTCCACAGGAGTACCAGTAATAAATGTATTATTTCGCCCCATCACAGCTACCCTCGAAGCACATAAAAAGGCATGATCAGGAAAGTGCGTGGTCATAATCACGCCAATATTACTCTCTTTAGTCAATCGCTTTATCTGGCATAATACTTTAATTTGGTTACCAAAATCCAGATTGGATGTTGGCTCATCCATGATTAATATTTCCGGCTGCTGCGCCAGCGCTCTAGCGATCATCACCAATTGTCGCTCGCCGCCACTAAGCTCCGTATATGTTCGTTCTTGCAAGTGACTAATACTCAGCATTTCTAAGGTTTCTTTAGCTATTTCTCGATCTTTAGCCCCAGGAGAGGAAAAAACACCTACATGGGCTGTCCGCCCCATAACAACCACGTCAATGACTTTAAAAGGAAAAGGCGGAGTGTGTACTTGAGGCACATAGCCTACTTTTTTTGCAAAAGTTTTGCGCGACCATTTATTGATATCTTCGCCATTTAAAAGAATCTTTCCCGACTTTAGCTTTAGCAGTCCTAATAAGGTTTTAAAAAAGGTGGTTTTACCAACACCGTTGGGACCTAAGAGGCATAAGGAATCTCCTGATCCCATTTCAAGGGATATACCACTAACTATCGCCTTCCCGGCATACCCACACGAAACGTCTTGCACTTCAAGTCTCATGCTGCTCATCCTTTCTGATTTATGTAAATATAAGCGGTACTTCCCATTTTCGCGTTACACCCAGTGTTTACGTCGGTTATTGCTCAAAAGGTACAAAAACACCGGTGCCCCAATAATAGAGGTCAGAATTCCTAGCGGAATTTCTACAGCATACAAGGTGCGAGCCAAATTATCCACCAAGAGCAGAAATAAGCTTCCCATTCCTATAGACATTGGCAGTAATACATTATAATTCGGCCCCACTATGAGTCTGGCAAGATGGGGAACAATTAGACCAACCAGACCAACAATACCGCTTATCGCCACTGCCGATGAACTCATCAAGGTAGCACAAAAAACTACTATCAGACGTATTCTCCCAGTATTAACACCTAGGGTCTTAGCCTCTTCATCGCCAAAGGACATAACATTGAGGTTCCACCTGATTAAAGTCAATATTATGAGCCCTATCATAATCGGGATACCCGCCATCATCACGTCTGACAGATTTACTGAAGCCAGACTCCCCATCAACCAATAAGTAATCGTCGGTAATTTTGTGTAAGGATCTGCTGTATATTTTGTCAGTGATACAAAGGAAGTAAATAAGGTTCCGACAATAATACCTGCCAAAATCATGACTAGCGTAGCATCACCATTTTTACCCAGCCAAACACCAATTAGATAGGTAATCATCACTGCTAGCATCCCACCGGCAAAAGCACCAATTTGAATGCCAATAATGTTAAAGGAAAGCAAGATAGCTAACGCTGCCCCAAAACTAGCTCCAGCCGACACCCCCAAAATTCCTGGCGATACCATTGGATTTTTGAACAACCCCTGATAGGCGGCACCAGCCGCTGATAAAGCCGCCCCAACCAGCATCGCCGCCAAAATTCGTGGCAAGCGTATTTTCCAAACAACAATTTCCATATCAGGAGTCCAATTGCGCGGGATATCAGCAAACTTTGCGGCGATGATATTTATAACAGTTTCAATAGGTACCGGGTAGCTGCCAACAGTAAATGAAACGAGTGCCACAGCAGCTAGCACTACCGGCAATAACATTATTTTGGCACAAGTAAGTTTTGGTATGCTGCCACCACGTAGCACAAGACTATCCCACATATATATACCCCCCTTTTTTATCTTATCTATAATTTTTTTGTTACATCTCTGTACTTGCTAAAATTTAATCAAAATATCAAGTTTAAAGAAAAAAAAAATTATAGCCGACCAAAACGCACAGGCGTATTTGGCCGGCACTTCATTGTACGTTAAAACTAAACTAAATATAACCATCACCAAACAAATTCATTTTGATTATATAATATAATTATATATATTTCAATATGTTTTATTTCCGAAAACGAATTACCTGAGCCATTGCTATATATTTAATTTTTAGATAATTTAATATATACACTGCTTCAAAATGAGCAATACATAAGCAGTTATTAACTACAAAAAGCCTTCTAGCAAAATTGCTAGAAGGCTTGAAATTCATTATGGTGTGCCCGGCAGGAATCGAACCTGCGCACATGGCTTCGGAGGCCAATGCTCTATCCCCTGAGCTACGGGCACAATTTACTGTTTCCAGTCACAAAATCTATTATAACATAACACTCGTGACATGTCTAATTATTAATTATCTTTTTTACTTGTAACAGTCGATTCCTTACAATAAGGACATACCGAAACATCTTCTTTAATCTTGTTTCCACACCTCGTACAGTTGATCGATTCTTCTACTACTGTTGCTTCAATATCAATTACATCATTACCATAGTATTGATTCTGCTTCTTAGTCTTGCGACCAAGTAGAAAATATAAAGGCAGAATCACATAAGGCACAACACAACTACCAACAGACCATAATACCGCCCTTATCGTTTCATGCCCCCGTTTCTTGGCATCATAATATACAAAAAATACAACTAAAAGCCTAATGATAATCATTGCCATAAAAAAACCACCTTACTGCGATCTATATAAAGAAGACTTGATTCAGATAAAGTTTTAACTCCACCTGGATCTAAGTCCCACTTATTCAGGTCCCACACGAATGCATTTCCATCTCTGGCGCATTCGGTACTAGCGCATCCATGCGCATCTCATTTGTATAAGATGGGAGTCTTAAATCGGTTTATTTATCGGATAAATTATAGCATTTTTTAAGTATACTCGTCCATCTAAAGCTTAAGTCCAAGCCTTCTCATAGTTCATAATACATTTTTGCAAACTTGGGTTTACAAAAGTTGTTCCTCATTACTACCTCTTCTTTATGTACATAATTTCGATTCCTGATATAATTAATTACATAAAATATATTGTCAATTCATAATTATATGTTACCTTTCAATTGGTATCTAATAGGCGAAAATCTATATAATGAAGATTTAATAAATCTTCTAAATTTTTGTGCCAAGAACATAACTAAAGGAGTGAAAGCAAGTATGGTAATCACGAAGAAAATTTTAAGACAATTAGACAAAGCATATGCAACTAGAATAATGAACGTAAATGGTGAAACAAACTACCTAATTGCAACTGAAGGTCATGGTCCTTGCGTTGCATTTAATGAAAATAGTTTAGAGGAAGGCACTGTCTGGGGTGGGCCGGGAGGAACTATGAACATAGTACCAATCCCCGGCAGAGAAAATGAGTTTATTGCCACACAGGATTTCACGCCTACATTTCAGGCACAAGAATCCAAAATCGTTCATGGCAAGTGTGATAGCAGCGGCAATTGGGAGATTAATCCTATTATGATTATTCCTTATCTGCACAGATTTGATATATTTATGTTAAATAATAAACTATTTTTCATTGGCGCGACTCTATGTGAAGCTAAAGATTCTAAGGAGGACTGGTCAAAACCAGGTAAAGTATATGTTGCGGAAGTACCTGATGAAATATGTAAACCCTTTGATCTAAAACCAGTACTTGAAGGCATTACTAAAAATCATGGTTTTTGCAAGGGAAAGTGGAATAATCGCGATGCCTATCTCATTTCTGGCTCTGAAGGAGTATTCGTTCTATATTTACCTGAAAACAGTAGTGATAGCTGGGAATCAGAGCAAATATTGCACCATGAAGTGAGCGATATTGCTGTATGTGATATCGATAGTGATGGTTGTATGGAATTGGCTACAATAGAACCTTTTCACGGCAGCAAAGGTCTTATCTATAAGCATATAGATGGCAAGTTGACTCCAATCCATGAACATGAATATGAATTTGGACATGTTGTATGGGGGGGAAAAATATTGAATAAGCCATCATTTATTATCGGTGGTCGAAAAGGAAACCGGGAATTAAATTGCTTTTATATGGATAATGAATCTGGACAAATCAAGCATTTCACCATAGACAATGCAGGCGGTCCAAGCAATATATCTGTCGGTCTGAAAAATAACTCAAATGTAATTCTGGCTGCTAATAGAGAAATTGGCGAGATCGCAATTTATGAAATAACCGAATAACTAACAAACCTCTTATTTAAACGATTAGCCGGTATTTCTTAACATAGAAATGCCGGCTTGTTTTTTGTCTTCTCACCATATTCTTACTATTCTCCAATTTCTATATAAGGCATATTAGGACCAACATGGATAATTAAGGATGGTGTTACATTATAAGGCTTAGCGCTGTTAATAAAATCGTTTTTGGCAGTGCTGACAACACGATCATAACTCACATTATCTTTAAATTTTGCGTACCACGTAGTAAATAATGTTTTTTCTCCATTAGTATGAAATTTTATCCACTTTTCTTTTTCTAAATGATCATAAATATTCTTTATATTCTCAGAGTCTACCACCGGAAATTCAGCATGTACCATCACATAGTTCGACACATAAACCACTCCCTTTAGCTTTACATTTACTTGTTATTTGAAAATTAGTCTTCTCACTTCATTTTCGAACTTTCATATAAAATCTAAGAAATACTGATCGTGAAAATAATAACAATCTTGCACATAAACTATCTCTCCACCTAAACCAATTTACTAGATAGATTTATATATCAATGCACTTTATGAATATTGCAATATTATACATGTATATTTTACCATTTTCATTGCCACCTTTCAATCTATTTTTGACAGCATATTTTATTTGAGCCTACAAATTATGCGCATAGGAAAGTTTTAATTTTTCTCCCGACATATTGATGTAGAATTACAGTACATCATATGTGCCAGTACGTTAGTTATGACCCTAAGTCTATAATTAGGGTCATCGAAAAAAGAGTCCGCATACATGCGAACTCTTAAATTCACTGAAAACACTAACAGAACCTTAAACCGCTATCCACTTATCTCTGTCAATGACTTGCCTTTTGTTTCCTCACCAATTAGCCCAACAACGACTGCAACAACTAGCATGACAGAGGCGAACATCACGAAAACGTTATTAAATCCATCATTGCCAGTAATCATATACCCTACAACAGCAGGCGCTAGGATACCACCCACACGACCTACAGCAGCTGCCCACCCTGAGGCCAAAGCCCGTACTCTAGTGGGATATAATTCAGGAGTGTATGTATATACGACCCCCCATGCCCCCAAGTTAAAAAAGGACATCAAACTCCCCCACCATAATACAGTTCCCGAACTGCCGCCCTGACCAAAAAAATAAGCACAGACAGCGCTAGCCGTTAAAAATCCAGATAAAGTGGCTTTGCGGCCAATACGATCAACCAGATAGGCTGCCGCAAAATATCCAGGCAGTTGAGCCAAGGTCATGATCAATACATACTCAAATGTTTTGATTACAGAATAGCCCTGCCCTACCATCAGTGAAGGCAACCACGTAAAAATACCATAATAGGAATATACAATGCCAAACCACAATATCCATAACATGATTGTCCTTTTGAAGAATTGAGGTGTCCAAATATCAGCAAACGTAGCCTTATATGCTTTTTGCACTTGAGGGGCAACCATACTTTCCTCAGGCTTAAATCCGGCAGCTTCTTCCATCGCCTTAACAATCTCATGAGCTTCTTGTATACGTCCTTTGCCTAGTAAATAACGTACCGATTCAGGTACTGATTTCCAGATTTTAAATACATATAATGCAGGTAGCGCCCCGATTAAAAATGCTACATTCCAGCCATAACGAGGAATAATCAGATAGGCAATAATGGCGGCAACCAACCATCCAACACCCCAAAAACTTTCCAATAGGACTATAAATCGTCCTCGATCACCAGGGGGTGCGTATTCACTCACCAATGTAACCGCTACAGGCAGCTGCCCCCCTAGGCCAAAGCCTACTAAAAACCGAAAAACCAATAAGGATTCAAAGTTCCAAGCTAAACCGCAGAATCCAGTGGCTAAACTATAAATAACCAGAGTACCAGCAAATATATTTTTACGTCCAAACCGATCTGCCGCCGATCCGGCCAGGACCGCCCCCAATGCCATACCGACCAAACCAATACTGCCAATATAACCAACCTGAGCAGTCGACAATCCCCATGCTTTGATCAGCACTGGTAATACAAAAGCAATAATGCCTGTATCCATAGCATCAAACATCCAGCCTAGGCCAGTAATAACAAGCAAACGATAATGGAATTTCCCTACAGGTATTTTTTCCAAACGAGCAACAATATCCATCTTCATCCTCCATTGTACATATAATTATTGAATTAAACACCATCTAATCCCAAATGACAAGTGTAATTGCACCTGTCTTGTCAGCATTATTATAAACCATTCACTATTCTCATGACAATACTAAAATAAAAAAAAATAAAGGTTAGGCATTACTGATAAACTATTTCATTAGTTTAAGTAATGCCTAACCCCATTCTTATTTTTTATTTATTTAACTTGGGATAGTGGGTTTAGTATTCCCAATTGGACAATTATCATACGGTTCAATGTTCATACCAACAGGTTTATCTGTTTTCAAAAGTTCTAACCATTTGCGCGCGCAATCAATTACTGTAACGACGACTAATATTATCAAAACGATACTCACGGTACCATTAATATTACCGAGCAAATCTCCACGTTTATAAAACATGAACACATTGAGTATTCCAGCGTATATTACAGTAATAGCTAAAAATACTAGGGGAGCAAAGGTGACCCATGCATAGGATTTTTTTGGTGCAATTTTCAAGATGATTGTTGTACCAATCGCAAGAGCTACAACAGCCAAGAGCTGATTAGCTACACCAAATAACGGCCAAATACTTGCCACATCTCCGCTATAAAGCAGATACCCCCAGCTCACTGTAACAGCAACACTACAAACTAAGCTTCCTAGCAACCAATTTGTCTCCTTAAAGGAAGCATGCATATAGGTTCCCAAAATATCCTGCAAAATATATCTAGCTACCCGGGTACCAGCATCAATCGTTGTCAAAATAAATAAGGCTTCAAACATAATGATAAACTGATACCAATAATTCATAAGATGACCCATACCAGGAATACCAGAAAAAACGCTCGCCATACCAACAGCAAGGGACACTGCGCCGCCTGGTCGACCAGCTACTTCCATACCCACTAGTTCTGATAAGTGCTTGATATCAACAGCTGGGATATTCAGTTTTGCAAATACTGCTGGCGCAGAATTAATAGCAAAATAATCGCCAGGGATAAGCACCAATGCAGAAATAAGTGCCATAGTTGCTACAAAACCTTCAACCAGCATACCGCCATAAGCAATCGGACGAGCCTGAGACTCAAGTTCGATCATTTTGGGTGTAGTTCCTGAACTAATTAAAGAATGGAATCCAGAAATAGCGCCACAAGCAATGGTAATAAACACATAGGGCCATACAGGTCCTGGAATAATGGGTCCACCACCATTAATGAAGGTAGTCGTAAAGGGCATATGGACAGTAGGCTGAACAATCAAAATCCCCAAGGCCAAAGCACCAATGGTACCGATCTTCATATAGGAGCTGAGGTAATCACGAGGAGCTAGTAATAGCCATACAGGCAGTACAGCGGCGAAGAATCCATAAACAGGTAAAGCAATCGCCAACTGATTTTTTGTTAAAGTAAACACATCTGCCCATGAAGATCCTGGAATATAATGGCCAGTAAATACAGCGGCCAAAACTAAGAAAAAGCCAACTATCGAACCAGAGCGAATGGCGCCTGGCACAATTTTAAACATGTATAAGCCAATCATAATGGCAATCGGAATGGTCATAAATAAAGTGTACACGCCCCATGGATTCTTAAACAAGGCATTTACAACTACAATGGCAAGTCCAGCCAAAGCTACAATAATAATAAACAAAATAGCAAGTGATGTAGTGATACCTGTGATTGGACCTACTTCCTTACGCGCAATCGTCGCTAGCGACTGCCCGCTATGACGTACAGAAGCGAATAAAATGATAAAATCATGAACAGCACCAGCAAAAACTGATCCTAGTAGTATCCACATAAACCCAGGTCCCCAGCCATACTGGGCCGCAAGTACTGGGCCAACCAACGGACCTGCGCCAGCAATCGCAGCAAAATGATGCCCAAATAGCACCCATTTATTAGTAGGAACAAACTCACTTCCATCATTACATCTATAAGCAGGTGTAACGATAGAATCGTCTAACATCAGAACTTTCGTAGCAATAAATGCTGAATAATAACGGTATGCCAACAAAAATACACAAGCAGCCACAACGAGTAGCATTACTGAATTCATAGTTATTCCTCTCCTTTTATACTCTTTTCAGGAAATTATAAATCTTTAACAAGCCTCCTTCACGTCTTCCCCTTGTACACTTCTGTTTTAGTACAAGGGCTTTTTTCTTAATAACATTGTAACAATGTTACTCTAAACTGTCAAGAAACCGCCAAAAACCTGTCAAAAAACTGTCAAAAACAACAAAATCTTCGTACACAAATAAAAAAAGCTCTCCAACTATTTTATGATGGAAAGCCGCAATCTATTTTTATGTCATGGTCTAATGATGCTTCCTCAAACTTGGTTAATTCTGTTATTCCTCCTTTTTTGATTTGTAGCATAACCTTCTCAACCAGAGTCAAATGTTCATGCATCAATCTACCAGCCTGCTGTGATTTTTTGTCAACAATAGCTTGAAAAATCAAGCAATGAGAATCATATAATATAGTAGGCATGTTCTCCACTAAGAAGATTCTCCGCCGTGAAAAACGAACAGTTTTAGCCATCAAATCTGAGATTGTATTAATTAATGTAACAAGTATGGGATTATGAGCAGCCTTCACTACCGCAAAATGAAATTCTGCATCAGCTACATCGCCAACCTCGCCACTATTTACTTCGTCCACCATCTTGTTTAAGGCACGACGTATGTCTTCAACATCCTCTTCTGTAGCTCGCACCGCTGCCAGAGCAGCAATCTCCACCTCTAGAATTTTCCGTACTTCAAGCAGTTGCATAACATTGTCAATATCTATTTGCAGCAAAAAAGACAATGGCTCTAACATGCCTTCATAAGATACCTGACGTACAAAACTGCCCTCTCCAGGATGAATAGTGATAATCCCCATTATTTCCAAAGCACTAAACGCTTCACGTACCGAAGCCCGACTGACACCTAATGTTTCCGCTAATTCTCGTTCGGACATCAGCTTATCACCTGGTTGTAACTTCCCATCAATAATAAGTTTCTTTATTTGCTCAACAACTTCTTCATAAATTTTCTTAGTTTTAACTGGTTTAAACATGAATCCCTCCGCATTTTTCATCGCCCTAGCGACAGCTCTATTTCGCAAAATGTAATGATTGATTATAATAAATCATCTCTCATATCTTCCCATAATACACTACTTTCTATAACTAGTCTATATTCGGACACCCCTGATCGTCTACATAGGCGCCTGCTATCTTGGCCCCTGCAAAATCAGGGGTAGGGATAAAATTCCCCACCCCTGATCTTTATAAATAGTTTTTAACATTATCAGAAAGCATATACTTTCTTGATTCCAAGTAAAGGAAACTAATCTTTATGGAAGCATCCAAGTCATGTAATAGGCTTGTACATATGTCATAACGCCTACGATAACAGCTAGAACGAGTGAATGCTTAACTGTGAAGGTAAACAAATCACCTTCTTTACCAACAAGCCCTGTAGCTGCAGTCGCTACCGCAATACTTTGTGGAGAAATCATCTTACCACAAACACCGCCTGATGAGTTTGCTGCTACTGTTAAGATAGGATCAACACCAATTTGCTGACCGGTAACTGACTGCAAATTACCAAATAATGCATTGGCGGAAGTGTCTGAACCTGTCAAGAATACACCCAGCCAACCCAAGAATGGGGAGAAAAATGGGAACAGCGACCCTGTTCCTGCGAGGAATAGTCCAAGAGTTGCGCTCATACCTGAGAAGTTCATAATATAAGCCAAACCAAGAACACAGGGAATGGTAATAAGGGGTTTAAGTAATTGTTTAAATGTTTTCCCAAGAATTGCAAAGAATCTGCTAGGACCAACCCCAAGTACTACTGCAGTAATAATACTGGAAATAAACAATGCAGTACCTGCAGCGCTCAACCAGTTTATTTTGTATACTGCAGCCATTGCTGTCGGTACTTTTGTAATAGGAGCAACCGACAAAATCATTTTTTGTAAACCTGGGACGTACCATGAAATAGTAACCTTGTTAAGTAGATCAGTCACTGGTTTCAATCCCCATAGAATAACCATTACAGTTAAAATGATGAAAGGAGACCATGCTTTTAAAACAGCACCGGCAGTTAAAGTAGCTCTGTCGGCTTTAAGAGTAGCCGCTGGCTCATTCTCAAAACGCCAAATTTTTGCAGGTTTCCAGATTTTCAAGAATATTGTTAAAGAAATAATACATGCTAATGAAGATAAAATATCAGGAAGCTCTGGTCCAATGTAGTTTGAGGAAAACCATTGTACGCCAGCAAAGGATACACCAGCAACTAAGCAAGCAGGCATAACTTCTTTTGTGGCCTTCCAACCTGCCATTAACATAACTAACCAGATAGGAATAATTACTGATAAGAACGGTAATTGTCTACCAACCATAGCACTGATTTTCATAGTATCCAGACCAGTTACCTGTCCAGCAACAATAATCGGAATACCAATACCACCAAAAGCTACTGGTGCAGTATTAGCAATCAAACAAAGACCAGCTGCATAGAGAGGATTAAAGCCAAGACCTACCAACATACCTGCAGAGATGGCAACAGGAGTACCAAAACCTGCGGCACCTTCCAAGAATGCACCAAAACCAAAAGCAATAAGAAGGGCTTGTAGACGACGGTCATCTGTAATTGTAGCAATTGAATTTTTTACAATTTCGAATTGCCCTGTTTCTACTGTCATGTTGTAAATAAATATAGCGGTGGAAACAATCCAAAAAATCGGGAATACTCCGTATAATGCACCCACTCCAGTCGTTTCAAGTGCGAGTCCAACTGGCATTTTATATACGAAAATTGCTACTAATACAGCTGATACTACAGCCACTGAGCCAGCAATTTGTCCCGGAGCACGGCGAACTGCTAATAGATAAAAAATTATGATCATTGGAATTGCTGCCAACAGCGCGGAAAGAGCTAAATTGTTCATCGGATCATAAACTTGAGTCCATGGCATTGGTGAACACCTCTTTTTCTTATATTTTACGTTATTACAGACAACCCTGCATCCTCCCTCCCCCAAAGATGCTATTTCCTATAAATTTTTTCGGTCAGGTGGTCTGACCAGTCTATCTGCTATATCATTTCAACAAATAATGCTAAATTCCTGCTTGTTAATTCAAAATTATTAAAATATATTCTTTTTTTCTAATAATTCGACATATTTTTCTTACATCAAATTGGGATATAACCCATTTTCCATTGAAAAAAGACATTACAAATCCCTGCTTTTAAAATTTAAAAGCAGGGATTACTTAAATAATCTAATCCTTATTATAACTTTAATTCAACAAAATCCCCTTCATTCTCAATTCATCTTTTATTCTAGATAAAGTTTCATCATCAGAGACCTCTACAGTATGCACATGTACGCCACCAGTAATACTTGCTAACTGCTCAGCATGACTCGCATCAAGTTTACGCAAAAAGTCAGTTAAATCCCGCCGGGAAGCCAGCATCAGATTGGCTGTTAATTCACCATATAGAGGATGCTCTACTACTACATCCAGCACCTTGCCACCATTATCAATAATAATAGTAAGTTCTTGCTCTAAATTTTCCCGTTCATGTTTACAAGCCAGCTTCACCCGCATTGTTTTAGAACTTTCCACTGTCGGCAGTACATATCCTTGAGGAGTAGCGTATACCGCTGTACCAGCAGCCCGTAAAATTGCAAAATCACCAACAATCACCTGTCTGCTGACGTTAAATTCTTTGGCAAGCCAGGTACCTGTTAACGGCCCCTCTGCATCTTTTAACTTTTCCAATAACTTTACTCGTCGTTCCTTAGCATCCATCAAAATCCACCATCTGTTTCAGCTGATGCCCAACTATGAAGTTTGTTTAATGTTGCCCGCTGACCGAGTACAATCATAATGTCACCTGGCCATATTATTTCTGTTGCCCTTGGATTGGTCATCAATATCTCCCCCCGCTTAATAGCCACCACAATGGAATCAAACCTTCCTTTAATATCATTTTCAATAAAATTCTTACCCACTAAAGCTGAAGCAGCATCTACAGTAATTTCAGCAATATCCATATGTAATTCTTGATTATAAAATAAGTTTTCCACAAAATCCATACTAATAGGTTTGGTCATAGCTGACACTAACTGTCGCCCTCCTATAACAGACGGAAAAATAACCGTGGTCGCACCCGCACTGCGTAATTTCCCCTCGGCTTCCTTCCGCTCAGCCCGAGCTACAATCGTCATTTCAGGATTTATATTTTTACTTGTCAGCGTCACATACACATTGTCTGCATCATGAGACAAAGCCGTAATAAGACCCTTAGCCCGCTTTACTCCAGCCGATAATAACACTTCATCAAGAGTAGCATCTCCATGTATGGTAAGAACCTTTTGTTCACAAAGTTGTTCATACAATAACTGATCTTTTTCCACTACCACAAATTTTTGATCTTCATGCTGCAGGCACTGAATAACATTGCTTCCTACTTTTCCTGCCCCACATACAATAATATGATCATTCAAGCTTGCAATACGCCTATCCATGCCTTTCCTCCCTAGAAAATCTTTTAACCGCCCTTCAATAGACATGCTGATAACTAAACTAAAGGTATAATAAGCCATCCCCACACCAACGATAATAAACACACATGTAAATAAACGTCCGGCAGATGTTTTAGGTACAATATCGCCATAACCCACTGTGGCCATTGTCGCCACAGCCAGATACACCGCATCATAAAAGGATAAATCTTCAAATACCATAAAACCCACAGTACCTACCGCTAAAATGCTCATAAAAAGAATAAGGGATAATTTTAAGCGATCAAAATACAACATCATTCACCTCTCATCTTTAAAAGCACTAGCAGCTATTCAACACATGGTAAGATCACCGAAAATACAGTACCTTTCCCTACTTTACTATCTACCTCAATTCTGCCGCCATGACCTTCAATAATATTATAGCATACAGATAGTCCGATACCATTACCACCCTCTTTAGTCGTAAAAAACGGTGTTCCTATTTTACCCAACACATCACTCGACATACCTACTCCATTATCCCTGATTATTATCACTACCATTTTATCTCGCCTTGATAATGTAACATCTATTACACCATTCTGGCCAACAGCATCAATAGCATTTTTAAACAAATTAATTAACACTTGCTTTAACTGGGCCTCATCCCCTAACACCTGGTAGTTTTTATGAATTAAAGTTCCATCCATTATGTCAACATAATTAGGTACAAAAACACTATCCTTGTTGGAAGCAATCAATGTTATATTTTCACTCACCGCCTGACCTTGCATCAATATCATAATATTATTAATCATCTGTTGCATATCAATTTTTATAAAATCAGGACTTTTTAAAGGAACTGTTAACTGCTGAAATTCACTAAGCAATCGTTCAATACGATCAATTTCGGTTAAAATAATTTCCACATGGCTTTGATTAGGCACTTGATCCACCTTACGAGCCATCAACTGTACAAATCCCTTGATAGGAGTCAGCGGATTACGAATTTCATGAGCTAAACCTGCAGCCAATTGATTGACACTCATCAAGCGTTCCACGCGTAATCGTTGTATATTTTCTACAAAATATCGATTTTGCCGCAAATTTCCATATAATAACCCTGTACATAATAATATCAAACACAATAGGATGAAATGGTAACCAGATTGCCGCAATACAGCTAAATACACTTGATTAAGAGGAACAGCCATGACAATCTGCCAATCAGAATTTTCTAACGTACTATAAATATACAATTTATCAACTTCATTATCTGTTGTCCTATCCACTATTTCACCACGAAACTTTTGATCAAAGTTTCGGCTCATATCGCGAAGCAAACCATCTTGCACAAGATTCTTCGCCACTCCTGGGTAATAAATTATTTGATTCTTATTATCTTTAATAAATATATAATGATCAATAGGCAATTGCTCCGCCTCGATCAGCTTACCTAATTCGTCTAGCAGTATCCCGCCAGCTAGTACCGCCTCAACCTGATCATCATTATTATACATAGGCACACGTAAACTCACATATGGTTTTTGACTTTTTTCAGATATAATAGCACCAGAAATAACCTGTTTGCCAAGTAAGACTTGATTAAAACTGTCCAGGTCTTGGACTTCTGTTTCAGCAGGGGAGTACCACGCTCTCTCCACTAACCTACCTTCTCTGTCAAATATCCGTGTATTAAAAAAGTCCAATATTTTCACCGAGCGCACAAGTTCCTTACGAAGGGCCTCCGAATCTGGATTTTTCATACCTATATCTTCTGCCAAAAATTGCAACGCCATCAACCTGACATTTAAATTTAATTCTAAATGTCTAACAACAACGCCAAGAGCTTCATGTTCTTTGGCTAGAACGATTCGATAATGATTTGTAAAATAATACGAGGTCACCGTAGATAATACAAATATAGTAAATAAAACAATAAATAACCTCATCCACACACTTGTCCGTTGTGACTCTTCCAAATGCAACACCTCTCTATTTACACGATTCGTCAAATTCTCTATTTTTCCTCCCCCTGCAATCCAAATGCTGTTAAGCTCTATATAAAATGCAGAAAATCAGCATGCAAAAAATGAGTATCAGAACTTTCATTCCAATACTCATTCGCTATTCATAATATGGTGGGCGATGACGGGATCGAACCGCCGACATCCTGCTTGTAAGGCAGGCGCTCTCCCGGCTGAGCTAATCGCCCGAGATGAATGGTGACCCGTGGGGGAATCGAACCCCCGTTATCGCCGTGAAAGGGCGGTGTCTTGACCGCTTGACCAACGGGCCAGATGGCTCCTCGAGTAGGACTCGAACCTACGACCGATCGGTTAACAGCCGATTGCTCTACCAGCTGAGCTATCGAGGAATAATCACATATGTTATTATATATCATACTAACAATAAATGCAATAGGATAAACTAATTTTTTTATGTAAATTTATATTTTTCATTTATATCCTTCTGCGATATAATATAGCTATATTTACCAGCTATTCCCTTGTCTGTATTAGACATAATAAAATGATAATATGTAACATAGGAGGAGTTTATAGTGGATCCAAGAATACATATGCTTGCCAAAAATCTCATCACCTACTCCACCAGTTTAAAGAAGGGTGAAAAAGTCCTTATTGAAATGTTTGATGATGCCCTACCTCTGGCTAAAGCCATCGTCGCCGAAACATATCGGGTAGGCGGCATACCTTTTTTAACCCTAAAAAACAATCAATTGCAACGTGTTCTGTTGCAAAATGCCACTCTCGAACAATTAAAACTAATTGCCGAATGGGAAGCCCAGCGCATGAGCACTATGGATGCCTATATTGGCATTAGAGCCAGCGAAAACATCAGTGAACTGTCTGATGTACCGCCTGAGCAGCTGCAAATGTATCAACAGCATTGGCAAAAACAAGTACATACAGATCTGCGTGTACCAAATACGAAATGGTGTGTAATGCGCTATCCCAATCATTCCATGGCCCAACTGGCCAACATGAGCACTGAAGCCTTTGAAAATTTTTATTTTGATGTTTGCAACCTAGATTATGCCAAAATGGATAATGCCATGACCCCGTTGGTAAATTTAATGGAAAAAACCGATAGAGTAAAAATCATTGGCCCTGGCACTGACCTAACATTCTCTATTAAAAATATACCTGCCATCAAATGCTCTGGTCTACGCAACATACCTGACGGCGAAGTATATACAGCACCTGTCAAAACATCGATCAACGGTTGTTTAACCTATAATACACCAGCAGTTTATCAGGGCGCAACTTATGAAAATATCCATCTGAAATTTTCCGAAGGGAAAATAGTAAAAGCCACTGCTAACCATACTGAGAAACTCAATAAGGTATTAGATACGGATGAAGGTGCCCGCTATATTGGCGAGTTTGCGATTGGCCTAAATCCCCATATTAGCATCCCCATGAAAGATACATTGTTTGATGAAAAAATCAAGGGCAGTTTCCATTTCACTCCAGGCAATGCCTATGATCACGCCTTCAACGGCAATAAGTCAGCCATTCATTGGGACTTAGTCTGTATCCAAACTCCAGAATACGGTGGCGGCGAAATCTGGTTTGACGATGTCCTTATCCGCAAAGATGGTCTTTTTGTAATTCCTGAACTCCAAGGACTCAATCCAGAAAATTTGCTGTAACGCACAAAAAGAAAGCAAGCAGACAGTCATGTTGACCATCTGCTTGCGTTTAGTTATAAAATTACTTTAATAAATCCCGTACAAAATTAGGCAAGATAAAACAACTTTTTTGAATATCCTTATTGTAATATCGAGTTGTTAGTTGCTGAATTTTATCTGTATCCACCTGCATTGGATCATATTTCTTAGAACCCATTGTAAAGCAGTGCAAACCACTTGGATATGTGGGAATACTAGCTAAATAGGTTTTCGTAATAGGAAATAATTCATTGATTTCTTTATGCAAGTATGTAATCAGTTCCTGATGATAAAATGGTGATTCTGTTTGTTGAACAAACAAACCATCCTCTTTCAAGGCTTTATGTACATTGCGATAAAACTCAGGTGTAAACAAGCCTTCCCCAGGACCAATAGGATCAGAACAATCTACAATGATCACATCATATTTATTTTCAGCATCTTTCATATGTTGAATACCATCACCAATTTTCAGTGTAAGCTTAGGATGATTATTAATCAATGCCTCACTAATTTCAGGTAAGTACTTCTGGGAAACGTCAACGACCATGCCATCAATTTCAACCATTTCAGCCTTTTCAACAGCATCATGCCTTACTACTTCACGAATAGCACCACCGTCTCCACCACCAATGACCAATACACTTTTCGGATTGGGATGAGTAAATAAGGGCACATGAGCAATCATTTCATGGTAAATAAATTCATCCGCTATGGATGTTTGAAATACACCATCTAACACTAACATGCGTCCAAATTGATGTGTATCCACTACTGCCACATCCTGAAACTTAGATTTCCCCATAAACAAAGTTTCTTTTATTCTTACCTGCAACCCTATATTTTTTGTTTGCGATTCAGTAAACCACAATTCCATTTTCCTATCCCTCCTGCTTTTCTTATTATCTCAGCTGTAACCTATAGCATACATAATATTTTCTACAACAATAAATTATATCACAAAAAGTGGTAATAAGAAAGATATTACCCTTCTGATTTCCCATTATTTACCCTATTCTATTTCGATTTGCTTATTGTTTCCTCTTGATCCTGAACCAATTTGACAGCCTCCGGACTGGTGCCTTTCGGACTATTCCAAATAGAATCAATAGCATGGGTAGCATTTAACTGAGCCATTAGCCAAATATAACTATCCCTTAGTTGATTTAAATCAAAATGCATATTTTTTATACCATTCATCGCCCAAGCACTTAGCCAAATGATCATAAATATCGCTGTATAAAACCCAATACATTTATTAGGAAAATAAATAACTTGCCGAATTTCCCGCCACACCACACTTCACCCTCCCACTTTTCCCATGCCCAACCTTTCTTACGGAATCAGAAAGTATATCACTTTCTTGATTCCAAGTAAGAACAACTAAGGCTTCTACCTGCGTCTGACGACTCGGTACAAGCCAAGTCTTTTCTTATATTACATGCTATTCACTAACAGTAAAAAAAGCCTCTAGTTCATCTAAAATGGACCCTATAGAATAGACAATTTGAAAAAGTCTATTCTATAGGGCCTTTTTTTGTACAATTACATTATGAAAGGTTGTGAATGACATGAGTAAAAAAACATTTTCAGATGATGAAATTTT
>Ga0316613_10000965_pt1 | contig 20529 bp, 23 predicted proteins | sample OWC_soil_day10_C_2_FD_207647 | JGI IMG/M metagenome (GOLD analysis project Ga0316613, IMG submission 207647) | Wetland soil microbial communities from Old Woman Creek delta, Ohio, United States - OWC_soil_day10_CT_b | ecosystem: Environmental > Terrestrial > Soil > Wetlands | place: USA: Ohio...
CTAAGGGTATTGTTACTGTTAGACAACAGGGGGGCGCTGATATTATCATTAAACTGGATAGCCCGGATAAAGGTAAAATTATGTGCGCCCTGATAAAAATCGAAAATAAAAATAACCAATTGGTTGGTTGTAACAAAGTTAGAAAAATATTTTGGGGGACATAAAGAATTGGATAAAGCCTATGGCTTCGGCTTTGATTGGACTGCAGGTAAAAAATAGTGATTGTATAACAAATTACATGGAGGTTTTTTGTGGATTATGAAATTTTATACCCAGGTGCTTTTCCGTTATTGAAGGTTCAGTTGCGCCAAGGAGAGTTTATTAAGGCGGAATCTGATGCAATGGTGTCCATGTCAGCTAACATTGATGTGGAAGGAAAGATGGAGGGCGGCTTTTTGGGGGGGATCGGCAGGATGCTGGCAGGAGAAAAGTTTTTCTTTCAAACCCTTACAGCAAAGCGTGGTCCTGGCGTAATTACACTGGCCCCTTCCATTCCTGGGGATGTTATAGATGTGGATTTAGATGGAAGTTATAGCTTGGTCGTACAGAAGGATGGATTCTTAGCAGGAACTATGGGAATCGAAGTTTCTAGCAAAATGCAGAATTTGATGCAGGGGATGTTTTCGGGAGAAGGTTTTTTTACATTGAAAGTAAGTGGTAAAGGTACGGTCTTCTTGAATTCTTATGGTGCCATTCATGCTATGAATCTGGAGGCTGGGGAAGAACAGATTATTGATAATAATCATCTTGTGGCTTGGCCGGATTATATGGATTATAAAATTGAAAAGGCAGCGTCAGGTTGGATGTCCAGTTTTACATCAGGGGAAATGCTGGTTTGCCGCTTCAAAGGACCAGGCGTAGTTTTGATTCAGACAAGGAATCCCAAAGGCTTTGGGGAGTGGGCAAGAAGTCTGATTCCTGGAAGTAAGTAATAAAAAACGGATAATCTGTGGAATACGTTAAAGAATTGACTGCAGTACTTAGTAAGGTGTAAATAGTTGATTCACTTTATATAGATCATTAATGGAGGAGTATTGAGTAATGAATGAATTTATCACGGGAATTCTAGGGAACTATTCCCATTTTTTTAATATGGCTGAATTTTTAAGTGTTATATATAATCCGATGAACTGGGCAATTATCGGCAGTTTGATCTTATTAGAGGGCCTTTTATCAGCGGATAATGCTTTGGTTTTGGCAATCATGGTGAAACATTTGCCGAAAAAGCAACAGAAACAGGCACTGTTTTATGGTATTTTAGGTGCTTATCTCTTCCGTTTTGTCGCTATTGGCTTAGGGACCTATTTGATAAAAATCTGGTGGATAAAAGCTGCCGGCGCTCTTTATTTATTATGGATGGCAGTTCAGTTCTTTCTGAAGAAAGAGGATGAAGCAGCAGAAGGCATTCCGAAAGCACCACATGGCTTTTGGCGTACGGTACTGGCAGTTGAAATCATGGATATTGCTTTTAGTATCGATAGTGTTTTAGCCGCTTTTGGTGTAAGTGATCAAATCTGGGTATTGTATCTAGGTGGTATTTTTGGTGTCATGATGATGCGGGGGGTGGCGCAAATTTTCTTGACATTAATTGACCACTATCCTGAACTAGAAACGACGGCATATATCATAATTGGCATAATTGGCGTAAAAATGATGGCATCTGTTTTTGACTATCATGTTAGTCAAATGGTATTTTTTTCCACATTGCTAACGATCTTTTTGGGTACCTTTGTAGTTCATCATTTAGGCAAACGTGGCGCATAATGCGTTATTTTAACTACTTGACAGCTGAAGAAGAACAAGAAATTTTCTTCTTACCACCTCAGTCGATTACAATAGATAACCAATCTTTATTGGAATATGCTTTAGGCGCAACCTTGTATATGCCAGCAACGCGTAAAACTGCTGCTCAGGATGTTATGGATGGAAAATTAAGAGGTTTAATGTCGATGGTTTTGTGTCTGGAAGATGCTATTGGTGATAATGAGGTAGCTTGGGCTGAAGAATTAGTAGGGCATGATATCGGGCAGCTAGCCTTAGCACTCAGCCAAGGGGTTATTTCCTTGGCTGATATTCCCCTTATTTTTGTGAGAATACGTGATGTGGGACAAATGCGGCGGATTACAGAGCAGCTAGGAGAAAAGGTTTCTTTATTAACTGGTTTTGTTTTTCCTAAATTTACAGCAGATAATGGGTTTGTCTATTTTGAGGCGTTAGCCGAGATTAACAAACATCAGGCAAAGCCTATTTACGGCATGCCTATCTTAGAGTCACCAGAGATTATGTACATCGAGAACAGGCACAAAAAATTGTTGGAAGTAAAAAATCTGTTGGATTCTTACCGAAAGCTGGTTCTGAATGTTCGAATTGGCGCAACGGATTTCTGCGGCTTATTTGGTTTAAGGCGAAGTCCGGATATGACTATTTATGATATCTCTATCATTCGCAGTTGTATTGATGATATTCTTAATGTTTTCACACGAATGGATAGCAGCTATGTAGTATCGGGTCCTGTTTGGGAATTTTACTCTAGTGAACGGGTCTTAAAGCCCTTATTGCGTCATGGTCCTTTTACTGATAACTTAGGACAAGCAGGCGAACGTATGCGGAATGCTCTTCTTGACCGCTATATGGATGGTTTAATTCATGAGGTTGTTTTAGATAAAGCGAATGGACTAACAGGCAAGACGATTATTCATCCTAGCCACATCAAACCTGTCCAAGCCTTAGGTGTTGTTACGCATGAGGAATATATGGATGCCTGCAGCATTTTGACTGGTTCCCAGGGAGATGTAGGGGTTATTCCGAGTATATACGCTAACAAGATGAATGAAATAAAACCTCATATGCGATGGGCGCAAAAAATAATGATAAAATCTAAAATTTATGGGGTGTTTCATGAGCAGCACAACTTTACCAGCTTGCTTACCTAATTCTTATTCTTATGATATTTTGGGCAATTTAAAAATTGAGATACTTGTTGTTAATAATGTGTATGAAATTCCAATAGATGCATTATTTCTTATGGCCGCGCGGAAAAATACCAAACGCGGCTTTTTGTTTGTCAGTAAAGTTTTAGGCAAACATATCCCTGTGCATCCTTTGATTCCATTACTTGGCAGCGCCGCTTTAGCGGGACGGTATGCCAGTATCATGTACTATGAAAAGGCCTTCGAGCAACACTGTGATTTTTCTGAAGCTTTGAGCAATTCTGCTGTGATGGCAGCAACATGGGAGTATATTTGCCAAAATCCGTTACCACTACCAGAAAAAACATTATTTATTGGCTTTGCTGAAACAGCAACTGCTCTAGGACATGGAGTATTTAGCTGCTTTGCTGAAAATGCCACGTATATCCATACTACGAGAGAAAATATTATAGGGATTACGGATATATTAAATTTTACGGAAGAACATAGCCATGCAATGGAACATTATTGCTATGCCATAGAGCCAGGATTGTTTGCTAACGAGGATATGGTGGTGCTCATAGACGATGAGATTACTACAGGCAAATCAGCGCTAAATTTTATTCGAGCTATTCAGAGTCATTATCCTCGCAAGAAATATGCTATAATTTCTCTGTTGGATTGGCGTTCACCAAGGGATAAACAAAGGTATACCGAAGTAGAAACGGAACTGGATATCAATATTTATGCTATTTCATTGCTTTTAGGGGATATTGTCATCAAAGGAGATCCTGTAATCGATTATGGAGAATTAAAAAATACTGGTATAATGGAAGATAGGGTAGAATCTGCTGTGGAAATGCTTGTTATCAAAGAGGATATAGGGATATTGCAAAAGTTTTCTTCTTTGAATTGCCAGGAAGAGGAGAATCCTACACCCTATTTGCATGCCACAGGGCGCTTTGGTATCACGATTAAGGAACAGGCCGCAGCAGAGAATTGGTATCGAAAAGTGGGCATTTGGCTGCAGGAAAAGAGACAAGGTAATAATACTTTATGTCTGGGAACAGGAGAATTTATGTATATCCCCTTTAAAATTGCCAGCTATATGGGGGAAGGTGTGAAAGTTCAGTCCACCACCAGAAGTCCAATCTATGCAGTAAAGAAAGAACAATATGCAGTACAGCAGGCCGTTTCTTTTAGAAATTTTGAAGATCCTGCCATGATGAATTTTGTTTATAATGTTCCTTCTGATTATTATGATGAAGTTTTTATTTTTTTGGAAAGAGAAGTAGAGCGTAAAAGACTGGGACCTTTATTGCATGTCCTTTCACAATTAGGAATTCCTAAAATATATGTTGTAGCATGTGTTGGTAAAGTCCATAGTAAGCCCGTGATTCCTCCTCCCAAGCCCATTGGCAGTTATAGTCCTCGTGATGTTGTTTTTCTGCTGAAAGATATTGACGGGTTAGTTCCTGAACTAGATAATCATACAAGGGAGATTGCAATACAGGGCGGCAAGCATTACTCAGAGATGCTGCCAGTGGAATATCAACCTAAGTCGGAATATATTACTTTATTCCATCATATGCTTCATGAAACTGCTAAAAAAATTGCTTTAGCTGCTGGAACAGTAGCAGAAGAAATCTTAAGGCTAAAAGGTACAAAACTTGTTTTAGTATCTTTGGCGCGGGCCGGAACACCCATAGGCATTTTAATTAAACGTTATATAAAAGAAAAAGTTGGTATTGTATTACCCCATTATAGTATCTCCATTATTCGCGACAAAGGTATTGATGAAAATGCGTTATTATACATCCGGCAGCAGCATCCAGACTGTGTTGTCCAGTTTATTGACGGCTGGACGGGTAAGGGAGCAATTACAACTCAGCTTATTCAGGCCTGTACTGTTTATAATAAAAAATATGGAGAGCAAATCGAGCCGGATTTAGCTGTTTTAGCAGATCCGGGGTATTGCGTAGCGTTATATGGCACAAGAGAGGATTTTTTGATTCCCAGTGCTTGTCTGAATTCAACTGTTTCCGGCTTAGTTAGTCGTACGGTGCATGTGGAAGGGCTGATTGGCGAGCTGGATTTTCATGGGGCAAAATACTATAAAGAATGGATAGAGCAAGATTTATCTTCTTTATTTATCGATACCATTGTTCAGCAATTTCCTCAAGTTATCAAACAAGCAGAGATCAGTGCCCAAAAACACATTGAAGATTTACAAACACCCTCCTGGGCAGGATTGAATACAATAAAGGAATTGCAGAAAGTATTTCACATACCGAATCCTAATTTAATTAAACCTGGTGTCGGTGAAACGACGAGGGTGTTACTACGACGGGTTCCTTGGAAAATATTAATAGATGACAAAGATAATCCTAATTTGCAACATATTTTATTATTGGCGAAAGACCGCGGTGTGACAGTAACAGAATTCCCAGGACTGTCTTATTCATGCTGTGGCTTAATTAAAAACATGGGAGGTGACTAATGCTATTTGCTAGCGATCTTGATCAAACACTCATTTATTCTTCTAAAGCGTTTCGAATGTTGCCTAATGTATCTGCCCCCGCGGTAAGCCTGGTTGAGATATATGATGGCCGCGGCATTTCATTCATGGCTGATAATGCAATACGGCAGCTTGAACAGTGGGCTTTTAAGAACTTCTTCGTACCTGTGACTACTCGTACAATTGAACAATACCAGCGCATCTCTTTATTTCGCGAAAAAATCGTTCCAACTTATGGTGTTGTAAGTAATGGGGGCAACGTGATGGTAAATGGAGTAGTCGACCAAGGCTGGCAGAAAAAAATAAGGGCCAAAATATCACAGCTGTGTCTGTGTGAGCAAGATGTATTGCGTCAGTTTAGTGAGATCAGTCACCCATCCTGGTCTGCACCTTTAAAGATGGCTGATAGTTGCTTTCATTACTGTATTGTGGAGCGGGATAAAATTCCAACAAGTGAGCTGATAAATTTCACCTTATGGGCCAAAGCCCAAAATTGGAATATATCGTTGCAAGGGAGAAAATTGTATATCGTGCCGCAAGTTGTGAATAAATGGGATGCTGTTGCATACGTTCGAGATCTTCTAAGAGCGAAGGTAATCATTGCTGCAGGGGATTCTTTATTAGATTTATGTATGCTGGAGCAGGCCGATTATGCAATAGCGCCACGCCATGGAGAAATATGGGATAATCATTGCTCTGGTATGCTGCCAGCTTCGAAAATTAAATTTACAAAGCAGGTTGGCATTTTAGCGTCGCAAGATATTTTAGATTATCTGAATCCTTTTACTGTTTATGGGATGCAAGCTTAATAAGAAATGTAAAGGATGCTTGCGAATCATCATACTACCTTCTGTACCATTTTAGTAGAAAGTTATAGCGATGTGAACCATCGTATAATGTCAGAAGGAGTGAGGTCATGGGGGAAAAGAATAAAGGTATCCATCTCTGGCGATATTGGCCTTTCTGGGGACTGCATTTCGGTTTTCATCTTGTTATTGGAATGTTGGGAATCGGAGCTGGTATTATTGTGGTAGTACAAGGGGAGGTTCTTTATGGTCTAGCACTGTGTGGGGCATCATTATTCGCGCTGCTAAATGGCTGGGCAGGATGTAAAGAATTGTGGCAAAGTAAAAAGCATAGAGTGAATTCTACATGAAATAGAACAAGCGGCATTGCCGCTTGTTCTATTATTTTAACGCAATGCTCCTAGTGTGTCACAAAAAGGAGAAGATCTTAGAGTGCTTTTCGTGTAAGGTTTTCTTATAAGTTTACATTAGTTATGTAAACATTACCACGCTAATAAAACAGGATTTATCAATGAAAAAGCGAATATGCATAACTGTATCCGAAATAACTAAAAATATTATGTTAATTAGAAAGAGAGGTAATTTTTTTGAAACACTATAAAATGTTAAGTATGGCAACCCTTGGTTTTTTAACGGTTTCGCTAATTACGACATCGTTTGGTGGAATTTTCGCTACTGCTGCTTTTGCAGCTGATCCTGCAGTTGTTATCAAGGAAGAAAAGAGTAAAGATAACAAAGATTTGGCAAATGGACTTCTAGCAGTTGGAGCGATTGCATTAATCGCAGGAAATCATGGTTCAAGTAATAAGGATGCTTCGTCTAGTAAGAGTACGAATACAACAAATGGCGGTACTTCAACTACTACGACTACCACAACGTCTACTTCTAGTCAGGGAGTAGCAGCTGATCAGGAACTTGCTTTTGATTTGTTAAATGCAGATCGGGCCAAAAATGGCTTGGCGGCTTTAAAGCTAAATTCTCAATTAACAAGCCTAGCCGGAAATTATGCCCAGGATATGATTAACCGTAACTATTTCTCCCATAATAATCCCGAAGGACAAACTCCTTTTGATCGGATGAAAAATGCTGGTATCAGCTATAAATATGCGGGAGAAAATATCGCTATCAATAATAATGTAACTGCCGCAGAAACAGCTTTTATGAACAGTTCTGGACATAAGGCAAATATTCTTAATACTAATTACACAGAAGTTGGTATTGGTGTTCGTTATGATAGCAAAGGTTCAGCATATGTGGTACAAGAGTTTATTGGTAAATAAGCTGAAATAAAAAAGATCCTACGGTTATATAGGCCGTAGGATCTTTTTATTTATTCGATGAACCAGGTTGGCGCGAAGCGCTTTTCTTATTTCCCTTACATTGAAACTCCGCACTTTGGACACATGCCGCGATGCTTATGGTAGTCAAATTCGTGGCCACAGCAGGGACATATCTTATAAAGACGATATTGGCATACTTTATACAGTTTGTAATATGTTTTATAAGTTTTTATACACTCTTTTTCCATTTTACATTTCATTTTTTCCATGTCGGAACACATGGAAGAATAACAGTCATCGTCCATCTTTTCTTTCATACAGGGCATTTCACAGTTACAGTCATCGTGCATTTGATAGTAGTCTGGTTTATGTTTATGACAGTCATATTTTGGATAATTCATTGACTCAGGCCCTCCTTTAATTTTAATAAACATGAATTTGTTATATTCTATGCACATGAAGGTAAAAGTGTTATGTTGCAATAATTGAAAATTGCCTAGGGTCATTGGGTTTTACCCAGTGCTTGGCGATTTTGGAAGAACACTTTTTAGCACATAAAACATCCTATTGGCATATATATAAATAGAACATAAAAAGGGGGGGATATGTGTGGATGAGAAAGATATACGTCAAACAGGTTATAATCAATGTACATTGGGGGCTGAGACTGGACCACAAACTATAATCGTTCGTCAGGTAATCGGCGCGGGTGAAGAGCAAAAGGTGTTGGATATTCATGTGGTTGTACCTGATCCAAAACCGGCTATTGAGCAAATTGTTGATGTTTTTGTAAAAGATGTTGATATCGATTGTGTTGATGTTATTCATAATAAGATAATTGTACGTGGAGAATTTGAAATTAAAGCAATCTATGTAGCGTATTTGCCTGACCGACCAGTGCATGCTGTTGAAATTAAACATTTTAAATGGACTCAGGACATTGAAATACCTGGTGCGCGTAGAGGTATGGATGCGGATGCAAATGTTATTGTTGAATTTGTAGATTATGATGTTGATGAATATTGTCGTGCCTATAAATATAAATATGGTGATAATGATAACTGCAATGATTGCCATGACCACCACCATCATGGTCATGACCATGATGATTGCCATGATGATTGTGATGACGATTGCGATGATGATTGCGATGATGACAATTGCGACGATGATGACAATTGTGATGATAATGGAGATAACCATCATCACCATCACCACAGATGGACTCGTGAATTTGATGTATCTGTAGTGCTTAAAATTATTGGCAAAGTTATGGCTGACCGTCAAGTGCAAATCGGTGTAGCGGCTACTATGCCCTATAAGCCTAAAGGATGAGTCCATACACTACTAATTTGCTAAAAAGGGGGGGAGTTTAATGAGTGATGACGTAAAGAAGGATTCTGATTTAGACAGCAAAAGAGCAATTGATGATTCGAATATGATGTGCGGATGCCCAGAGCCAGGACCAGAAACAATTTCAGTAGAACAAGTTCTCGGTGCAGAAATGAAACAAAAAGTTGTAGAATTTGACATGGAAGTCCCTGATCCAAAACCTGATATTGAACAAATAATTGATGTATATGTCAAAGATGTAGATATAGATAGCGTAGACGTTATTCGTAATAAAGTTATTATACGTGGCGATTTAGAAGTTAAAGTTATGTATGTAGCCGATTTACCAAATCAACCAGTTCACGCGTTTGAAAAAAGGCATGTACGTTATACCCGGGATATTGAAATTGAAGGTGCATACCCTGGTATGGATGCCACTGCAGATGTTGTTGTTGAGTATGTCGATTATGATTTTCATCGACACCATAATCGACGAAAAGTGCATATCACTATTGTTCTAAAATTCTGGGCGCGTGTTATAACTACCACTGAAATGGATGTATATGGGTTGACGCCAATTACCGAGTATGGTCAAATCGAATATAATAGCGCTAATTCTCAAAACGGTAGTTATGCTTCCGGTAATATGGGTGATGAAGAATATAGTGTTTCTGCATCTCAGACCGGTGGTGGAGATATTGAAGGTGTGGGCTATGAAAATGCCTTTATCACAGGTCCAGGGAATATGGGCTATGAAAATGAAAATATGTATGTAACAGGTCCTGGAATTCCTCAAACTGCTGGAACAATGCAGGGTGTTAGCGGAACTGCTACTATTACAGCAAATTCGGTTAATATTCGAACAGGGCCTGGTACTAATTTCCCTGCAGTAACGAAGCTTAATAAGGGTGATACGGTAACTATTAAAGATCAGGCTTTTGGCTGGTATAAAGTAGTTCTTTCAGGTGGTACTACTGGCTGGGTCGCTAGCTGGCTGGCTGATACGGGTACTGGCGTACCAGCAGCACCCAAAGGATAATGAGAGCATTAAAATACCGCACAATCTGCTTGTTCATAAGTAGATTGTGCGGTATTTTCTTATTGAAGTCATAATGAATTTGCAGCGAAGGTATTAGTGATGCTTTTTTCTTAAATAGTTTTTACCAGCAGCGCATATAGTGTAACATGTGAAATTGCAGAGAAAGGAACATTTTCGGTAATTTAGAAATGGGGGGGAGGAGAGTGCTTACTGCGGTTGAATATCTTGGCTCAGTAGGAGTAGGAGTAACAGTACCGCGCGTCTTTCGTGCCAATGATGGCAAGATATATGTGGTGAAATTGCAAAACAATCCAATGGGAACGAAGGTGTTGGTAAATGAGTATATAGCGGGTTGGTTTGGTGAACGTATGAATCTGTGTTTTCCTCCAAGTGATTTGCTTGAGATTGAGGAGCAGGTATTGCAAAAAAGCAGGTCATTGAAAGCTGCTAAAATAAGTTCCAGAGTTCACTTCGCTAGTCAATATATACATAGTAATAAATATGTTGCAAAGAATAATCTATATAAGGCGGTCAATAAGAGTGCGATGGCTGGTGTGATGCTGTTCGATCATATGTTTCATAATATAGATCGTACGAAGAATCGTAAAAATCTGCTAGTATGTTTACAGGATTCTACTTATGTATTGTATGCTATTGATAACTCACATTTATTTGTACGTGGGCGATGGAATAATAAGACTTTGGAAAAACTGGTAACTAAAATCACTGTTAATCGTCGGCGAGCTTATGGTTGGCTGCTTACTTACTTTTTTACTTCTGGAGATTTTACGGCTTATGCTGCTAAGGTTAGAAATATTACGAAGGAGGAACTAGCTGAGTTTGCAGCAAGCATTCCTGAGGAGTGGCTGCCCAAAGCAGAAGAGCGCGAGGCATTGCTGAACTATATGATAAAACGATGTGAAATGGTGGATGAGATCGCAGCGCGTTTATGTCAGTCAATTCCTGATGTAAACAGGCGTACCCACCTTTACTAAAGGAAATAATTCTTCTACGTTCTTGTTATGCATGCGAATGCAGCCATTGGATACCAAGGTTCCAATTAACCAAGGTTTGTTAGTACATTGAATAGAGGTACATGATAGAGTCATAGTAATTCCCAGGTGAATTCAAAGATTGGATGCAAGTTTTTGCTGGTAAGACGCTGATCTGTTCGGACGGCGGTTATTTTTGTTATTACTGATTGTATAATGAGTTTCTTATTTTCAGGTGTAAGTTCTCCCCGTTCTATAATCGGCAGAAGCTGACTTGCCATTTTTTCGAAAGAAATCTGACTGATAGCTTCGGCTGGCACTTGTATAGATTTTTTTCTTTCTTCAATATTGGAAAGCTGCATTCGAATTTGTTTCAGTTCTTCATTGGCTTCGCTTTCGGAAATCATTTGCTGCCCAGACCATTTGATAATAGTTTGCCGATGTTTGACTAACTTGAATTCTATTTCTGTAATTCTTGCAAGTTCGCTAGCGTAGTCAACTGCAGAATGCTGTTGTTTAGGTAAGTAGTTAGTTATTTTATTTTGGTCGTAAATGAACTCGATTAATTTCTTCCATACATCATGGTCAAAGGCATCTGCTGGTAAAGACCTGCTAGAACACGTCACCCCTGCATTTCTTAAATTTGCATACCGTTGTGCCGCGCACTGGTAATAAGGCTTGCTTTTGCCATTATGGAATACGTTATGATGTAGCAGCATTCTTCGCCCACATATGCCACAATAGAGAATCCCTCCTACTAAGTAGTCATATTTCATGATCCTCTTAGGGATAGCTTTATTTTTTGCCAGCTGCTTTTCGGCTTGTTTAAAAGTTACTTCATTAATAATAGCAGGTACAGGAACGGGGATCCATTCGTTTTCAGGACGGATAGATCTTTTTTTAGATTTTATGCCATCTTTCTTTTCCCGCACTCGCATGCTCATAAATGTACCCGTATAGGTTTTATTTTTGATAATATTATATAAACTTGAAACAGGCCATAGACGTTTTCCTCTAGGAGAGTAAATAATCTTTTTTTGTAATTCCTTTTGGACTTTCTCAATGCTCATCCGTTCTTCTATAATCAGGCGAAAAATTTCTCTAATTACATTTGCCTGTGCTTCGTTAATGACATAGGCGCTATTGGATGGATCATAATCATACCCATATAGCCCAAAATCTTGCAGAATCATACCCTGACTTGACTTTTTCCGCTTACCCCTCATTGTCCTATCCTTGATCTTTTCTTTTTCAAATTCAGCGATTGCTCCGCGCATAGAAAAAAAGAGACGGCCTTCAGGAGATGCGTCATAGTCGCCAGTTACGAATTGAAGCTGCACACCTGCTTTTTCAACCTCTTCAGCAAAAAGTAGTTGTACAGCTAATTTTCGTGCCAGACGGTCAGGGTCATATACTACTACGATTTCAATACGCCCTGCAACAATATCATCCCTGAGATTTGAGAATGCGGGTCTGTCTGAAAACTCACCTGAATATCCATCGTCTATATATTCGACAGCATCAGCATACCCCTGTTTAAAAAGATGTATTTTGCAGGAACTGATTTGGTCTGCTAATGAATACCCTGATTTTGCCTGTTCTTCTGTTGATACTCTAACGTAGATGGCGTTCATTGAGTAGGCCTCCTAGCGGATATATATTCCTTTGTCAAAATCTGATGAAAAAGCTCAGTCTTAAGTGATTCTAAGTTTTTGATTATTATAGTATTAATCAAGGAAAACCCTTCTAATTGTATGTTAATTTCATTCATATTTTCCATATTGTTGCTAGAATGGTATTTTATTTGTATAATTGTAGGGGAAAAGGACGTTTAAGATTAATAGGGAGAGAAGTTCACTGGTAACGATGAAAAAATCCTGATTTCTTGATAGAATTTTGTAGGGCGATCAGAGATACTGATATTTTGCGATAAAATTGACAGAGACCTAGAATGAAAATATACTCATAGTTAGAAAATAATTGACATTAGGGCAGTATTGATCTTTATTCTCCCCTACGATGAGTCGTTAGGGGAGAATTTATTATTATATATACAGTAAGTTTGGAGGTACAGGATGAAATATGCAATAAGATTCGTTGTAATTATAATAATGATAGTAACCTTGGGAAATCAATCCATTGCTGCAGCCTATGGAGAAATTAGGATGGAGAATATAGACACGCTTCCTGAGTGGGAAATGAAAAATAGTTCCCTCGGTGGTACACTTCTACTTTCTGATAGTCCTGAAATGGTAGAAAGTGATGGTATTTTGTATCAGGACAAGGTAGAAGGAAACGTCCGTCTCTTTTTTTATCATGTAAACGCATCGAAAACCGCTAAGACAATGGAGGTGCTTTTAGAGAATAAAGGTCATGAGGTCGCCCATGTCAACGTAAGCCGATCTAGTTTGGGTGGACCTGGCTACGCTTGGTTCGCTGTAGGCAAAGAAACACTAACATCATACCTTGCTGGAACATCATCCTATCAAATCAGTATCCCACCAGGTGAAGCAATGCCTTTGTCAGCTAGTATAAGTGAGACAGCAGTTTTGCCTAATATGTTAGTTCATGGTATTTATGACTTTACAGTTGATCGTCAGATAAACGTTAAAGTCATGATGTTGCCTTTATTTAAAGATAATGTGGAATTTTCTCAGACAGCTCAGGTATTACCTGCTGATCAGTGGCATTTGCGTGGTACATTTGAAGGAGCAAATCGGAAACTTACCTCGGTGAATGCTTATGATCCAGTTCTTTACAGAGCAGTAGGGATAACGCTGGCTGATAATATAGTTGATCCTTATTTGCAAGGAATTGACGCTACTGATGGAACCAAAGTCATCGATTATGGGAATTATGGTGTAGTATACCAAATTGTCCCTCCTGCGAGAAATGACCGGAAAATTTCATATTATCTTGTACCGATGGGCGGGTGTTATGCTGGTGCCATCGGGATACACCATCCGGAGGTAAATTGGAGTCCGTTGGCCACTCCGCGGAATAAGATATATTTCGAGGGTGATAAACAGAAAGATTTTGCATTCTTAGGCACGTATGACAGTAGTGAGTCGCTAACATTTACATTCAGCCCTCCAGGTGCATCGAATTTACCGGTGAAATTAGTTATTTTATCCCAGTGAGGTTGTATATCAGGAATCCTTCAGACTGAAAGAATCTAACTCTCTCTAATATTATAGGTGGATTTTCAAGGTGTAGATCACCTAGATGAAACTCGGTCAATTGTACTCTGAATCTATGCCGTTTGGACCTGATGCACAGGGCCGTATCATTACCGAAAATGGATAGAATTCCTGCCCAATTTTTCATGGGAATAGCAGGGGCTTGATATGTTATGATTGTATATCAGAGTAAGAGGGTGATGAAATGAAATATACGGGAAGAATAACTAGTTTAGTAGGGATTCTAGTAGCTATTATAGTAATGAGATTATATGCTTATATTTATCTAGACTATCCACTTACTAATCCTCCTATAATTGGAGCTGTTTTTTTATTTATCGCTTTTCAGGCTGGTAAGCAGTATGACAAAGTTAAATTCTTTTCAGAAAAGGATAGCTTAACAGGATGTTATAATCGAAGATTTATTAATAAGAAATTCCCGCCTCTTTTAGTGCAAATGAATCGAAACAATGAAAAATTAAGTATAGCCATTTTAGATTGTGATAACTTTAAAGCCATAAACGATACGTATGGTCATATAAAAGGAGATTTGGTATTACAAGAGCTCTCAGCATTACTTTTAATTAATATCAGAAAGGGTGATATGGTCGTTAGATGGGGTGGCGATGAATTTTTGATCATTGCTCCTTATAGTGATAGAAAAGATATTAAAGACATCGTTAATCGATTTGAAAAGGAACTACAGGTATTATCTAAAAAGCTACAAATAGACATTTTTGTTTCAAGTGGATTTGCGACTTATCCTAGTGATGCAAAAAAAATAGATGATTTAATACATATTGCTGATAATAATATGTATGCGCGTAAAATAAAAAGATGAAAACTGGTAATTGTTAAACTGAACCCCTTGTATTGGACATTTTCTAAAATGTCCAATACAAGGGGTTCAGTTCATGTAATGGTAGTGTTGTATCTTTTAGTTTCTTAAAAAGACTCTTAATTAAGAATATGCTTCAACAGTAATCTTGGATAAGCAATAGCACATAGATTATATGGGAGGGGTGATGAATGGTTGATTTAGAAAGGTCTGTATTGCCTGTAACAGAACAAGCAAAGGAAAATTTCGCTAAAGCTGTAGCCCAAGTTATTATGTTAATGATCGAGTCAGGAGAAGCTTTCAAAATTTTAAAAGAAGATGATAAGGCCGGATAATTTCCGGTGCAGTAAGATTGGACAGGTTTTTTCCTAAAAGAAAGTAAATTATTTTACAAGGACTAGACTAACGTGGCCAGCAACCTTGTCCAGGCCAACAATACCGTCTAGGGTAACAAGATCGACGAGGAGAACAAGCGAAGCCGAAGCCTAAACCTAAACCTAAACCTAAACCTAAGGCAAAGCCTAACCCTAAGAATAAATTTCGTTCATCTTCTGACCTAACATCCCAATCTTCGATTTCAGGGTCTTCCCATCTATGATAGTCCATATTGTAGTATACCTCCTAATTTACCTATAGAAAACTCTTCTATACATAATATGATCTATGGTAAATAAGGGTGATGAATCTGTTAGCAATTATTATTAGAGCGTGAAGAGAGTTGAGCAGACTTTTACGGAAAATATCACACCCCAATAATTGTGGCTGCTTCTAATCATGAGTTCTATTCTTTTATAAAAATTTTAAAAATAACAACTTCCTAGCTGTGATGATTAGAAGTATTCTATAGTTGAGTATAAGAAAGAAATTTACTTTTACATGCATTTTCATTCAAGGTTTGTTAGTACCATGAATGCCATAAGAATCATAGTTTAAACCTAACCATCGAGTGCCTAATACCCCACCAGGGTTCATGACCTTGAGGGCGATGGCGTAATCTCCTAAAGGTGTAGGGGTAGTGAGTTTGCCGATACCTACGGGATATTGGCGTACTGGTGCATTGCCGTTGAATAGTGTAAGTTGGCGCGTAGATGTTGCAATCAAAAGATTAGCTCTGGGTAATGTAAAATCCGCTCGTTTGGTGGCTGGTGATTGAGGTTTAATGGTAGTGATACTTGCCTGGTGTAGACGACAGTAAGTAAGGGGATCTACCATACCGGTCACTGGCAGGTTTTCTCTCTCTTGGAATAAGGTTATTCCACGAATTGTTTCCGTATCGTATTTATTATGAATAGGTCCCTGGTACAGATTTTTACAGACTAGCAGCTGTTGTATTTCGCCAATGAGTTGATGCTCGCTATCTTCCGTGAATTCAATAAAGGCTAGCCTATGGGGTAAAAAGAGTGTACGAAGATTCATAAAATCTACCTCCTGAAAAAATCTTTAGTTATTATATGTTGGATGAGCTTGGCCGGTGCAAAGGCTATATGTTTTACAACAGACCTTTATATGTATAAAAGAGGGCAATGGCGGGCCAAAATACTATTAAGAACAATGATGCAGATAAGGCGGTATTGAGAAGAGTAAGTAAGTCTCCCATGGTTGAAAGAGTGTAATTAAAAAAGATGAAATATATTGTATAAAATATTTACTGGTATTTGCAGGCAAACACCACTATAATATCGAATATAATAAAATCGATGTTTTTTGGAGGTGTATTACCATATGGAACATATAAAGGCGGAAGATGAGTTACAATTGGTTACTTTTCGGCTGGCAAGTGAGGAGTATGGACTTCCTATTACGAAGGTTCAGGAAATTAACCGTTTATTACCAGTCACAATGCTGCCTAAGACCCCTTCTTTTATGGAAGGAATTATTAATCTTAGAGGCCGGATTATCCCTGTTATTGATTTGAGAAAGAGGTTTCAATTACCAATTACCGATCATGATGATGATACCCGGATTATAGTTGTGGAAATTAATGGACAAACAGTAGGTATAACTGTTGATGCAGTGAAGGAAGTAGTACGATTAAGTACAGCTGACGTGGAAGCTCCGCCCGCTTCTACAGTGGTGGATTCTCGTTATATTAATGGAGTTGGTAAAATGAATGATCGGCTGATTATCCTTTTGGATATTGATCAAGTTTTATCAACGCAAGAAGAAATTGCTGTAAAGCAACTCAATGATTAGGTGATTATGTTAAAGATAAAGGGAAATGCTAAAATAAATTTAACACTGGATGTTCTCTATAAAAGAGAGGATGGATTTCACCAAGTAGAAATGATTATGCAAGCTATAGAACTTGCTGATATATTGAGCCTAGAAGAAAGAAAGAATGGTGCTGTTAGCATTGCGGCAAATATTGCCAGATTGCCTTGTGATCATAGAAATTTAGCTTATCGTGCAGCAGTTCTTATCAAAGAGGCTTGTCAAGTTACAAGTGGTGTACATATTTTCCTGGAAAAAAATATTCCTGTGGCTGCTGGCTTAGCTGGCGGTAGCGCTGATGCTGCTAGTGTGTTGCTCGGACTTAACAACTTATGGAATCTGGGACTATCCATTGGTGAATTGGAGATACTAGGAGCTAAGTTAGGTTCTGATGTGCCTTTTTGTCTACGAGGTGGTACCATGCTAGCGACAGGTCGAGGTGAATTACTTAAACCCCTTGCTGATTTGAAGCCTTGTTATGTAGTGCTGGCAAAACTGCCTATTGGAGTGTCTACTTCTTGGGTATATCGTCAGTATCGAGGTCAGGGTGTCAAAGACCATCCTGACACCTCTGGTGTAAGGGATTGTCTTACTCAGGGGGATTTGATGGGTGTAGCAAATCGCTTGTGTAACGTATTAGAGAGTGTGACAATTCCAGCTCATCCTCAAATTGAGGAATTGAAGAAATCTATGATGCAGTATGGGGCGATGGCTAGCTTGATGTCAGGTAGCGGCCCTACTGTTTTCGGCTTAGTAGAAGATCAGGCTGGGGCAGAATATATTGCTACCAAACTAAGAAATCAAAGTGCTGCTAATGTATTTCTTACTAAAACAGCAGGAAAAAGTGGGGGAGTATAATGGAACGCCGATTATTGCCAATAAAATTAGATAGTTATCAACCTCTTCGGGAAGTCGTATGTGAAACCTTACGTAATGCCATTGTTGAAGGTATATTACAGCCTGGCGAGCGTTTAATGGAAATTCAGGTAGCTGAGGAATTAGGGGTAAGTCGTACACCAGTACGGGAAGCCATTCGTAAGCTGGAATTAGAAGGATTTGTCGTGATGATACCTCGGCGTGGTACTTATGTATCTGATCTGTCAATCAAAGATATTACAGAAGTATTTGAAGTACGTACCTCGCTGGATGTTCTGGCTGCAGGCTTGGCTGCAGAGCGTATCACAGAAGAAGAACTTGAACAGATGGAACGATTGCTTGTGGAAATCGGTAGTTATATCGAACAAAATGATATGGATAAAATAGTGGAAGCCGATAGCCAATTTCATGATATTTTGTATCGTGCCAGCCGCAATGAACGTCTTGTGGGTATTATAAATAATTTGCGGGAGCAGTTGACTCGCTTTCGTTCTTTATCCATGTCCTATCCTGGAAGGCTTAAGGTGATGTTTGCTGAGCATACCCGTATGGTAGAGTCTTTAGGCCAACGCAATGTTTCTTTAGCCCAGCAGTTTGCTGGAGAACATATGGCCAATGCTGAGCAGGTATTATTAAAAAATATGCTGGAACGTGGATCTAATTCTGATAAAGAATAGTTTTAGTTTTTTTGGATAATATATAGTAAGTTCATGATTTTCAATTGGTGGATGTAACATTCACATGGGAGGTTTGGGTTATATGTATGATGCCATAATACTGGCTGGCGGTGAAAATAGTGAACATTTGAGTAAGTTTTCATCTCAGTCGTATGAGGCGATGATTGAAATAGCTGGTAAGCCTATGGTGACTTTTGTGGCAGATGCATTGGCTGCTTCCCCCCAAGTGGAGCGGATTTTTATTATGGGCCCCATTCCTCAATTAAAAAAATGCAGTTTTGCTAAAGAAACAGTTTTGCTTGAGGGGGGACATAGTCTTATTGAAACCATTCAGTTGGGGATGAAGGCCCTTGGACATGAAAAAAAGGTGCTGGTAGTGACTGCTGACATCCCCCTATTAACACCTGCCGCTATTGCTGATTTTCTGGATCAATGTACTCAAGTGGAGGCGGATTTATATTATCCTATCGTCAGTAAAGAGGTCAATAATACGTATTATCCCGGTAATAAACGCACTTATGTGCGCTTTAAGGATGGAACCTATACTGGCGGCAACATTTTCTTGGTAAATCCAGCTATTGTGCCTCAATGCTTAGTGATAGCCGAGAAGCTTATTGATAATCGCAAAAATCCTTTTAAACTTTGTTGTTTATTAGGATGGGGGTTTATATTACAATTTTTGCTTGGTACCTTGAGCTTAACCAAGGTAAAGGAAAGGGTAGCCACCTTATTAGGTATTACAGGTGCTGTTGTACAATCTCGTTATCCTGAATTAGGAATTGACGTGGATAAACCCAGTGATTTAGAGTTAGTGCGAACGACTTTCTCTTTACGTATATAGTAATGCGCGGAGTGTGACTTGGCAGAAGCCAAGTCTTTTTTTCATATTTAAGAGAATTTGCTATTTATTATAAAGAAAAGCAATGTTTTTCAGGAAAGTGGTATAATATAAAATAAATAGTTTCATTTTGCAGGGATTTGCTCTTTTACGGAGAAAGTGAATGAAAATATTAAAAAATAGGATAATATTCGGTTTTTTCATGATGGAGGATAAGAAGTAATGAGTAAAGTACGGAGAGTAGAAAGAATAGTAGCTCTTAGCAAAATGCTGATGGATATGCCAGGGTATTTATTTTCCTTAGGCCACTTTAGCGATTTATTTGGTACGGCAAAGTCTACATTGAGTGAAGATATGGTAACAATTAAGCAATCTATGCAAGAATTTGGTTTAGGAACGGTAGAAACTGTATCAGGGGCATCGGGTGGCGTAAGGTATGTACCATGTCCTTCAGATGAACGTATGAATACCATGCTTACTCAGTTAGCGAAAAAACTCTCTGATCCAGAAAGGATAATTCCTGGTGGATTTTTATATATGTCAGATATTTTATTTATGCCTGATTTAATGATGCAGGCGGGGGAAATTTTTCGGGCAAGGTTTTCTCATTTAACACCGGATTATATTATGACGGTGGAAACAAAAGGAATTCCCCTAGCATTTACAACAGCTAGGGCTTTTGGTTTGCCCTTAGTTATTGTGCGGCAAGGAAGTAAGGTTACAGAAGGTCCCTCCGTAAGTATTAATTATGTTACTGGTTCTACTAAGCGTATTCAAACTATGTCTCTGCCTAGGCGAGCTTTGGCATCAGGTTCCAGAGTCTTGGTTATTGATGATTTTATGAAAGCAGGGGGGACAGCCCAAGGGATGATTGAGTTGGCTAATGAGGTAGGTGCTGAGGTTGTGAGTACTGGTGTTTTGATTGCTACTAATGAGCCTGAAAAAAAATTAGTAGAAGATTACCTGGCATTGCTCATGTTACATGATGTAGGGCAGCATACTAAGATAATCGATATTAGACCAGTGTTATAGAA
>Ga0316613_10000966_pt1 | contig 20501 bp, 14 predicted proteins | sample OWC_soil_day10_C_2_FD_207647 | JGI IMG/M metagenome (GOLD analysis project Ga0316613, IMG submission 207647) | Wetland soil microbial communities from Old Woman Creek delta, Ohio, United States - OWC_soil_day10_CT_b | ecosystem: Environmental > Terrestrial > Soil > Wetlands | place: USA: Ohio...
CGATACCGGCAAGCTCCATTTGCTGTTCGGAGCCATCCGCAGCAGTTTTCGTCAATGACCAGGAAAAGCTCTCCATGTATTTCCATACCGGCATGATTTTAATTTCAGTATCGGTATGAGCGGTGACAGGAAACTCAAAGCGCACCTGAGTATCTGGATAGGAATAGGAGTCACCTCCAGAATCACCGCGGTCATCCGAATCCCGTCCTGGTTTTGGTGTAGGTGTAGGCTTTTCTGGCTTAGGCGTAGGCTCCACCGGCATTGGCGTTGGCTCCACCGGAACAGGCGTAGTGGGCTCTGTGGTTGGTTTGGGTATTTCAGAGGTTGGAATAGGCAGCGGCTTTGTCTTATCAATCATTTTCTCTGCTTCGCCCTTGGTGATTGGTTTATTCGGCTTCAATTTGCCGCCATCCTCATTTCCAATAATGTCATCCTCCCTGCCGATGATGACATAGCCCTTGTCACTATTTTTGATATCCTTGTCATCGTCATATCCACTGTGGCCTTTGGTATTCTTGGCTTCCTCATCCCTTCCGCTGATACGCACCAGCATCTTGATAATCTCTGCACGGGTAATGGGTTCATCTGGTTTAAAGCCATCTGGATAATCAGCAGGATCAATGATCCCCGCATTGATGAGTGCCTCAATATACTTCTCCGACCAGTGTCCTTTGGTATCCTGAAAGCTGGCTGTATCCTTTTTTGCATCCGCCGTATCCAGCGGAATGTCCCGTACTAAAATTGCGGCAAATTCACCGCGGGTAATGATTTCATCCTTCGGTATAAACAATTCCGGACACTCCTGGGTATAAATAAAAAAACCGCCGCCAAGCAGCAGGAATAGAAAGAGGATGGCAAGCACGCCGACCCTCTTCTTTTTTTTATCTGTCATGAGAGTACCTTCCTTTCATTTTTTTAATAAACTAATTTAAGTATGTAATCTTCATAGCTTAAACTCCATGCCGCCATTTTGCTCCTGTTCCTTTTGATGTGCTTCCAGCATTTCCTGCGTCGGATAAAGGAGCTTTCCCTCCTGCATCTCAAATACGCAGAAGTCATTCCGGTCGCAGATCATAATTCTATGCTGGTAATCCATCTGCATTTCTATAAATTCCTGCATTTCCTTTTGGCTGCAAAGCCATACGCCGGAGGTGTAGCGATCATCTGGCAGAAAACAATAGCCGCTGTACTGCGGTTGATGGCTTTTTAAATCCAGCGCTCCTGCCGGGCGTATCTGACTAAGCTGGAGCCTGGCATGGTCTGTGAGAATTTCTGGCTTTGCAATGCCCATGATATCGCTGCGGTTCCAGCGTGTTTGCTCCCCGTTTTCCAGAGACACGGCAAAAACCGCCCGTCCGCTGGGATTGGGCTTGCTGCCGAAGCCTCCGGTACAAAAATACAGCTGATTCTCCGCACTTCTATCATTTTCAGGCAGAGAGGAGGCACAAAGTATGACAACCTTGCCGGCAATAGAAAAGTCATATCCAATCTGCTGGCAATCCAGAGGGGTAAAAAGCATATTTTTTTCCAAGACTTATTCCTCCTTTCGTTGCTTCAGTAGCTCAGTCAATTCACCGATCAGTCCAAGACGTGTGCCGTCCGGCATTTGCTTAATGGCTGCACGGACGAAGGCTTCCACCGCTTCCGGGGACTGGTCTCCCACCTCGATGAGCTCCACCTTTTGAATACTGACCGCACCCTGGCGGACATTCATCTTTACGATATCGCCATAGTCCAATCCAGACGCGGAGCGCATCTCTTTTGGAATCAGCACACGGCCCTTGCAGTCAATGATTCGGTATGTGTTTTTTGAATTCATAAATAGTATCCCTCCTTCCTCATTACCTCCCGAATAGTATCGGGGTGAATTCCAAGCTCCTGGAAGAGCCCAGCTAGTTCCTCCGGCAGACGGTCCAAAATATCCGAGGCTAAAATAACAATAGCACCATCGCCGCAGATGATTTCCAAATCACTGTCTGCAGAAATCCCCGCCCCCTCCAGCACCTCTTCTGGAAGATTCAGACCGTCCTCATCCTCTGGTTCATCCCTCTCTTCCAGCGTATCCTCTTCCTGCAGAGCGCACAGTGGTATGGCAACTTCAATCCCTGCCTGCGTAAGTAAAAGAAGTGGAGCTGCTTCATCTCCCCTGGATGCAAGCACCACTTCAACCTGTTCACCAGGGGTAAGTCCGGCAGGAATCACAGGAATAGTTAGAAGCCCTTGGTGGTCGACTGCCGCTTTTGTTTTCATAATTTTCAAAATAAGTTCCTCCTTTATATTTTTTTCCGGTTAAGACTCACTGAAAAAGAGTTCAGGATCAAAAAGATTCATTTGTAATGGCCTATCTCTCAGCCGTTCCCCGGTGTCATAGTTAGAGATGAATACCTCCGCGTATTCACTTCCGTTGTCATAGCGCTGTGCCAGGTTGTTAAGACGGCTGACTGCTTCAATGTGAAAGCCTTGGTACAGTTCCCGGATAAATTCGCAGTCATTGTAGCTGACCAAAAACTTACCCTTGCAGACTGTCAGCGTATCCCGCAAGCGATAATGATCTTCCTTTCTGAACTCTACCGCATAATGTCCTTCTGTCTGGTAGTAAGGAGGGTCACAGTAAATGAAGGCATTCTCCCGGTCGTACTGCCGGATGAGATCTTCAAAGTCCTTGTTTTCAATGACTGTGTCCCTTAAACGAATGTTGGCCTGCCATAGCAGATGGAAGGTCTTTCGAATATCAAACGGCTGACAGCCAAAGCTGGTACAGCCGCTCCCATAGCTGTAGCGAATGAGCTTAAAAAAGGCAGCGGCACGCTTGACGTCATTCATTACCGCTTGCTCCGTTAGAATCTGCTGTATGTCCTCATAATCAGGTGGAGGTAGGTGACGCTCAGCAAGATCCAGCTCCTTTGAAAGATACTCGCTGGTGAATTCCTTCTTTGAGAGATACCTGCGCAGTACACTAAATTCATCCCGGCTGTTCAGCGGCAAAAAGTTCAGCTCCCGAACCAGGTCAAGAGTCTGCTCCTTTGCACACTTGAATAAATTTGCCAGGTCGGAGTTAAAATCGTTATACACCTCCATGGCAGTATCCATGGGACGCCCAAACAGCACCCAGCCACCACCGCCGAAAACCTCAATGTAACGTCCGAACTCCTTGGGCATTCGCTGATAGATCAACTCTCGCAACGCCTTCTTTCCGCCCACCCAGCTGATAATGCTGTTCATTTATTCACCTGCCTTTGCTGCGGCGGTTGATTGCATCAACATCCGTTTTCATACAGGTTCCGTCTGGACTCCAGCAGATGAAACCGACTTGGGGGTATGGGCAGCCATCACAGCATGAAAGATCCTGTGGCAGTGAGACACCATAACGTTTGGGTAAACTGGTTGCTCCCGTTCCTTTTCTTTCTGTTGGTTTTGTATTTTTATTCATGCCTTGCACTCCTTTCGCTGAAAATAAAAAAGGCACCATCTTTTTTCAAAGACAGCGCCCATTTTTAATTATTTTGTTATTAGGTCGTAAAAAAAAGAGCGTCTCTTAGTTTCCATTGAAACCAATGAACGCAAATTAAATATTATGAATATGTGAGACTGGTTATCCAAACTGAATACCCTCCATCTGCTGCCCCTGTTCCAGTTCTTCCTGTGTCATTATACTCCAGCTACTTCCACCGTTCCATAAACTAACATAGATTTCTCCAGCCGAAGTTTTAATCGGCCTCTGCTCAAAACCTTCGCCGAACCCATCTGCAGCCTGACCAATTATTGACTCCTTAAACAGATCAAGTTCCTCGGCGGTCAGTTCACCATGTACCCGGCACTCAGCTACTCCCATCAATTTGCCGTCAACTGGTTCTACCGTAAAGACATAGGACTGGACATTTCTGTTGATACTGTCATCCTCATCATAGTATTCCATGAGACCGCGCTCTGCTTCCTGTGGCATTCGCGCCTTCAAAAGAGCGGCAACTATATCATTTTCATGAGCCAGTGCGGTTCGGTTGTCAAGCTCTAACGGTTCATTCTCCGTATCTCCCCATTCGTTCTTCTCACAGAGTCTGACGGTAAGTGGCATGTATAGCTTCAATGTCTGAAGCTGCTTTTGAATCACACAGAACCGATCCTCACCGGGGATAAGGGCAAGAGTGCGTCCGTTATCCCAATCTATGTGGAGCTGACATTGGTCATCAATAAAATTGACTGTTCCTTCAGTGCCAGGCGGCACAGGAGAATAGGAATCATTCATTTCGATAAGCCTGATTCGCGTACCATGTGGATACTGTTCCTTCATAAACTTAAGCCATTCTGGATGCTTCTTCATGTTACATTCCTCCCATCTTAATTTCATATTCATTGATTGACTCTGCCGTTTCATTCGAACAGCAGCAGACGCTTTTTATATAGCTTTTTAACGTTTCTGCCAAAGCATGGTGGAACAAACTGAAACATAATGTGGTGAATACCCACAGTATTGCACCACATCATTTAAAGTAAGATCTTCTGCCAGATTCTCCTCAACGTACAAAACCGCCTTTTCAATCTAAGATTGCATCATGAAACCACCTCCTATAGCAGGATACCACAATAATCAATAAGCACCCTTTTGTCTCACAGAGTACTTGTCTATTTACTACCCAGGTATGGTAAATAACTCGTCTGCTTTTGAATTAATGACAAAGCAAACGAGTTATTTCGGTCTCATTAAATAATAATATTTATTTTAAAAATTCCAGACCCTTCAGCAATTCCTGTACCGAAGAATTACAGGTCGAACTGTACGAGTATGATCTGGTCTTTTGGGGAGCTCCTTTGTATCAATGGATTCCTCCCGTACCAATACAAAAATTTATCACTTAAAAATAATACCTTCTCAATTTAAAATATCTAATTTTAAGCAAGTTGAGTATTCGCACATTTTACTATTTCGAATCCAATCAGCGTCAAGTTTTTTTCAATTTTATCATCCATACTAGGTATAGAAATGAAAAGTTTTTCCATTGTTCTACTAAGGGCGACATAATATACTCTATTAAGCTCAGAAGTAATATCCGGATTCAAAATGAAACCCAAGCTTTTTTCTATATCATCTGTTTCAGGAATTATAACCATCACACAGTCATTCTCATCACCCTTTGCCTTATGAATAGTTCGATGAGCACTGTCATCATCATTTATTCTAACTGCCAATGCCAGCTCCATATATTTTTTTGAATCATAATACTCTTTAGGCTTTCCCTTTGAAATTTTGCTTTTACTAAAGACCTTTTCATTAATATAGTCACAATAAAATTCAGTTATTGTTTTGTTTTTAAACTGATCATAATGATTTAAAAAATATTGTAATTGTACTAATGCTTCCTTATCTACATTATCATCGTGTATTGCTCTTTTCATTAATTTAATGGCATCTTTAACTTTATTTTCACGAGCATATTCAATCGAAGATAAAATATAATAAATCTGCTTGGCTCGAAGAGCATTACTATCATTTATAATAATATCTTCTAGCATAATACTTTCTGACTGTTCATTAAATCCTTTCTTCAAACAGTTAGATGTTATATTTCTATAAGATAATGTCCATAAAGTTTTTGTCCCACAATCTTGCTTCGCTAAATTATATGTTGATATAACATCCCCAATAAGTATTCTCGGCTTACATCCATGTTTATTCTCCGGACTATACTGAATTAGTCCAGCATCATTTCTTACTATATTTATAATATTAATTATTTCTTCTGTACTCCGATGATTTCCCTCAATTTTATACTCTCTCATTCCATTTAGTTTGAAATTAACAAATTGAGAAACATCTGCACCTTGAAATTTATATATTGATTGTGCTTTGTCACCAATGACTCCAATAATACTCTCTTTTTCACTTATCTTTTTTAGTATTTCTGCCTGAATTGGATTTGTATCTTGGAATTCATCTATAAATAAATAAGGAAATCTCGCTCTTATAATTTCTAATACTGATGGAAACTTATCAAGAAGCAGCCAACTGAAATATAAAACATCATCATGAGCTAATATTCCCTTGCTCCAACAAATCTTTTTGTAAATAAGATACGTTTCTTTTTTTATTTTAAATTTATAGACTTTGCGTGGCGCAATTTGCAATGTACCTTTTTTATCAAACCTCCATTGTAAATCCAATAAAGCTTCCAGTAGATCGCTATCTGCAAGGTAACTTTGCTGATTTGTTTCCACTTTCACCTTATATAATATTGATTTATTTGGGACATATTCGTCATGCCCCTTGATCTTAGTAATATCTAATTCAGGTATGTTCAAGAAAGAGATGTATGGCTTTACAACATTCTTATATAAAAAAGCATGAATGGTGCTTACTTCAACATTTTCACAGGCTTCTCCAAGATTATCCAATATTTTATCTGTTGCAATATTCGTATACGTAATGCAAGCAATTTTCTTTATTTTTCCAAGACGAGCTGAGTGCTGCACAACATTTTTTATATGATTAATAAGCCAAGTTGTTTTACCTGCACCCGGTCCTGCATTGACTTTAAAGTGACACTCGATATCAATTTGTTCATGGCTATCTTTCAATAAAATTATTTCATTTGAATCCATCTGATAGCCTCCTCAATATATGGTGGGATATTAAATACAAATGTGCCTTTTTGATAATCAGTTATTTTTTCATTTAGAATTCCTGCGATATCTTGAGCTGATTCCGCTTTGCTGACAAAGTTGAGATATAGTGCCGCAATCAACTGATCCTTATTTTTACTTTCTTTTAGTCCATCAATTATTCGTATGCATTCTTTACCATTTCCAACATATGATATAAGTTCGTCAAACCCCTTTGAGTAATTTGCCATTAGCATTTCCATTATATCACTATTCACAATACTCGGAACTATTAACTCTTTGCATGTTGAATTATGTAATAGCATCTCATACTCAAAAGTGCATCCTGTATTCTTAGGTTGAGTAAAAACGCATATGTCCTTTCCTTTATCTGAATAAAGGTCTGTTATTGTATTGGATGCTGCCATATACTCATAACTACTATCCCTGTTTAGTTCAAACGGATAACAAGAAATAAACTTCGCACCTTTAACTCCAGCTTCTTTTCTAACAGGATCTAAGTCCGTTATTACAGCAACTCTTTTACTAATCGCATATTGACTTTTATCTCTATCAAAAAGCTTTAAAAAGTGTGCAAAATACCTACCGCCAATATTTATCACAGCTACATGGCTATCGATTAAATCACTTTTTAAATAGTTGGTGAAAATTGGTAGCAACAATTGTTCACTGATACCTTCAACAAGGATGATTCTTTTCGCAAATAGCATATCTGATTTTGTTACATCTAAATATCTTTCTACATATGCCTTTGATGCTTTATCCTTTTTATTATTCGCGTCAAATACACGCCCTGGGTATGCAACCTCGATCTTTTCATTTTCTTTACTTAGAACAATCAAATTTTCTAATTTTGATGCTGCTGTTATATTTGGAGAATGTGTGCTAATAAATATTTGCCGAACATTTGACTTCATGTTTTCATTCAAAAATTTTAAAAATTTATATTGCATTGTTGGATGTAAATGTGCCTCTGGTTCCTCAATTGCCAATACTGAAAACAGCTTTGCATTACTTCCATAATACTCACCCATTGCATCTTTTTGCATTCGTGCTAATAACAAAGCAATATAAATTAAATTATTGTAACCCAAGCCGTTATTAGAAGGAGGTAGCTTAATGCCTACCTTGTTTTCTAAGGTGAGTTTTAAGGCCGAATAAAGTGATGTTTCATTAAGATTTCCATCAAAATGTGGCGTTGTTTCATCGAAGGTTGCACCAGTATTATCGGCATATGTTACAATCTGCTTTTCTCCGGATATTAGTCTCTTTTGTAATCCATCCATTAATAATTGTGCTGAATCAGAAAACTCACGTTTAACCTTTTGCAACTCCGATTTAACAGTATCTTTATCTTTAGTTTTATCATTTTTAATATCATAATCTATAAAAAAATCGATAACATCTTTTAAAAGGGAATTGCTCCCTGAACTTAAATCTCTTTCAACATCCCTAATTGGTTGTAAAAACTCAAAGTCAAATTTATTTAATATATCATTGTCAGCTACTGTCCTTAGCTTCTCATCACCACCATAAAGTTTCCATACATATTTGTTCAAGAACGAGTGTTCTATCTCATTCCAATAATCTTCAATTTTTATGCTTGCAATAGATGTCATAGTTGATTTATACTCTTCGATTTCTTTTTCAGGAAGAAAAAACTCATATGTAATTTTTGCTTCATATGGGCGTTCGATTTTAGTAAGCATAGTAGAAACTAAAACAATATCATCCGAATACTCCTTTTCATCTTCACTTTCTTTAAGAACAGAAGATATTTTAATGTGAGGAGGATTTGTTTTTAATTCGTCAATAGATATTTTTCTGTTAAAATCATTTATAGTTAAGCGCTTTGAATATGAAGTATCAAACAAAATTTGTAGTGCTTTAATAATTGAAGTTTTTCCAGAATTATTATGTCCAATAAGTATATTTAGCTTCTCATTTAGTTCAATAGTTTTCGCCTCATTAAAACCCCTATAATTTTTAATTGTAATATTTGAAATATACATGCCATATCCCCCTTAAATATCAACATATGTTTATATAACATTTGAACAGATACATTTTTTCAGTAATCCACTTGCACTATTTGGTGCATCTTTCAAACAGTTGATGTCTCCGAATACGAAAAAGTTATCCTTTGCACGGGATACCGCAACATTCATCAAGCTCTTGTTTGCATCAATGAAAAAGCATCCGTCCTGGTTTCCATATACTGTTGACAGTATAATAATTTTTCTTTCTGCCCCTTGAAAAGTATGTACCGTACCAACGCTTATCTTTGAATGATTGGTCGGCATCTGCTTTTTTAGTTCTGACTTTATACACTCGACCTGCGCTTTAAATGGTGTGATAATTCCAATTAAACTTTCTCTCTCCTCTTTAGGATAAGCATTTGCAATGAGTTTGAAATTATTTTTCAGCCATTCTGCAATCTGTTCCGCTTCTAAGTGGTTTAATCTGCTGCTGCCTTTCCTGCTGGAATACTCTGAATCAATTTGCTTAAAACCTATTTGCGGCCAGTGCTTTATAGCAAGCTTTTCGTCTTCCTTGCCCTTTCCTCTCATCGGCTGGAGATTTCCCTTATAAACCAGTCTGTTGCAGTAGTCAATAATTTCATCATAGCAGCGCCGATGCTCATTAAGGAACAGGCCTTTCTCATCAAATTTTTCATATTTGCAGCACTTGGCAGCAACTTTCATTACGCTGGAGCGAGAACTGTTTAATCCGGTATGCTCCAGTAATTCAAATTCATCTACGGATTGTATTGCCCCACTTGACACCGCCAAGGCTTTATCCAGTGCGCTGTTCACACTCCATACTGGCTCTATCTGATAAACATCACCAACGACTACGGATTTTTTTGCAAGCGAAAACGCTCCTGCTGCAATCTCCGGAGATACTTGACCGGCTTCATCTACGATGAGCAAATCAATGTAATTATACATAAAAAAGTTTTTTTGTTCTCCGAATGCCATGAACTGCCTTGGCAACATGTAGAATGTCATAACCAGGCAAGGAGTAATCATGCTGAGCCTATTATAAAACTTTTCCAAAACATTTATAAAGTTAGTGCCTTTCTGCTTTTCAGATAGTTCATCCTCTCCACTGGTCCACCTGCACTCATAATAATGAACTGCCAGCCAAAACTCCATATATCTATGCTTTTTATCAAGCAAGCCGTTTATGTAATCAAGATCGAGCTTATACTTTTCATCTTTTTCACTATGTAACTCGATATTGTGCTGATGTAACTGCTCTAGTTCATTGTCATATCGGCTTTTTATTTTTTCAATCACAATTTTTTTCTTCTTAAGGTCAGAAATTGTTGTATTGCACTCAGCATACAACCAGCTATATTTTTCTTTGATTTCGTCCAAGCTCATATATTCATTTAGAAAGCTCTGCTCTTCATCGTTTATAAATAGCCTGAATACTGTTTGTATTTTCCTTGAAAAACTTTTTATAAACTTTAACCATTTGAGATAGAAAGGTATCTTTTTATAACAGTTTTCCCAGTCAATGATTCTTTTTTGAATGTTGGAGCTCGCTGTTTGATTTTCTTCAATTTGTTGAAGCAAATATTTTAAGTATTCATCAATAGTTTCACCATTTAAATCATATTGAGAAGCTTCATGCGCAAGTGAAAGCAATGCTATTTTACTCTTTTCTATGAATAACAGCTCTTCATGCAATTTCTCCTGACAAGCAGTTATACTATTATACTCGCTTTCAAAATATTTATTGCAGCATTCTATCAGCTTGACCTTCGATTTTTCGATATTATCTTTATCTTCAACATCAGAGATGAAATATTCTCCTTTTTGATTAGTGTACTGATACCCTTTGCTTTTTGCTTCTTTTACCTTTGAGAAAGACGGAAAATAGGAGGCAAAGCTATTCACTCCCCCAATCCATCTATTTTCTAAATTAGATATACCTATCTTTTTGATATTTCCGAAAGAGGCAATGATATTTGTTACCGCCTGATTGTTCGTTGAAGAAGCTACAATAAGCGGAGCCTTCTCCTTTTTTATCGCTCTTTTCACATACATATCTGCTACTATCGTTTGCAACAGAGTTGTTTTTCCTGTACCCGGTGGGCCATTTACCGCTAATATCTCACCAACACTCGTGCAATTAAAATGATTGACAGCTTCTCTTTGGGACGGTGACAAAGGATATTCCCCGCCCATCTGCCCGCAATGTACCTGCATTTTTGTCAAATCGTTTTTTATGAGCGGGATTGTATTTGTTATTTGTGTAGATATGAAATTATCGTAAAGAGCATTGGGCTTATCATCTTCCTTCAGATGATTATATAAATTCATGATATGAAAAGTCGAATAAACAGTTTTATCTAAAAAAACATATACATGATTCTCAAGTTCAAAAAACGGTTCCTTGGCATCCATATTTCGGATTATGTTTTGATTAAATTCAGATTCTGTAACAGACTCATATAGTTCCGTAAAAAAAGTAGCATAATCTGACCAGGATTTAATTTTCTCTACCCGGTCTACATGATTACTCATAAAATTATCAACCGTTTCGGCTTCTCCAATTGCCAATTTGGGTTCCAGCATAGGTACCAGATACTCTCTTGGAAACCATGGGAGTTTTTTGTCTCCCTCATCAAATAACAGCAAGCTTTCTTCATTAAGAATTGCGGGGATATAGTATACTCCAGTTAGTTCCTCAATTTCATCTTGTACCTTTTCATTTGCCTCATAAATTGTTTTTATTGTTTTAGCACAAATGATGACATTTAGAAGAGATTTTTTCTTTGCTTCATTTTCATCATCAAAAGTACTCTTATTTACCTCAGTAAATATATTCTTACAGACAGTAGGGTTGATTTTCCCTCGCATCACTTCTTTTGGGTCAAGAATGTAATAATTATCAACCTTAAAATCGATGCCCATATTTGCTTGAGCAGCAACTGCGCTTCTAAAGTACCCTGTTATCTCTTTTGATTTATTATTCATTTTGTCTCCCTAAGCTCCATACCCTTTTATCATCTTTACTTTTCTTTAATTACAATAACTCTTTTCTAAAACACTTTTGCTAAATCAATTAGTTATCATAAATATCAAATGCGGTCAGTTTTGCCGTTCTTAATTCACAAATTCTCTTATGCTTATATTCCCATGTTGAGCCTCAATCGTAAACTACACCAAGGAAATCTTTATTGAATTTACTATGCATTATTGTTATATATTTACCTTTATATTTAAGTACATAATTACCGTTGGAGCGACGTTCCATTCTTTTTTTAGAAAATTCATCTTCCTCATATGTCTGTTTTTAAGGATTTTCTTCGTTCGCGTTGAGTCATAATCTTCTTCCATTTTTGCCGCACATATACAACCCACACGGAGCTCGCCTGGATATTTAGGATGCTGCATTAAGTGAACATATCTAACTCCTTCCTGATTGCACATTTCACACTCTTCATATTGTTCATCTTTTCTTGTATCGAAATCCATATCATCAGCATCTTCACCCAAATAAATCATTCCAACACATCTCCAGCTTTTATGAGAAACGCACTTTTATCCCCAACCCCCATATCACACCACCACTCATCATATATCAGAGATTGCTATAATAACTTCAATACTTTATTTCATTTTATGACAAATTGTAAAATTATTCAATAAAATAATCGTAATTCATTATTCTATTATCAGATTCTTCTCCGTAATGTAAATCAGTATATTTATTACCCTAAATATCTTTATTCTCACTGTCTCGTATTACAGATATTTGCAGATTATGATGTCAAATTGTCACCTTTACATATTTTCAATAATACACAATCAGCCATGAAAACGGCAAATAAAATAGGGCACATTCTCATCACTGAAAACATGCCTTTCAACTTCTGTCCCTGATTTACCAAGTGTCCCATCCCTTAAGTGAAAATAATAGCCACAAGCAGTCATATCTGTTGCTTAAAATTAAAGCGGAAGTGGACCTCTTGAACGCCATTTAAGTGTTCACCTTTTAGAGGAATATCCCATCCTTTTCCCTATCTATAAAAGCACTTTGGAAAGGTTTTGCTTTTAACTATCCTATGTCATCCGTGGAAGGGCTAAAAAAACGGGGCCAAAAATCGCATTTTTTAGTCCCATTTTCCGCTCATTTTTTACGCAAAAACCACAGCATCTTCTGGTATAACCCCTGTTTTTCTTGTTCAAACCACAATACGTCATCATTATCACCGCTTCAACATGTATTGAGACTGTAATACAGATTCCCGAAAAACGCGCATTTTACATACATTCTTTTTCCTCACGCCGTACCAGTTCACCGCTGCGTTAACTTTTAAAGCTGCGACCGAGATACATTCTTCCCTCCGACACTTCTCCATAAGATTGGGGTATTTAAAATGCCTGCCTTACCATTGATGGCAAGGTCAAGATGCTTCATCACACCTCCTCAACCAGACAATCCATAAAAAATTCATACCAGCTTCGTTCCTGTGCCAGCAGATAGCTTTCAAAATGACGGCAGCCACACCCTTTCAGCTCCAAGAGGACACCTTTTTCCTGTTCGAGGGGTACCAATATAAAAATATCCCCCTATAATGCTCCGCATAAGAGTAAAATCCGTAATCCTCATAATGCATATAGGATAGCATAAACTTCAAAACGTACTGAATGGTGGCTCGATTATTACTCTTGTACTTTTTCTCATCTTCTCATGTTCCGGAGCTCAGTCACGAAGGAGCTCCATCATTCCAACCAATCAGATTAAGTTCTTTTCGCCAACTTTTTAAATTTTAGGATAGTCCTGCGATTTTTCACCCGAAATGATATAGAGGTTGTAAGGATGAAAGCACGTGCCCCCCAATGTGTCTCTTATTTAAGCAGTTGTTTTATGTAAGGAAGTAATTCTTCAATTTTTGCTACAATACGTTTTTGTTCTTCGAGTGGTGGAAGGGGAATAATAGCATTACTTACTACATTTTGATTAATTTTTGGCATACTTTCTGAGGTTCCAGTGGCATTCTCCTTAAAATATTTTCTGCTAAAAGGAGATTTTAGCACATAATTAATATATTCCACTAATATTATTGGATGAATTTTCATTCTCATTATTAAATCAGGATATATAAACTCATTATCTAAACCGTCATAAATACAACTTGTTCCTACATATTCTCTCGAATTACTTCTTTGAATAAGCAAGTCATTGTGCTTTAGCCAATACGGTGAATTATCATCAATATCAATATCAACATACTTGTAAGCATTTTTATTAAATATTCCAGATGTAGTAGCTGTTAAAGTTAAATTTTTAATTTTGGTTTCATAACTAACCCCTTTTGGTGAATAACCATTTGTAGGTTTTAAAAGTAATATATCAAAAAGTTTAACCAATTTCCAATTCTTTGGAATTTCAAATAGTATCTCATCATCAATAATTTCACCCAAAGGTTTTTCTTTCTTAATTTTACCTTCTTTAATTAACTTTTCTTTTTCTGATTGAATCTGCTGATACAGTTCTTCTGCGGTGCCTTCTTCTTTCCTCTGATCTACCAGCTTTCCTTGGATAGCATATTGCAAAATAGATTTTTGCATATCCTCTGGGAATTTTTTATTCAGTTCCTCCACTTCTTTATAGGCTTTATCGTATTTGTCTACATAAGGCATTATCTCTTCAATCTTTGCCACGATACGTTTTTGTTCTTCGAGTGGAGGAAGGGGAATAATTAATTCTTTTATACGCTTAATTGCTAATTTGGGCTGCCCTACTTTTGTAGTATATTCCTTAATTTGATACTGTATAAAGTTGCTACTCAACATATAGTACATAAACTCTTTAAAATTAGAGTATATAACTAACTTGTCTGCATTTTCTGTCAAGTTGGCATTATCTAATTCTTCAGGGACAAGACCTACTTGACCTATTGTACCCGCTACAGTTATATAAACATCATCTTTCGATATTGTATAATTTTTTATTTTGAGATAAACATCAGCAGTTATATATTTTATACTGTGCAACGCAATACTTCCGTTTTTCATATCTGCTACACGAATATATTTATATCCCGTATCCTCATCCGTCAAAGATTTTCCAACGGGGATTCTTTTGCCTCCATTTACTGATACAACTTCTCCCAATTTCACCCATTCCCAACTCTCTGGAATCTCAAAAGGAATCTCCTCTTCTGATATCTCTGGTAATGGCTTTTCTTTTTTAATCTTCTTTTCTTTAATCAGCTGATCCTTCTCAGCCTTTATCAGCTCTAATAATTCCTTCGCGGTGCCCTCTTTTGCTCTCTGTTCAACCAATTTTCCCTGAATCGCCAATTGTAAAATACTATTTTTCAAATCCTGTGCTGTCATCCTAACAACCTCCCAGCATAGAAGTAATCTTCTCTAATACATGGTCGATTTCAACATTCAAAGAAGCTCTCTTTTCCTGATATTCACGAATCAAATCCATTGGATCTAAGATTTCCTCTTCCTCATGTGGGAACCCGCATAAATCTATGTTATATCCCAAGTTCTCGATATCTTCCACGGTATATTTCTTTGCTTTTGGAAATCCGCCTACTTCAATTTCTTCACGATTATCCCACCATTCAATGACAGAACCGAAATGTTCAAACTTCATCGGTTTTGTTTTGGAAAAATTCTTATACCCATCTGGCATATCTAGACGATAAAACCAAGTTTCTTCTGTTGGATGTGTGTTATCAAAGAACAAAATATTCGTTGTAATGGACGTATAAGGCGCAAACACGCTATGAGGCAAACGAACAATGGTATGAAGATTAAATTCAGCTAATAACTTTTTCTTAATATTCACTTTTGCATTATCTGTTCCAAATAAAAATCCATCCGGAAGAATAATTGCACATCTACCATTCTTCTTTAAACGGAACATAATAATATCAATAAATAAATCCGCCGTTTCAGAACTTCTCAAATCGCTTGGAAAATTTGCTTTAACACTATCTTTTTCATTTCCACCATACGGAGGATTCATAAGTACAATATCAAACTGCTCCATACGTCTGTATTCTTTATAATCTGTTTCCAGTGTATTTCCATGTACGATATCCGGATTATCTATATCATGTAGCAACATATTTGTTACGCAAAGGATATGTGGTAACGCTTTCTTTTCTACGCCATAGATGGAGTTATTATAGATTTCTCTGTTTTCAAGTGAATTCTCCACCTGTTTATCTAAGGCATTTAATGCCGATACAAGAAATCCACCTGTACCACAAGCAAAGTCAGCTACTTTTTCACCTAGTTTTGGTTTAATTACTTCTACCATAAAATCAGTAACCGCTCTTGGTGTATAGAATTCTCCCGCATTTCCTGCACTCTGCAAATCCTTTAAAAAAGATTCATAGATTGTTCCAAAAGCATGTCTTTCTTCATATTCTGTAAAATCTATTTCATCAATGATATTTACGACCTGACGAAGTAACACTCCATCTTTCATATAGTTATTAGCATCTTCAAATGCATATTTTACAATGACCTGATTCATAGGAGTCTCATCATCAATATCAAGATTCTTAAGTGTTGGGAATAAGGTGTTATTCACAAAATTAAGAATGGCATCCCCAGTTAATGCTTCTCCATCTTTTCTATCCACCGCCCAATTTCTCCACTTACATTCCTCTAGGATAATAGAAGTATATTCTTCATTTACTAGCTCCCATTCTTCCTCTTTTGCATCATATATTTTAAGGAAAAGAATCCATACAATCTGTTCAATCCTTTGTGCATCACCATTTACACCTGCATCGTTTCTCATTACATCCTGTATTCTTTTCACAAAATTAGTTATAGCCATTTTCTCATCCTACTTTCTAAACAAGCCAAGCTTGCTGATTTCTATGCTGTATAAATTTCGTCTTCTAATTCTTTTACTGCTTTTTGATAGGCTTCTTTTCCGCCAAATTCTTTTACAATCTTCATTGGGCTTCCATACTTGGCAAATTCCTGAAGCTGTAACACTTTAGTTTCCTCGATTTCCTTAATACCTTCATTGGCATACTTATCAAGCAGCGTCCTTAAAACCTGCTGTGCCAACTCAGAGTATTTATACAAATAATGACGTTTCTTCACATTATTTGCTCTTTCCATTTTCGTCAAAGGAGCTTTATCATAGGCGAGATGACATATCAAATCAAAGTCATCCAGTTCTGCTTTACCAGTTTCTTCTCTTACTGCATCTAACAGCACACCTTCCTCCTTTAATTCGTCAATAATTACCTGTTTTTTTTGTGCTTCTGTCCATCGTTTTAAGAAATCATCTAACCTTGCATACTGTTGTAAGATGTTCTTTTTTGTGTAGTCAATCAGGCTTTCTGTTATCAGCTTACCATCTCTATCCACATATTGAACTCGCTCCGACAATACTTTTACACAAACATCTCCTACATAATATTTTTTAGGTCTATCATTATCATCAAAACCCCCATCACTACCAGAACCACTTCCACTTTCTCCTGAAATATTATCTGTACCTTCCGTATTATCTGATTGCTCTCCATCTTCATTTCCAGTTGGAATTTCTACGTCACCTGGTACATCAATTACTACTTCTGGGTCTCCATCAAATGCTGGGTCTGCAAATAATCTACTGGCATTTCTAAAATCCATAATTGTAAAATAAGTTTTTCCATAGTCTTCAAGAAGTCTGGTTCCACGACCTATGATTTGCTTAAATTCCGTCATACTGTTGATGTTATTATCCAGTACAATCAGTTTACACATTTTTGCATCAACACCTGTTGTCATAAGCTTACTTGTTACTGCAATGACTGGATACGTACTTTCTTCATCAATGAAATATTCAAGCTGAGATTTTCCTTCATCATTATCACCAGTTATACGCATGATATATTTATCATTCTGTGTATACAAATCCTTATTCTCATTGATAAGTGCCTGACGCATTCGTTCCGCATGCTCAATGTCTACGCAGAAAACAATTGTTTTACTAAATCGATCTGTCTTCTTTAGAAACTCCGTAATCTTAGCTGCAATTACTTTCGTGCGTTGTTCGATAACTAGAGTTCTGTCATAATCTTTAACGTTGTATTCTCTGTCTTCTATTTCATAACCCTTATCATCGATTTTTCCACTCTCAGGACGATATCCTTCTAAGTCCTTATCAAGCCCTACACGTATTACTTTATAGGGCGCTAAGAATCCATCATCAATTCCCTGCTTTAAAGAATACTCGTAAATGGCTTCTCCAAAGTAAATCTGACTGGATGCCTCTTTTGTTTCTATCGGTGTGGCTGTACAGCCAACCTGTGTAGCCGAAGAGAAATAATTTAAAATCTTTCTCCATGCAGACTCTTCCTTGGCACTTCCACGGTGACACTCATCAACTACAATTAAATCAAAGAAATTACGCTGAAATTGAAGATATGTCTCTTCACCCTCCTCACCCGATAACTGCTGATACAATGCCAGATAAATTTCATAAGAACTATCTAACTTTTTATTTGTTACCTTTGTCATCTTTCCACCAAAAGGTTTAAAATCTCCTGATATGGTCTGATCCACCAAAACATTTCGGTCTGCAAGGAATAGGATTTTCTTTTTAATACCTGCTTTCCATAATCGATATATAATCTGGAATGCCATATAAGTCTTTCCAGTTCCAGTAGCACAGACTAGGAGTGCTCTGTCTTTCCCGCTTGCAACAGCATAAACTGTACGGTTAATTGCAATTCTCTGATAATATCTTGGTTTCTTATATCCTGGCACATAGTAATATGGCTCCAACAATGCCTTTTCTTCATTTGAGTCAATATTTTTGTCCTTGCAAAATCTTTGATATAACTCTTCTGGTGAAGGAAAATCCTCTAAAGAAAGGTTTTTCACTTCTCCTGTAATAAGATTCTGTTCTACAAATCCATCTCCGTTAGAAGCATAGACAAAGTAAATATCTAAAGCTTTTGCATATTCAATGGCTTGTTGTAATCCCGCTCCCATGGGATGATTATTGTCTTTTGCTTCAATGATAGCCAATGGAAAATTCGCCTTATAAAACAGAACATAATCAGCTCTTTTCTTCGAACCTCTGGCGGTAACATTTCCTCTTAATATAATTCTACCCGCAGTAAATGCATATTCTAAACGAACCTGTTTCTTTATATCCCAGCCAGTATCTGTAATTGCTGGTGTTATGTACCTTGCCTTTATATCTTCTTCTGATAAATCTCTTTTCCCCATAAGCTTCACCCTTTCCGCTGATTATCTATATTGTGTAAATATTTTTATCTTATTCACTTGCAATTGTTTTAAATACTTTTATCTTACCATCCAAGTTTACCATTGATTTATCTCAACTACATCATCAAATCCTTTGTTTTTTGACATTTATTATCAACCATATTTTACAAAAAACTTAAAATCCACTAGATAATATTGTATCAAATTTGTTTCGTAATTACAACTTGATTTTGATTTCTCGAAACAATTGAAACCATATTCTAACAATTTTACTGTTGTCTTACTCTATGACTCTGTGATAAACTGTAAGCTGGCATAAAAAAAGACCGCCTGCTTTCACATCAAAGATGTTGAGAACAAGCGGTCTTTCGACTTTTTCTTATAAAATTATTGATGGTTTATTTTACTTAAATAATTAAATTTATGAACGATATTTTTTGTGTTCACTCATACCAGTTCTATAACTACTGAGACTTTAATCTCGTTGAAAATCTCTTTTTTTCATCCAAAATACGATTTCCCAGTGGCCTTAAGATCCTCGCTAAATTCGTAAATTCAATAATTTCTACATATCTCTCCTTACTGTGTCAAGAATATTTCTTATTTAAATCCCTTTATTTTCAAAACCTTACATGCATTCAATCAGGCAGACTGTCTCCGTATGCCTTGACATTTCGAACACTGAAAACACACATTTTTTGCCCTTGTTTTATCAAGTGTCTCGTCTCTATAAGTATAATTTAAGCCACAAGCTTTCATGCCTGCGGCCTATTGTTTAAGTGGAGATAGTGGGATTCGAACCCATGACCTCTTGAATGCCATTCAAGCGCTCTCCCAGCTGAGCTATACCCCCATATGGTTGAAAACCCTTTATTTATCTGGGTTTCCAGCATTTTACTTTTTTAAATCTGTTTTCTTTTTCAGGGGTCGTTTACCGGACATCTCGCGCTCCCAGCTGAGCTATACCCCCATGACGGCTATTATAGCAAAGAGTAAAAAAAATTGCAACTAGATATTGCATTTAATAAAAAAAATGTTATAATACATTCAGAACAACTGCATACAGATGTCTTCAGGGCAGGGTGAAATTCCCGACCGGCGGTAAAGTCCGCGAGCGCTCAGAGCGCAGAATTGGTTAGATTCCAATACCGACAGTAAAGTCTGGATGAAAGAAGATGTGTTAAATGATGATAATACACCTGTCTATTTTTAACACCTGAAGGACACTCTTTCAGGTGTTACTTATTTTTCAGGAGGTCTGTATCATGAATATGAGCAGAAAGACAAACAAACTAACTGTAATGGCCATGTTGTGTGCATTGGCATTCGTAGCCGTGGCGGCAATCCGGATTCCGTTAATCCCTATCGTTCCGTTTTTGGAATATGAGCCCAAAGATGTGATTATTATGACCGGAGGATTTATATTTGGTCCTATGTCCGCAGCTGTGATCTCTATTATTGTCTCTTTTATTGAAATGTTTACCATCAGCGGCACCGGTATCATTGGACTTATTATGAACATCCTTTCTACCGTGGCTTTTGTCTGTCCTGCTGCTTACCTTTATAAGAAGCATCACTCCATGAAGGGTGCTTTTCTGGGAATGGTTGCCGGAACACTTCTTATGACACTGATTATGGTATTGTGGAATTATC
>Ga0316613_10000971_pt1 | contig 20468 bp, 16 predicted proteins | sample OWC_soil_day10_C_2_FD_207647 | JGI IMG/M metagenome (GOLD analysis project Ga0316613, IMG submission 207647) | Wetland soil microbial communities from Old Woman Creek delta, Ohio, United States - OWC_soil_day10_CT_b | ecosystem: Environmental > Terrestrial > Soil > Wetlands | place: USA: Ohio...
GCGCGCCATCTCAGGCCTCCTTCACGAAGGTGACGAAGTTCGCGTGGATGCTGGTGCCGCCCATCAGCGGATCGGTCTCGTACTTCGTATTGATCTGAGCGGCGCTGGCGCCGCGCTGGAAGGCCGCCTTGGCCATCGTGTTGCGCTGTCCGAAGCCGTAGACCATGTAAACGGTGTCCGGCCGGATGCGTTGCGTGGCCTTGACCTTGATGCGGTTGGTCTCAACGCCGTCCTGGTTCTTGAGCTTCACGTACTGGCCGGTCTTGACGCCGAGCTTCGCCGCGGTCGCGGCATTGATCCAGATTTCGTTTTCGCGCATCAGGCCGGTGAGCAACGGGTTCGACTGCGTGCGGCTGAAGGTGTGGACCGGAGCGCGTCCGGTAACCAGGTGGAAGTAGCCGGTCGGCGGCTCTGCGCGCCTGGTGTACTTCGGCACCGGGTCGAAACCCTTTTTCGCCAGTTGCTCGGACCAGAACTCCACCTTGCCGGACGGAGTCTCGAATTTCAGTTCGAGGCCTTCCTCGACAGTGATCGGCTGCTTCTCGCCCATGATCACGCCCTCGGTCTCGAGCCTGGCGAAACTGAAGCCGCCTTTCTCGACCCGATAAGTGAGGTACTCCTTCATGTCCTTGAACGGCATGCACTCGGGAATGCCGAGCTTGCCGGCCAGTTCCTTCGCGATCCACCACATGGGCTTCTGCTCGGCCGGCGGGGCAACCACCGGCTGCCGCAGTGACATCCAGCCGCGCCGTCCCCACCCCACCAGCAGCTCGTCATAGCGTTCGAGGAAGACGGACTCGGGCAGCACGACATCGGCGTAGCCGGCGATCTCGCTCGGCATCGTGTCGATGACGACGAGCAGGTCGAGCGCCTGGATCGCCTTCAGCGTCTCGGCCTCGTTCGGCAGCGCGTTCATGATGTTCGTCGAGTAGACGAACCAGCCCTTGATCGGATAGGGCTTGCCGCTGATGGTCGCGTCGCGCAGGCCGGTGGTGACCGCCTCGTCGGCAAACGGATAGCGCTCGCCGCCGGGGTTGTCGGCCATCGGCTTGTCGGACTTCGGGAACTTGGGCAGCGGGTAGGGCGGCACCGACATCCCCGCCTGCACGAACAGCCCACCCTTGCGCCCCCAGTTGCCGAGCAGCGCATTGAGCAGCGCGTTGGCGCGGCTGCGCTGCGTGTCGTCGCCATACCAGTTGACGCGCCGCCCGGGATGCACGATTGCCGCCGGACGCCGCGCCGCGAATTCCCGCGCGGTGACGCGGATCATGCTGGCGTCGATGCCGGTTTCCTCGGCTGCCCACTCGGGGGTGTACTGCATGATCTCGTTGGCGAACTTCTCGAAGCCGGTGCCGTAGCGCTCGACGAACGTGCGGTCGTAACGGCCCTCAGTGACGAGCACATTCATCCAGGCCAGCAGTAAGGCGAGGTCCGTGCCGGGCTTGATCGGCAGCCAGTACTTGGCCTTGCTGGCGGCGGTGGAGTAGCGCGGATCGACCACGATGATCGGAATGCGCCGCTCGACGGCCCGGGCGAACTCCTGCACCTGCGTGTTGTGCATGTTCTCGCCGAGGTGCGAGCCGATCAGCACCAGGCAGTCAGTGTTTTCGATGTCGGTCGGCTCGGGCGAGCCGAGTCCGGTGCCAAACGTCAGCAGGTAGCCGATGTCGCGCGGACCGCGGCACTGGGCAAACGACGGCGCCGCGAAGTTGATGGAGCCGTAGCTTTTCAGCACGTGCAGGATGAAGCGTGCGCCGATGCCGTGGTTGAACGCGGCGATCGACTCGGGCCCGTACTCGGCCTTGATCTTCTGCATCTTCTGGGCGACGACATCGAGTGCCTCGCCCCAGGTGACCGACTTCCACTGCTCCTTGCCGCGTTCGCCGACGCGGATCAGCGGCGTGCGCAGCCGGTCGGGATCGTTAACGGTGCCGACCGCACCGGTGCCGCGTGGGCACAGTCGTCCGCGGCTCTGCGGGTCGATCGGGTTGCCCTCGAACTTCCAGAGCTTTCCGTCGCGTACGTAGGCAATGCCGCCGCAGCGCCAGAAGCACATCTCACAGAAGGTCGGGACGGTCTTGACCTCGCCGGTCGTGTTGCCGGCGGCCTGTGCGGCACGGGATATCGGGTCTAGGTGGGTGGCAGCGCCTGCGAGGGCGGTGGCCGAGGAGATCTGGAGGAAACGCCTTCTCGAGACGGCGATGGTCATTCGATGCTTCCCTACCCGGTAGGGTATTAAACACACCGAATTGTGCGGCGCACCAGTCCGTTTCAGTTGATGGGTATCAAGAACGCGGCTGCGCCCGAGTTATTCCTCCAATGAGACGCGTTATCGGATGCTTCAGGCGCGCCGCGTCAGAACAGGCCGCTGCCGGAAAGCGACTCGAACATGACGCGCGTCAACTCAGAAAGTTGGGAAGTGACGTCACCACCGGTCGGACTGGTTGCCCGACCCGACCACATCAGCTTGCCTGTGGCGACATCGATGATCGCCGTATCCGCTGCATAGGCCTCGGACACGGTGCTGCCGCCGATGGGCATCGAAACCCCGCCAGCGGCGCCACCGCGATAGCCGCCACCGCCGACGCCAATGCCGATCGTCGGTCCGGGACTGACGGTCGGAATCGACGTGCTCAGCGTGGTGCGATACACGGCACGGGCGTTGGCGCGCTTGGCCGCAGCATCGATCGCTTCGTTGGTGGGCGCGGTACCGGTGTTCGAGACAGCAAACTTGACGGGCTTAACGCCGCGCGCCGCGAGTTGGGATGCGATCTGATCTTCGCAGACCGCCTGCACGGTGAAGTCCCGCGCCTGGCACGCCACCATCACGGCGTGGTCGCGCAGCTTGGCGTCGCGGAATTCGGGATTGGACCACTGCGCATCCATCTTCGTGCTTGCACACGCGCTCAGAAGGATGGCGCCGATCGGCGCCAGAGCGGGGAGGAGATTTCGGGGAAATCGCATTTTGTTTCCGACCTGATTGATCAGCCTGCATTGTGCTTGCCGACCGGGGCGCTGCCAATCCTGTGGAGGCCTGAAGGACGCCCGGGTGGTGCCGCGTTGTGCCGCTTGGCAAGTGACGAGCCCGTATTCCGAAGACCCGGAGTCGCCGTCGCTACACTACCCGCCCAAGAGTGGGAAACCGGCGAGGTGAGCGAGCCTCGTTCGGAGGCGCGTCAGACAACTTCGGGAGTAGCGACATGGCGACCTATACGGCGCTGGCAGCAACCACCTCAGCGCTCATGCGCATGCTGTCGGAAGGGTTTCCGACGAATCTTGGCGTTGGCGGCCTCGAGGCGTTCGATCCAGTGTTCAACTCCGACGACGGCCAGCCGCGGGTTTTGCTGTGGCTGTATCGCTTTGTTCCAGTGCCTGCGATGCGCAACCGTCCGATGCCCGGCGCCCCGAAGCCGGAAATACGCCCAGGCGTGCGCCCCTCCGCCGTTGCGGTCGACCTGCATTACCTGCTGTGGGCCCAGGGCGTATCGCCGGCGGTTCAGCAGACGCTAATCGGCTGGGCCTTGCGGCGTCTATCTGACCGGCCGATCCTGACCAACGAAAAGCTCAACCAGGGCGGTGCGGCGGTGTTCAAGCCGACCGAAGACGTGGCGCTGCTGGTCGAAGATTTGCCGCTCGCGGACTTGCTGACCTTATCCAAGCCGCTGGGCGCGGTTCCGCCACTGGTGCTGCCGATTCACGCGCGCAGCGTCCACCTCGAAGGCGAGTAACCGGCTTGCCGACGCTGTTGTCGCGTCGGCCCTCAGTCCTGCACCCACGGCAGGCCGAGCTTGCGCCAGCCGTCGATCTCGCCGCGTTGTCCGGCGTGGTTGCGCTGGCCCTCAAATCCTTCAAGAACGTTGTACACGCGCGTGTAGCCGGCTTCGGTCGCGGCGTCGGCTGCCGCGTCGGATCGCACGGCACTGCGGCACAGCAGCAGCACCGGTTCATCGGGAGAGGCAACGCGGGCCAGCGCACCGAGAAACGCGGCCAGAGGCTGGGGGTCGTATCCGCGCCACTCGACATGAAGCGAGCCTGGAACCGACCCGACGAACTTGAGCTCGGGAGGCGTGCGGACATCGACGAGCTTGGCCTTGCCCTGGGTCGCCAGGGTCCAGGCCTCGATCGGGGTCACGGCCCCCGCATAAGGCAAGTCAAGCTCGATCTTGCGGGTATGAGCCAGGTCGAAGATCGCCTCAGCAGGCAGTTCCGCAACTTTCTCGGCTGCGTGGAGGTGGAGTGTCGTCGTCATTGTGGTCATATCAGTGCCGTGCGATATTCAAGCCGTCGGAGCGCCGAGCTTAGCCACAGGTTCGCGCTCTGAGGCGGGATTCCGCTTATATGCTTATATGCTCAAAGCCATCCGACCAAGGCTGGCGGTCGGGCCTGCCAGGGTGACCACGCCCCCTGCCGACGCCTGTAGTAGCGCGGTTAGAATGCCGCGCGCTCCGGCCACCTAGCGTCAACCGAAGGGGGTTCCGGACCGTTGAATCGCCGCCTTAGGCAAACCGTTTGACCACACATTTAGGGAGTCTTATCCAATGCAGAAACTGCTCGCTACCGCAATCGTCTCCGCTTTTGCTCTGATCCAGGCTCCGGCCATCGCGCAGGAGAAGAAGGCCGAGCCCGCCAAGACCGAGCCCGCCAAGGCGGAAGCCAAGAAGGCCGAGCCGACGAAGCCGGAAGCGAAGAAGGACGCGGCCAAGTCGGACGCCAAGCCGGCGGAAACGAAGAAGGACGAGCAGAAGAAGCCGAAGAAGGGCGGCTGCTAATTCAGCGGCTGCTTTATTCCGTGCTGGCGGGTCCGGGCCTCGGGGCGCGGACCCGCTTTCATTTGGGGGCCACGTTTCGCACGACGCCCGCGCCCAGCCGCATTGCGCTGGGCAGGCCTGCTTGCTCAATCCTTCAGTGCACGCCGCTCTTCAGCCGCGCGAGCTTCGCAGAGTACAACTCGCGGTCACTTCGAGTCGCGCTGGACTCCAGCGCGTGCCTCAGATAAAAACTGGCCTGCTCGTGTTCGCCGAGCATATATAGCGAAACGCCCAGCCAGTAGCTGACTTCCGTCGAGTAGCCACTGCGCGCTGCCTCGCGGGCAAACAGGTCACGTGCGGTCCGGTAGTCCATGCGCTGCATGGCGACCATGCCGAGGCTGAACAGGTGCAACGGCGGTTCCGGTTCGAGCCGCGCCAGATTCGCCCGCAGCGCCGCGGCCTCTGCCTCGCGACCGTCACCGGCATAGATCTCCGCCAGATTCGCCATCGCACGGGTGTGCTTCGGATCGCGCTCGAGCACGTACCGGAATGACGCTTCCGCCAGCGCTTTGTGGCCGCGCCTCGTGTACACGATGCCCAGCGTGTTGTAGGCCGGCAGGAAGTCGGGGCTGTGCTGCAACGCGGCCCGGGTCCACGCGTAGGCGTCGTCGAGCTGGCCGTTCACAACGGCCTCCACCGCGCGGTTGTTCATGAACATCGCAACGATTGTCTGCTCCGGGATCTCCGCGGCGCGCAGGTTCTGGGCCTCATGGCTCGGCAGGAAATCAATGGTGATGGCGCGCGCAGTGCGGCTCGCCCGGTCCTGCAGCTTCGGCCCCAGTGTGACGTTGACGTGCCCGGCGCGCAGCAGCAGGTTGCCATTGCGGCTCCACGTTTCCTCGACGTAGGCACTCTGGTAGCGGACCTGCAGCCCAAGTTCCTTCGCGAACGCGGCCGTCATCACGACCAATGACAGGCAGTTGCCGGCGCGCGCATCGAAGGCCTCGGCTGCGGTGCGCGTCCTTGAAGAATCGTATTCGAGCTTCAACTGGCCACGGCTGTAGAGGGAGGCCACAAGCCCAGCTTGCAGGCCGTTGCTCTTTGCCTGCGACGCAATTTCCGTCCTCAGGTACTGCTTCATCGGTGCGCTGACGGCAAAGATTTCCGCCGCGTCGATCGTCACCGAGGCGGGAGCGAACAGCTCGTCGTGCAGCAGTGTCTCGGTGCGAGGCGGTGGCGGCGGTGCGGTCGCGCAGCCGGCGAGTGCGATGAGAAGCGCAAGCGGTGCGGTCAGTGCGCGGCAGGCGGCAAGCCGTCTGCCGCGCAAAGTGAACACCGGTGTCCGAGCTTCGATGTGCAGCATGCGTCGCATTTCCTGGCCAGATCATCCTACTCCGGTGCCAAGCCGATGCGCAGCCGATTCGTCGCATCCCGCTTTCAGAGGTTGCCATCCCGACCAAGTGTCGACGGCCGTTCCTTCCCCTGAAACAAACCCATAACCGAACCATACGCACCTGAAACAGCGCGGGTACCTGCGCTTCCCAGAATGCCGACTGGCCCGAAGCCATCGCTTCGGCCATCCCATTCCGAAGGAGCACAAGGTGTCTGGTTGTGAGTTGTCGACAGCGTCGCGGGTCCGCGGTTCGGTCAGCGCGAAGCAGACCGGAGGTGCGCGATGAACCCGGTGGCCCTGCGCTGCCTGCTGGCGGCCACGGCACTGATGGCCCTGGTGATGGGCACGCGTACCGCGGTGGGCCTGTTCGTGTCGCCGCTGAATACGTCGACCGGCATCGGCCTCGCGGGTCTGGGTTTCGCACTCGCGGTGGGTCAGTTGGCCCAGGGGTTGGCGCAGCCGACCCTGGGCTGGCTCGCCGACCGGTACGGCACCCGCCGACTGATGGTCGTGGGCGCCTGGCTGCTCTGCGCCGCGACGTTGACGCTGGCCCTGGCCGACTCGATTGCAGCGTTCGCGCTGGCGTTTGTGGTGGTCGCGGTGGCCGGCAGCGCCATCGGCAGCAATTCACTCCTGTTTGCCGAGGTGGGACGTCGTGTCCCCGCCGAGCACCGCGCGATGGCGTTCGCGATAGTCAGTGCGGGCGGCTCCGCCGGCCAACTGTTGATATCGCCGGGAACTCAGGCGGTCATTGAGAACTGGGGCGTGGTGGCCGCGCTCGGTGCGACGGCCGCTCTTGGCCTGCTCGCGCTACCGCTGGCGCGCGCCTTCGGCCCCCGCTTTGACCACCCGGCCGCGGAGCGATCGCCGTCCGTGGCCGGTCGACTGCACGATGTTCTAAGGAACTCGAGCTTCTGGCTGTCAGCGGGAAGCTTCGGCATCTGCGGCTTCCATGTCGGCTACCTGACGATCCACATGCCGGGTGTCATCGAGCGCTGCGGACTGAGTCCGTCGCTCGCCGGCGTCTGGCTCGCCGTCCTCGGTGCGGCGAACATTGTCGGCAGCCTGCTCGCCGGTGTCTGTCTCCGCCACGTGTCGACGCAACGGTTTCTGATCATCGTTTTTGCCGTGCGGGCAGCGTCGATCGCGTCCTTGCTCGTGCTGCCAGTGAGTCCGGTAACGATGCTTGCTTTTGCGGTACTGATGGGTCTGAGCTACATGGCTTTGCTTCCGGCGATCTCACAGCAGCTGGCCGAAAGCTTCGGAGTTGAACGTCTGGCTACCGTGTTCGGCATCGTGGCGGTGGTGCACCAGTTCGGCAGCTTTGTGGGCGCCTGGCTCGGCGGCGTAGTGGCAGAGGTGACCGGCGGCGACTCGCTGCTCTGGGCGATCGACATCGGCCTCGCGCTGACAGCCATCGCGCTGCAGTGGTGCCTGGGGCGGGTGCCGTCAGTCCGCTGGAACCCGCGTCTGCGCATGGCTTGAGCGGGTGGCGCTTGCAAGAGTCTGCGCAGCAGAACGTGGGGAGCGAGACTCGAAAAATCTGTAGCTCGTCGAGCGGCACATCGATGCGTAATAGAAACTGGGCACTCGCAGTGGCGCCGACTACCTTCGGGAGATGACGCGCGTTGCATGGCCAGTGTTCGTCCGGTTGCAGGGAGTGGCACGCCATTGGGTACATCGCTGCAAGTCGCGGCCAGGAAGAGTCAGTCCTCGGCGAAGCTGTAGGGTCCACCGGCCTTGAGCGCTCTCTTGTAGGCGGGCCGCGCGTGGATCCGCTTGAGATAGCCCATCAGTTTCGGCCGGCTTTCATCCAGTCCGGCGCGCTGCGCCGCGGCCTCTATCGGGAAGCTCATCTGGATGTCGGCAGCACTGAACTCGCTGCCGGCGAACCACTTGTTGTGCGTGAGCTCTGATTCCATGAAATCCCACTGCCGCTTGAGGTTCGGCTCGACCGTGATTGCCTGCACCTTTGCGGAGATCGCGCGCGCTATGGGCTTCACGAAGAACGGCATGGGCGATTGCACAACTTTCTCGCAGATGAGCTTGATCAGCAGCGGCGGCATGGCGGAGCCCTCGGCGAAGTGCATCCAGTAGCGCCAACGAAGCCGCTCTGGAGTGCCGACGGCGGGAGCAAGGCGTCCGTCGTCGAACCGCTCGACGAGATACTCGAGAATCGCCCCGGACTCGGCAACAGTGATATCGCCATCAGTGATCACCGGCGATTTGCCCAGGGGGTGTACATCCTTAAGTGCCGGCGGCGCCAGCATGGTCCTGGGATCGCGGTCGTACTTCGTTATCTTGTAATCGACGCCGAGTTCCTCAAGCAGCCAGAGCACGCGTTGCGACCGGGAGTTGTTCAAGTGGTGAAGGGTGATCATGGTTGGCCGGCGCGAGTGCAGGGCGGCCATTGTCGCCCACGCCGGCGTGTCGTCGGCTGCCGGTCACGCGCATGGTTTCCGCATCGATGCGAGGCCCGCTGCGGAGGTCAGCTTCTCGTGGCGCCTGCGGATAGCGGAATCACTTCTTTCGCGAGGGGAGGACACGCGTGGCGCCTGCAACCATGAACCGACCGAGCCCGAGGTGGTGAAACGTCTGCAGGCGCTTCGGACGCGGGTCCCGCCACGCCTTGATCACTTGCAGTACAAACAGGTTGTAGGGCGTCACCATTCGCGTGTCGACCACCCTGCATTCGAGATTGACCGGGCACTCGCCCACGAGCGGTGCCTGCACGTGCTGGGCTGGCAATGGGGTGATCCCGAAAGCGGCGAACTTGTCCGTCGTGCGCCCCGAGCAGTTGCCACAGTGCACCGTCTCGGAGATGAGGCGGACGGTGGGAACGTTGATCACACACTCCTTGCTGGCCCGGAGAAGGCCGAAGCTGTGATTGCGGTTGCTGACTACGCAACCCACCAGCGGGGGCTCGAATTCCATCATCGTGTGCCACGACATGGGCATGACGTTGGTCTGCCCTTTGAGCGCGGTCGTCAGCAGCACTACGGGTCCGGGCTCGAGCAGGCGATAAACATCGGCGAGGGAAAGGGATTTCTTCATGAGGTGCTCCCGCCTAGGGTCCACTTGCGTGCAATTACACGGCAGGCTGCGGGCCCCGCGTTTGGCCGGGTGTGGCCAGCCCGGACGAACCGGGCCGTGTGCGGCTACCGCCCGGCCAGCACTTCCGGATTGATGACGTTGATCGGCGCGCCCGCGGCATAGGCGACGATCTGGTCGAAGACATCGGAGAACTGCAGGTCGTACTCGTCGCGGGTCACGTAGCCAATGTGCGGAGTGCAGATGACGTTGTCCATCGTCAGCAGCGGGTGGGTCGGATCGCGCAACGGCTCCTCCTCGAAGACGTCGACCGCGGCGAAACCCGGCCGACCGGCACGCAGCGCCGCCACCAGCGCGCCCACCTCCACCAGCTGAGCTCGACTCGTATTGACGAAAATGGCGGTGGGCTTCATCGCAGCGAAGTCGGCCGCCTTCACGATGCCCCGGGTCGCATCCACCAGCCGCATGTGCAGCGTCAGCACATCGCTGCGCGCTAGGAAGTCGGTCTTGCTGGGAGCGACCTCGTAGCCGTCAGCCCGAGCACGCTCGCGCGAGGCTTCGCGGGCCCACACCAGCACGTCCATGCCGAACGCCCGTCCATAACCCGCGACGGTCGCGCCGATGCGGCCGTAGCCATACACGCCGAGGCACTTGCCGCGCAGCGTGTCGCCGACGCCGGTCTGCCAGACACCCGCCCGCAGCGCCGCGACCTGCTGCGGCAAGCGGCGCGCCGCGGCCAGCACCAGCGCCCACGTCAGCTCGGCGGCGGCGTATGACGGCGTCCCCGGATGCTGATCCGACGACACGATCACGCCGTTACGGGTGCAGGCGGGGACGTCGATGTGCGGATAAACACTGCGCTGACTGATCAGCCGCAACTTGTCCAGGCGCTCGAGCAGCGGCGCGCGGATCTGGGTGCGCTCGCGGATCAGGACGAGCACTTCGGTGTCCTTCAGCCGCTCGGCGAGTGCGTCCACGTCCTGCACGTGGTCGTTCCAGACCGTCACGTCATGGCCCACCAGCTTGCGGAAGCACGGCAGCGTATGCAGGGTGTCAAAGTAGTCGTCGAGTATGGTGATTTTCATGGTGCCGGGCCGCGGAAGCGCGCACTCCCCGCGCGGTCGACCGACCGCGCGGGGATCCTAGCCAGCATATCGAATGCGCTGCGTTCTGCGTCAGGCCGCTTGAAGCAGCTCCGTGCTGCGCGCCGCTGTATCAGGCCGGCGGTCCAGGAACTGGACGACCTGCCGATTGACGACATCGGCGTGCGTGAGCGGGCCCATGTGGCCCATTCCGTCAAGGACTGAATGTCTGGCGTGCGGCAGTGCCACGCGTAGCAGTTCGGCAATGCGGCGCGGCGCCGGACGTGTTTGCGCACCCGTCATGCAGAGGATCGGCATGTCGAGCGTCGACAGGACGGTCCGCGTCAGGGAGTCGCTGAACAGTGCGTTGAAATGACCGACAACGGACCCGATGCGCGCAGCGATGAGCTGCTGTGGCACCGGGGCCAGGCGGTCCCACGTGCCTTCACCCGACCAGAAATCGATGAAGCGCCGCGCGGCGCGCTCACTATGGCCGAGCTCGAACCAGTTCCTGATCGATTGAGCCGCGATCAGGACTTCGGTGATTACGCGGTCGCGAGGCTGGTAGTCGAGCAGCAGCCGAAACAGCACGGGCTCATAGACGGCTACGCTCGCAACGCGCTCCGGCATCATCGCTGCAAGTTTCAGCGCCACGGCGCCCCCGTAGGAGTGGCCGACCAGGTGCACTGTCCCGGCAGACCTGACCAGCGGTTCCACCAGCGCGACGTCGTCTTCAAGTCGCATCGGTCGCCCGTCGGTCCAGGCAGGGGTCGATCCATGCCCATGCATGTCTACCGCATGCAGGCGGTAGCGCGACTGCAGCGCTGTCGTCAGTCCAGCCCATTGACGGCCGGAACTTCCGCTCGAATGCAGCAGCACCACCGTCGGTCCGTGTCCGACGCTGCGGACGTGAGGCTTCTTCGTTTCCATGGCTTATCTCCTTGGGGGCGACCGGGACGCAGCGGCAACTTTCAGTGCTCAGCGCCCGGTCGCGTCAGGCGGGCTTGCGCGCGTAAACGGTGATCGATGCCACTCGTAGCGAGGTCCCGAACTTGCGTTCCACGGCGGTGCCGCGGAAGCATTCGTAGCGGTCCGCCACGCGGACGCTGTCGAAGCCCGCACTCTGCAGGGCTTGAAGCAGGTCGCTTTCAGTCAGGGCTCCGCCAACGCAGGCCGCCCAGATCACTGGGTCGCGCCGCGCAGTCGCATCGAGGTCGCGTTCCAGGACGACGTCGGCGAGATAGAGCGTGCCGCCGGGCCGCAGCACGCGCAGCGCTTCGCCCAGCACCCGGAGCTTGTCCTCGGCCAGATTCAGAACGCCGTTGGACAGCACCACGTCCACGCTTGCATCGTCTATCGGCAAGGCGCCGAACGAGCCGGCGCGAACCTCGATACGGGCTGGCAGGCCGCTCTCGAACACAGCGCGACGGGCCGCTCTTTGCATCGCAGGAGTGATGTCGACCCCGATGGCATGCCCTCTGGCTCCGGCGCTGCGAGCCGCGATCAGGAGATCCGTGCCCGCCCCGCAGGCGTGGTCGACGACGGTGGCGCCGACCGGAATCGCACCAGCGGCGAACGGATTGCCGACACCCGCAAAGCGGGACGTCGCCCAGCTCGGCAGCGATTCCAGTTCCGCGCGGTCGTAGCCGAGGTGCCGGACCGCGTAGTCAGCGCCGACGTTGAAGTGGAAATAGTCGGCGGGCGTATCGGCGACACGTTCGTACATCTCGACGACGTGGCGCCTGAGACTCACGGAATCGAAATCGACCGGGCAGGCGAGGCTCATCGCGTGACCTCAGTGCGCGGCGACCGGACCGATCGACGCCAGCGCGGCATGGATGCGCGCACCCTGCTCGGCGGTGATCATCGACCCCAGCACCTCGAGGAAACGCTGGTCCTGCACGCCGGAGAAAATGAACTGCCAGCGGTACGCCTTGAGTACCGTGGCGCGGAGTGCCTGTTGCTCGGCGGTTGAAAACGTGCGTCCAGCCTGCAGCAGGAAGTAGTCGGCGTCGGCCGCCGCCTGCGCCTGCACAATGCCATCCACTGCCGCAACCAGCTCGATCAGGTCGGCCACCGCCTGGTCGCGCTGTGCGGCGGTCAGGCGTGCGTCTTCGCGTTTCCACTCGAGTTCGTCGAGGATGGCGTGTTGTGACTCCTCCTTCCAGTGGAACAGGAAGACGTCCTTCCACAGTGCCGACAGCTCGGCATCGGGATCGATGCTGGCGCGGTAGTGCGCCTGCGTGAACAGTTCGATGTCCAGGGTCAGTCCAAGCACCGCCCAGGTCGACTTGCTCAGTACCGCGTTGGCGACGTCGTTGGGCTGTGGCTTGAACTCATAGCCGGCGGGCATCCCTTCGGCCGCCATGCGTTCGAGGCGTCGGAACATCTCCTGGTGCTTCAACTCCTCGTCGGTGAAGCGGACCAGCGCCTCGAGCGCGACCTGGTCGCCCAGCCAGTGTTCCTTGCTGATCTCCAGGACCTTGGCGCCAATGAAGCGCTCGACCAGGCCGAAGACGTTGGCGTAGGTCCGTCCTTGGATCTGGCTCAGGAAGCGGCGCTCGGCTGGCGTGACGAAGTCGAGCTGATTGACCAGCGACAGGCCATCCGGAAGAAACTTCTTGCCGAAGTCGAAAGCGCGGCCGCGAATGACATCGCGATCGATATCCCATCGGATGCGCTTGGAGACCTCGACGGTCTTTGCGTAGCGGTCCCGGCCCCCGATGGTTATCGGGGTAAAGACAGGGGTAGGGGTTGATTCGACGACGGCTTCAGCGACAGCTTCCACTGTGTTGCTCCTTGCAGTTAGGTAGGGCGGTTGGAAAAGAGGGCGGGTCAGATCGCCAGGAACTTGAGGCGCATCAGTGCGTGAGCGCGGGTCGGATCAGTCACTCCGGAGACCTCCAGCGCGACCGAGCGCACTTCGCTCACGTCCATCCCGAGGTCACGCAACGTCCGCGCATCCAGCGCACGCAGCGCATGGAAGGTCTCGCGCTCGCTGCGGATCCGCTTCCACCGGACGATGATGCCGCGGATGGCATCGCTCATGGCCGTCACCAGCGTCGCGATGATCTCGGCGAGCGCGGCATGACGCTCGGCTCGGACTGCGAAGGCGAGCTGCATTGCGTCGGGAGCAGGCGATACCGGGGGCGAGCTGGTTGCTGCATCGCCAAATCCGGTGGACGCGGCCGCACGCCGGGCCCAGGCCGTCAGCTCGTCGTTGGTGGCGCTTGCCTTGTACTCGGCATCGTTGCTTGCCTGCGCTGCGCGCTCCGCAACGGAGTAGCTGCGCTTGACGCGGCCCACGGAGATCAGCGGCAGGGCGGCGTAGGACTTTGCTGCAGTTGCACTCGTGTGCTGGCTCATCTTCACTCTCCCAGTGGGGCCGGTTTGACGCGGCGTGTTCGATGGCCTGCACTCTAGGCAGCGGGTGTATTTGCGAGCTTTCAGTCGTGCATCGTTGTGTATCGCTCGGTTACGGCGGTCGGCATGAGGTATGGTGCTTGGTCGGTTTGCGTTTCTATAATTTGCGCCGAGCGAACCCGAAAGCAGGCCGAGACGTGTCAAGTGCCCGAATACTGGTGGTCGACGACGATGCCGACGTGCGACAGATGCTTGTCGACTATCTCGGCACGCATGGCTACGACGTCGTGGCGGCCGCCAATGGCACGCAGATGCGTGCCGCATTCGAACGCCAGGTTCCCGATGTGGTACTGCTCGATGTCGGATTGCCCGGCGAGGACGGGCTGACGCTGGCGCGCTATCTGCGCGAGCATCACCGGGTCGGGATCATCATGGTGACGGCTGCCGACGGCGTCGTCGATCGCGTCGTCGGTCTCGAAATGGGCGCGGACGACTATGTTGCCAAGCCGTTCGATCCTCGCGAGTTGCGGGCGCGGCTGAAGAGCGTGCTGCGGCGGCTGCATGGCGAGTCCGCTCCGATACAGGCCACCGAACGCACGAGGCCGCGCATCGGCCGCTGCACGCTCGATCTCGACGCCCGCCGCCTGCTCGAGGCTGACGGCACCGACGTCGCGATCACGGCGATGGAATTCGACCTGCTGAAGACGTTCATCGAGCACCCGAACAAGGTCCTGACACGCGATCGGCTCCTGACGTTGACGCGCAACCGCGAATGGGAGCCATTCGACCGCTCGATCGACATCCGCATCGCTCGTCTGCGGCGCAAGGTCGAAGTCGATGCGGACAATCCACTGGCGATCCAGACGATCCGGGGGGCGGGCTACATGTTCGTACCGCCGGTCGACTGAATCGCCCGAGCGGCTTCGGTATCGCTGCGTTTCGCTGTGTTTCAGTCGTGTAACAACTGAGGCCATCGCGCCTCCGGCTCAATACACTCCGATTCAGGCCAACACCGGCTCGCCCGCCCCCGATCGATGCCGAACGACGCTCCGCAATTTGCTGCTGATGATCCTGCCGCACCGACGCCGCCGGCTGCCGGTGCGCCACAGGGCGACGATCAGTTGCGCGAAGTCCTGGCGCGCACTACCGCGGCCGCCCTGGCGGTGTCGGGCGCGGAGCCAGGGCGCGTGTTCGCGGACCTGGCCCGGGGACTCGCCCGCGTACTGAACACCGAGGCCGCACTGATCGCCGAATTCGTCGACAGTTCGAAGGTCAGGATGCGGACGCTGGCGCTGGTGTTCGAAGGCCGGCTGCTGCGCAATGTCGAGTACGACGTCACCCTGACGCCGTGCCGGCACATCGTCGGGCGGGCGTCGCGCTTCGTCTCGCAGGGAGTGAATCCGGAGTTCTCGCCCGGGACGCTGTTCTCGGCGCAGGGTTTCGACGCGTATGCCGGCTACTCGATCCTCAACGGCGCCGGCGAGCAACTCGGCATCATCGTCGCGCTCGATCGCAAGCCTATCGCGAACCAGGAGCTGACGGAGGCGCTGCTCAAGATCTTCGCGGTACGGGCGGCGGCCGAAATGGAGCGCCTGCGAGCCGAGGCGGCGCTGGCGGATTCGGAGACGAGTTATCGCGCCATCTTCGAGTCGGCGGAGGACGCCATCTTCGTGCATGACTGGGACACCGGCGCCATCGTCGATGTCAACCCGACCGCATGTCGCGTGTACGGCTGGCCGCGCGACGAGATGCTGAAACTGGAAGTCGAGCAGTTCAGCTCGAATGTGCCGCCCTACACGCGCGACACTGCCTTGCATTACCTCGACACTGCGCGGCGCGGGCAGGTGGTGCGGTTCGAATGGCACCGCCGCAGTCGCGACGGCAGCCTGCACTGGGACGAGGTCATGCTGAAGGCGGCGACAATCGGCGGCAAGCGCCGGGTCCTCGCCTTTACCCGGGAGATCACTGACCGCAAGCGCGCCGAGGGAGCCCTGCGTGCAAGTGAGGCGCGTCTCCGGGCCACGGTCGAGGCGGCGCTCGATTGCGTGCTCGTCATCGACACCGAAGGCAGGCTGATCGAGTTCAACCCCGCGGCGGAGGCCTGCTTCGGACACCGCCGCGAGGACGTCATCGGCCGTCAGATCGCCGACGTCGTGATTCCCGCACAGCACCGGGATGCGCATCGTGCCGGCCTTGAACGCATGAAACTCAGCGATCAATCGCCGCTGCTGGGCCGGCGTGTCGAGATGAGCGCGCTGCGCGCCGACGGCACCGAGTTCCCGATTGAAATGGCCGTGACCCGCGTCGACACGCCGGAACAGCCGCTCTACGTCGGCTATCTGCGCGACATCACGCGCCGCAAGGCCAGCGAGGAGGCGTTGCGCGCCAGTGAGGAGCAGTATCGCGCGATTTTCGAGGCCGCCGCAGACTCGCTGCAGCTCCTGGATGCACAGCACCGCGTGGTCGACGTGAACCTGGCCTATGAACGCATGTACGGCAAGCGCCGTGACGACGTGATCGGCAAGACCCTCACGGAGCTCGTGCCGGCGCCGTTCCAGCAGGAACGCCGCGCACTGGTCGAGCGCGCACTCGCTGGCGAAACAGCCGAACTGCTGACGACCGGTTTCCGTGGCGACGGCAGGCCATTCGACCTCGAGGTGCGAGTGATTCCGTTCCAGCATCGCGGCGTGCCGCACGTGCTGGGCATCGCGCGCGACATCACCGAGCGCAAGAAGGCCGACGAAACGATGCGGGCGAGCGAAGAGCAGTACCGCGCGATCTTCAACGCCTCAGCCGACGCGCTGGTGCTCCGCGACGCCGACTTCCGCATTGTCGACGTCAATGCGACCTACGAACGCATGAGCGGCTGGACGCGCGACGAAGTGCTGGGGCTCGATCGTGTCGTCGCCAACCCGGCCGAGGTTGCCCCGACGATCCGGGCGCTGCACGAGCGCGCGCTGGCCGGCGAGGCGATTGCGCTCGAGGTGCCGCTGGTGCGGCGCGACGGCACGCGCTACGAGCTCGAGCTGCGCGGGGTCCCGATCCAGCACCGCGGCGAGCCGCACGTGCTGTACATGGGACGCGACGTCACCGAGCGCAAGCGTACAGAAGAGGCCCTGCGTGCCAGCGAGGAGCAATACCGCGCGATCTTCAATGCGTCGGCGGATGCTTTGGTCCTGTGGGACAACCAGTACCGTCGCGTCGATGTCAATCTCGCCTACCAGAAGATGTACGGCTGGGCGCGCGATGACGTCATCGGCAAGGGCTACGAAGACCCGCGCTTTCCCGCGGAATACGCGAGAACACGCCTGGAGCTCGTGCGGCGTGCGCTGGGCGGCGAGGACTGCCAGGCGGAGCTCGAGGCGATTCGCAGCGACGGCACGCGCATCCGGACGGAGGTGCATGCGATCCCGTTTCGTCACCGCGGCGAGCCGCACGTGCTCGCGATTGCGCGCGATATCACCGAGCGGAAACAGTCCGAGGAAGCGTTGCGCGCCAGCGAGGAGCAGTACCGCTCGATCTTCAATGCCTCGGCCGATGCGATGCTGCTGCGCGATGACCGCATGACGATCGTCGATGCCAACCCGGCCTTCCTGGCGTTGTGCGGCCTGCCACGCTGGCAGGTCGTGGGCAAGAGCCACGCGCCGTTCGTGACAGAGGCATTTGAAGCCGATGCGGCCCGGGTGCTGGGCGAGGCAATGGCCGGCAGCCGTGGCACGCTGCAGGCACAGACCCGTTCGTTCGACGGCACCGTGCTCGACGTCGAGGTGCGCGCGATACCGATGCTGTACCGCGGCCGCCGGCATGTGCTGGCTATCGCCCGCAACATCACCGGGGAAAAGCGCGCCGAGGCCGAGCGCCACCGCTACGAGGCCCGCCTGCGCCAGGCGCAGAAGATGGAGGCGATCGGCCAGCTGACCGGCGGCATCGCGCACGACTTCAACAACATCCTGGCGAGCGTGATGGGCTACGTCGTGCTGACCGAGGAGCGGGTCATCGACGCCGGCGACGCCAAGAGCGTCGAGTACCTCGACCAGGCGCTGGCGTCGTGCCGCCGCGCCCGCGACCTGATCCAGCAGATGCTGACTTTCTCACGCGGCGGACGCGGCGAGCCGCGCGCGCTGTCTCTGGCAACTGTCGTGCGCGATGCGATGCCGATGCTGCGCTCGTCTCTGCCGTCGACGCTGGGAATCGAGATCGAGGCCGACGAAACCGTGTCCGCCGTCCTGATCGACGAGGTGCAGGCGCATCAAGTGCTGCTCAATCTCGCGATCAATGCGCGTGACGCGATGCCCGATGGCGGCGCGCTGCGCATTTCGGTCGTTCGCGCGGAGCTGCATGACGCCGTCTGCACCAGTTGCCGGGCGGCCGTCAACGGCTCCTACGTTGAATTGTGCGTCGCCGACCGCGGCAAGGGCATCGACCCCGGACTGCTGGAGCGGATCTTCGATCCGTTCTTCTCGACCAAGGCGCCGGGCAAGGGCAGCGGCATGGGGCTGTCGATGGTGCATGGCATCGTTCACGAGCACGGTGGCCACGTGATCGTCGAGTCCGACTGGGGCAAGGGTTCGCGCTTCCGGATTCTCTTGCCCGAGCATGCGGCCGTACCGACGCCGGCCGAGCGGCCCGCCGTGTTGCGCAGCGCGCGCGAGACGCTGCAGGGGCGGGTGCTGCTGGTCGACGACGAGCCGAGCGTGCTGGCGGTGATGCGCGAGACGCTGCTCTCGTGGGGTTTGCAGGTTGAAGCATGCGGCTCGGCGGATGCCGCCGAGCGGATATTCGAGCGCGCGCCGGGCGAGATCGATCTGCTCGTGACCGACTACGCGATGCCGGGCGTAACGGGCATCGAACTCGCGGCGCGGCTTCGGCAGCGACGCGCGGACCTGCCTTGGCTGCTGTGCACCGGATTCGCTGACGCCGATAGCATCTCGCGCGCGCGTCAGTGGGACGCGAGCGCGGTCCTGAAGAAGCCGATCGAGCGCGAGGAACTGCGCGCCGCAGTGCAGGCCGCGCTGGCTCGTCGTGCGCGGGAGGCCCCGGCGATGCCGCCGGTCGCGTTCTCCGAGTTCGAGGCCGGTGCATTGGCCGAAGGCTTCGACGAGGTCCTCGAGCGGCGCTGGGCTGCCAATGAAGTGTTGGATCTGCACCGGCACCCATTTGCGCTCAAGGCGCTGATGGTCCAAGGGGAGCTATGGCTGACGCGCGGCGATCAGACGCAGCACTTGCGGCCGGGCGACCGGTTCGAGATTGCCCGCAACGAACTGCACGCCGAACGCTATGGAAGCGAGGGGGCGATCTTCTGGATCGCGCGGCGACACGCCGCCTAGCTCGCTTTCAGCCGTTGCGAAGGCTCCGTCGTGCAGGTGCGGCGTACACGCGTTCGATATCCGTCGCGAGGGCAGCAAGTGCAATGCGCGTCGCAAACCCATGCGTCCTTGATGCGCATCTAGCCCCATGGTGAAGGCCCCGGATATAAATGTTGATGGGGTTGCGGCGTGCGTCTGTCGTGCGTCGGCTTTTGCGTCCCCGGGGATGACACGTTGCAGGCGTCCATGCCGCCCGCGGTTGGGAAATTCGATGCTGGTTCGGCGCTGCAGCAGCACGAACTGCTGGTGGCGGGCCTGCTGCGGCCGGCAGCGTATCCGCAGCCCGTCATGCGCGTGGAACGAATCGACACGCACGTGTCGACGGTCCTGCTGGCGGGCGACTACGCGTACAAGCTGCGCAAGCCGGTGAACCTCGGTTTCCTTGATTTCTCGACGCTCGAGCAGCGCCACCGCGACTGCGAAGAGGAGCTGCGATTGAATCGGCGCTCCGCGCCGGAGCTCTACCTTGATGTGGTTCCGATCATCGGCACACAGTCTGCGCCGCGCATCGGTGTCTTCGGCTCGGCTGAACCCACGATCGAAGTTGCGGTGCGCATGCGCCGCTTCGACACGCGGCTGACGTTTGATTGCCTCGCAGAGCGCGGCGAGCTGACGCCCGCGCTGATCGATCGTCTGGCCGAGGCGGTCGCGGCGCTGCATGCTGGTGCGACCGCAGCCCCGGCAGAGGGCGGAGCACCGGAGTCAGTGGCACGCTGGATCGGCGACAACTTCACCGCGATGCGAGATCACGTGCACTCGCCGGCTGATCGTTCTCGCCTGGATGAACTCGCCGACTGGACGCGGCGCGAACTCATCGCGAAGAAGGATCTGCTGTCCCAGCGTGCTGTGCACGGCCGCATCCGCGAGTGCCACGGCGACCTGCACCTCGGCAACGTCGTGCTGCTGGACGGCGCACCGACGCTCTTCGACGCGATCGAATTCAACGCCGAGTTGCGCTGCATCGATGTGATCAGTGATATCGCATTCACCTTCATGGACCTTGCGGATCACGGTCTCGATGGACTGGCATGGCGCTTCCTCAGCCGCTACCTGGAGATCAGCGGCGACTACGACGGCCTCGCGTTGTTGCGGCTGTATGCGGTCTACCGGGCACTCGTCCGTGCGAAAGTGGCACTGATCCGGCTGCGCCAGCCTGAGGTGAAACACCAGGTGCGGCTGCGCGAGCACGCCTCGTTCGAGCACTACCTGGCGCTGGCCGAACGTCTGCAGCGCCCGGCATCACCCGCGCTAGTCGCGATGACTGGGCTGTCCGGATCCGGCAAGTCAACCGTGGCGCAGACGCTCGCGGCGGAGCTCGGCGCGGTGCGACTCCGATCCGACGTCGAGCGCAAGCGACTGCACGGACTGGAGCCTGCGGATGACTCGCTCGGCCGCATCTACAGTGAGGACGCAACGCGGCTGACCTACGATCGTCTCGCGTTGCTTGCGGCGACGGTGCTGCGCG
>Ga0316613_10000973_pt1 | contig 20405 bp, 18 predicted proteins | sample OWC_soil_day10_C_2_FD_207647 | JGI IMG/M metagenome (GOLD analysis project Ga0316613, IMG submission 207647) | Wetland soil microbial communities from Old Woman Creek delta, Ohio, United States - OWC_soil_day10_CT_b | ecosystem: Environmental > Terrestrial > Soil > Wetlands | place: USA: Ohio...
AACTTCGTCTACGGCTCCGCCAAGGGAGCCCTATCCCTGTGGCTGAGCGGCCTGCGCAACCTTATGCACCCCAAGGGGGTGCGGGTGGTGACCTTCAAGCCCGGGTTCGTGGACACCGCCATGACCTTCGGCAAGCCCGGCACCTTCTGTGTCGCCAGCCCCATGGATACGGGGCGGGCCATGGCCAAGGCGCTCGTCCGCGGACCCGATATCGTCTACTACCCCCGGATGTGGCGCCTCATCATGGCCATCATCCAGCACATCCCGGAACGGGTGTTCAAGGGGATGAAGCTGTAAGGGAAGGCCGGGATCAGGCATCAGAAACTGACGATGTCTTTTAATCCCCGTTCATCCCCGGCCAAAAAGCTTTTTATCGCCGGGGATGAACGGGGATAGGAGATTGGGAATCGCGGCTTGCCAAGGGCTGCCCCGGCTGTTCTTCCTATCCCCGGTCCATCCCCAGACGTCTCACCTCCAGCTTGCTTCTTCCGAAGTTGAGCAGTAGGCAGGCTGGCAGTCCTGTTGCTTTGAGGTAGTTCAAGCACTGGGCCATATGCGAGTCATCGATGGCCTTGGCCGCCTTGAGTTCCACCAGAATGCGATTCTCCACAAGGAGATCCGCATAGTAGAGGCCGACTTCCACCCCGTCATAGATGACCTTTATCTCTGCCTGTTGTTGAGCGCGGAGGCCAGCTTTCCGCAACTCATGGGCCAGGGCATTCTCCTACACCTTCTCAAGGAATCCTGCTCCGAGCGTATTGCTTACCCTGAACGCACTGCCGATGATCTATTCCGAAAGATGGTCATTTACCGTCATGGCTCTGCCTCCGGGGTCTCTATTGGCGCATCATAATTAAATAAAAATTGATATTACCTCCTTTACCTGAGATCCAGCAGGGGCAAAGGGGAAGGCCGTGGAAACATTTGAGGTCCTTTATCTCCGTTTATCCCCGGCCAATGATCTTTTCCGCTGGGGATGAACAGAGATAGGGAAGGCCGGCCAAGACAAGCTCCCGGCCATCCCATTTCGTGTGCCCATGTCCACGCGATACTCTCTCCACTCTCGGAGGAAGCATCCATGAACCTCCCCCGACCTAACACCCCGGCTACACCCTCGACGATTGGCAGACCTGGGAAGGACGCTGGGAGCTCATCGACGGGGTCGCCTACGACTTGACCCCTTCACCCTCAACGGCCCACCAGGAGGTGGCCACCCAGTTGACCGCAGGTATCTATAACGCCCTGGAGACAGCCAGGCGAAAGCCCGGTGGAGACTGCAGGGTCTTCGCAGCCCCCACCGATGTCTTTCTGGATTCGGGGGTTCCATGCCCCGATCTCCTGGTGGTCTGCGATCCTGGTCCATCCGGTGGGCGGTACGAAGAGAAGGCCCGCATCGATTGGGGAGCACCTGTGCGCCCGCTGGGCGGCAGCCTGGGAATCCGATTGGGCGAGGCCTTGAACGGGTAAGCTCTTTTGCGTGATCGGTGTGGTCCGGGGACGAACTCAGCCGCTTCATCCGGGTGTCCGTCCTCGGCATGAGTCGCAGCTGTCGCGCTACCATGGGTTGACATCCAGATGAACCCACGAGGAATCCAGACGCCATGACCCACGACGCCGAACGCAGCCGCCTCAAGGACCAGGTCTTCATGAACATGGCCCTCGAACTGAGCCGCCTGGGGACCTGCTGCCGCCTTAAGGTGGGCTGCATCCTGCTCCGCCCCGACGGCGGCATCGCCTCCGCCGGGTACAACGGCGCCCTCCCCGGCATGCCCCACTGCACCCCCGAGACCTGCGGCCCGAACCAGCGCTGCCTCCATACCAGCCACGCCGAGGAGAACGCCCTGGGTTTCTGTGATGGCATTGTCTCCACCGCCTATGTCACTCACGAGCCCTGCCTCACCTGCTGCCGCGCCCTCATCCGCCGCGGTGTTCGCCGTGTGGTCTACCACTACCCCTACACCAGCATCGCCGAGCAGGAGAGGTTGGAGCGGGAGGCCATCGTGGGGCACTTCGGGGTGCAGTGGGAACAGATCCCCCAGGGAATCGCCCCTTGATAATCAGCACGACCGTTGCATAGTACATAGAGTCCTGGGGAGGAAAACATGCGCAGATTCCGAAATGAAAAGAGTGGATTTTCCCTTATCGAAATACTCCTGGTCCTTGCCATCATCGGCATCATTTCCGGCATCGCTATCCCGGCCTACCTGGGACAGCGCCGCAGGGCGCGGGTCATCGGGGATGCAATGAGCAATGCCAAGGTCATGGCGATGCAATTGGAAAGCCGGAAGGCCGAGAACGGCATATACGGGGCGGAGGCCACCTACGTTTGGAGCGGCGGCAGTGCTGTTGGGTCCGCGGGTTCACTTCTCCCAGCTTTCAGTCCTGACAAAGGCAACACCAAGATGAACTACTCCCTGACCATCGCGGGGAGCGGCCTGACCTATAACCTGACCATCTTCGATCCCAGCATCAGCGCTACCACGGTAGCCTACAGCACTGATCAGACGGGTGCGGAGCTGGCCAGGCTCAAATAGTCGTACAGGTTTCGTTGACTGCTGGTGTGGTGTTCCGGTAAAGCGCTGATTATTCAGATCTGACACCACACTAGCTTCTGGGTACGTCCGGATAGAAGCGATAAGGCTGGCGGTTTCTGTAGAGGGTGAGGCGCTTCTCCATGTCCCTCCGCCAGTTTGTGTCGACCTCTGATAGGGTGAGGGCCTTGAGGGTGACCTCCTGGGCCTCGGGGAAGCGGTCAGACTCCGCGAGAGCCACCCCGAGGAGGTCCAGGTAGGCGGCAGCGGGCTGGGGCGTGGACTGGACGAGCTTCTGGGAGAGTGCCAGTGCCTCAGCCCCATTGCGTACTGAGGGGTCCGGGCTGGTGGCCAGCACCCAGGCCAGATGGGAGCGGTATTGGGGGGTCTCGGGGTCCAGCGCCATGGCCCTCCGCAGCAGGGTCGTACCTTCCTTGTCCATTCCGCGCTGGTGCAGGGCCCAACCGGCATCGTGGGCGAGCTTCTGGGGGTTGGTGTCCAGGTGGATCGCGATCTGGAATTCCGCCAAGGCTTGTGGGATATCTCCTGATTTGAGATGGAGGAGGCCCAACAGGTAATGGGATCTGGCATGGTAGGGGTCCAGTTGGAGGGCTCTCAGGATCGCTTCACGGGCCTCCCGGTCCTGCCCCTTTGCCAGCAGGATGTCCGCCAGCACGGCCTGGGGGAGTGCTGCACTTGGATCGATCTTGGCCGCCTCTCTGAAGCAGATGATGGCGCTGTCCATAGACCCTTTACGCCAAAGGACCAGTCCCATATTTACAAAATGCCTATACTCGGTTGGTTCCAGCTGTACAGCAATCCGAAGCTGCTGCAAGGCTTCCTCATGCTTTCCCATCCTGCTGAGAAGCATCCCATAATTCGACAGGAAAAGGGGAACCTGTGGGGCTAGTCTGATGGATTGTTCATAGTGATCGCGGGCTTTTTCCAGGTTTCCTCGTTCCGCAAGGGCAATGGCGAAATTGTGGTGGGCTCTTGGGTTCTTCGGGGAATGGGCCACGGTCTGCTGCCATAGGTCCAGGGGCGAGCGGTAGTCTTCGTTACGGAGGTAGGTCAGGCAACCGAAAGCCGATAGGACCAGGGCGACGAGTACCGCGGTCCCGAGTCGATAGGCCCGATGGGACAGGCCCTCGCGGGTTCGAAGGGAGCGGGTGAGATGGTGGAAGGTGAAGGTGACCAGGACCACCAGGGGGGCGAGGGGCAGATACATTCGGTGCTCAACCGCCAGGTCGAGGATGGGCATGATGCTGGAGGTTGGGGCCAGGATCATGAAGAAGCAGATCGGCAGGAAGGCGATCCGCGCCTTCCGGAACAGCCCCCAGAGGGTGGCTCCCATGGCTGCTAGCACCACCAGGATGCTCGGAGCCAAGTGTTGCCAGGAGCTGCTGGTGGGCCAGAAGTAGTCGAAGTTGAGGGGATTGGGCCAGAGGGAGATGCGGATGTAGTGGAGGATGACGCCAGGCTGGTTCAAGGCATAGCGCCACCAGGGCAGGGTTAGGCCGAATCCGGCAAAGATGCGCCGCTGGGTGAAGAGCTGGAGGGGCAGGAATATGGCCCAGGCCATGAGAAGGCCCAGGTAGAGATACTTCCGCTTCCGCCAGGTTTCCTTGGGGTCATTTGATAAGAATAAAAAATCAAATAAAAGGATGAGGATGGGAAGGGAAATCGCCACCTCCTTGCTGCCCAGGGCCAGGAGGCAGCTCAGGGAGGCCAACAAACTCCACTTCCAGGGAGACGGAGAGCTCTCGCGTCGCAGAACGCAATAGAAGGTCAGGAAGACAAACATCCCCATTAGTGATTCATATCTCTGGGTCACATAGGATACGGATTCGGTGAGGAGGGGGTGCAGGGCCCAAAGCAGGGCGGTGAGAAAGGCCAGGGTCTGGGCATCCTCTGCAAAACGCTCCCGGAGGGCCGGCAGGGAGAGGGTGCGCCGCAGGACCCCCAGGAAGGCCAAGGAGGCAGCAAGGTGAATGGCCAGATTGGTGAGGTGGTAGTGGAGCGGGTTATAGGCTCCAGTTGCGAAGTTGAAGGCGAAGGTCAGGTAGGTGATGGGGCGGGTGGTGAAGCCCTGGCCCGGGAGGTAGAAGACACTCTTCAAGGGCCAGAGGCGGCGGATGGAGGGGTTGGCCAGGATGTCATTGGTATCGTCGTAGACCCAGGCACCCTGGAGGCTATTGGAGTAGACCAGGAGCACGGCAAGGGCCAACAGGAGTACTGGTAGCCAGGAGGCTGCTCTTCTCCCGGAGGATGTCTCGGCTGACCAAGCCCTCGCCCAGAGGGAGGGGCTGGTAGGCGTTTCGTTGAGTGGGGCTGGATTCATTGGCATCTGGCGCTCTAGGTGATCTTTCGAGGGTTCGTCCTACGAGGGTATCCGGCATTCCTCGGGGCCAGGAAGGGCAGACCATAAAGTAAAACACCCCCGGTGAACCCGGGGGTGCATAGGGCGAAAGGTAGGATCTAGTCGAGGGCGACGACCTTCTGGAGGGAGGCGGCCGTGCCGCCGTTCATGTAGTAGCCCGTGATGGTGACGGCGGAAACGGTCCCACCAGTGGCGCTGTCAGTAACCGTACCGCCTGCGAGGACCGTCTGGCCCGTCGTGGTGCCAGTGGTGGCGTAAGCAACCTCGCCGCCATTGTAAGGGTTCTTGGCATTAGGCAGGGTGTAGTTGGACAGGGCCAAGACCGTGGTGACGACCGTGCTCGCATCGAGGACGGCGCCGGCTTCCTTGGCCTGGTCATTGACGCGGGCGCACTCACCAGCCACCGAGTTGACGTTGGCCTGGACCGCCTTGGCCTTGGCGCGCTCACGCTGTCCCAGCAGGGCGGGGATGGCGATGGCGGAGATGATGCCGATGATGGCCAGCACCAGCAAGAGTTCGATGAGGGTAAAGCCGGACTGCTTTTTCATGGTTTTCTCCTTGTTTGAGACGATTACTCTCGCTCCGATTTGCACGTTGCGTGCCACTGTGCTCGAGTTGCCCATATCCAGCCCCAGGGGATGGTTTTGGGTGCATTCTGGGAAGGGGCATGGGGAGAGGCTGCCGTCCTGCGTCAGTTGGATGGCGGGATGCGTCATTTCCAGGCCATGGGTGCTCAAGGATTCCAAATGCGACCCATTCCTGTAAACTCGGCAGAGTTGAGCACTAGCTCTGATTCCCCGTTGTTCCCATTCCCTGGGGTCCATGGTCAAGCGTTTCACAGGGAGCGGTGATCGCCTATGAAGACGGAACGCCCATGCGTTTGAGTGTTGTCATTCCTGTGTACAACGAAGTTGGGACCATCCTTCAGGTCCTTGATCGAGTTCAGGGGGCCCCTCTACCCGAGGGCCTGGATCTGGAGATCCTTGCGGTGGATGACGCCTCAACCGATGGGACGAGAGAACTTCTGAACACTCAATCCCTTCGGGGGGTGCGCATCTTTCACCATGAACGGAACCAGGGGAAGTCGGCGGCCCTGCGAACGGGCATTGCTGCTGCCACGGGCGACTTCCTCATCGTCCAGGATGCGGATCTGGAATATGACCCCGCCGACTACAGTCGCCTCCTGACTCCGCTCCTGTCTGGCGAGGCCGATATCGTCTACGGAACACGGTTCGGGGGCAGCGGCCCTACCCCCAGTCCCTGGTGGCACTCGCTAGGGAACCGCATGCTGACGGGCATTGCCAACGGGCTTTCAGGCCTGGATCTTACGGATATGGAAACCTGCTACAAGCTCTTCAGGATGGAAGCCCTGCGCAGTGTACCCCTGAGGGCTGAACGCTTCGGTTTCGAACCGGAAGTCACCCTCAAGCTGGCTCGCCAAGGGCGCTGGCGCTTTACAGAGGTCCCTATTCCCTATCAGCGGCGAGGGTATGACGAAGGGAAAAAGATCCGCCTGCGGGATGCTTTTCATGCCCTGGGTGTGATGATCTCGGCTCGGTTCCTGGAGCCATGTGTCCTGCCTGGAGGCCCTACCGGGGAGAGCGATGTTCGACTCTGAGAGGGCGCGTCGCTTGGTGCTCGCCATCCTGGCGCTGTGGGTCTTCGCGCTCGGGGTGCTGAGGATCCTATCTTTCGGGTTTCTGCCACCGGACGATGTCCTGCGCCATTCGGCTTTTGCTGTGGGCCACCGGAATTGGAGTGAGATCCTCGTGGGCAGGCCCGAGGCACTGTTTGATCAGGCGCCTGGATGGCATGCGCTCCTCCGGGGCCTGCACGCCATGTTCGGATGGGGGCCCGATGCTTTGGCGACCTTTTCCATCGTCTTCTGCCTCATGGTCTTTCTTGCGTCTGGTCTGTTCTGGGTGCGGCGCTGGGAGGCCTGGGTATTGGCCCTTGCCGTGTGCTTTCTGTGCGATGGCGATCTCATCCTGCGCATGGCACTCGGGCGGCCCTTTGTGCTCACCAGTGCTTTGCTGGTGCTCCTGATGGGTTCGCTCCACACCCCGCCTTCATGGCGTTGGCAGACCCTTCTGTGGGGACTTGGGGCTGCCTTGGCGACCTGGGTCCATGGGAGCTGGTATTTGCTCTTCCTGCTGCCGTTGAGTGTATTTCTCGCCGGGCACCTGGTGATGGCCTGCCGGCTGGCGCTCGCAATCGCACTGGGCTGTGTGGTGGGCGCTTCCCTGACTGGGCACCCCGTGGCCTATCTTCTTGGCCAGTTCGCCCACCTCATCCATGCGTTGGGGCGTGAGGCCTATCCGGGTTCCCTGGCCATGGAATTCCTGCCGGGTCGTCAGACCCTTCTCCTGCCCCTTCTGGTGGTGGCTGTCGCCATGGTGCATGGGCGAAGGTATGGGCTGGTGCGTCTTTTGAGGGACCCCCTGCTCATCCTGGGCCTGCTGACCTGGGCCCTTGGCTTTTTCAGGGTGTGGCGCTTCTACCTGGACTGGGCCTTCCCCGCTCTGGCGTTATGGATGGCATTGCGCCTGGACGAGGCCGTCGCGCCGTTCCTGTCTGGGTGGCGGCGTTACCTGTGTGCTGGGATGGCAGCACTATTGTTCCTGGTAGGGGTCGGGATGAACCGGAAGGGACGCTGGTCTGAGAATGGGCGAATCAATGGTTTGTCTCCGGGTAATCCGCGGGAGCGGATGCTGCTCCCTGGTCCCGGTGGGGTGCTCTACTCCAACTCGATGTTCGTATTCTACGGCACCTATTTCCTGAACCCCAATGGGGACTGGAAATATGTGCTGGGCTTCGAACCCGGCCTCATGATGGAGGAGGATGACTGGGTCTACCAGTCTACCTATCGCACTCGGGATTGGGATCAGGCCTTGGCCCCCTGGGTGCGACGCATGGGCCCCAGGGATCGTCTGGTGTTGCTCGGGCCTCCCAATGGCCCCCCGGCTGTGGGGGGGCTGGCGTGGTTCTTTGTGGCCCCCAATAAGTGGGTGGGCCTGAAGCCGCCTTCTGCTAGTGTGGTGTCCCAGTGAAATGCGGACCGTAAAAACAGAGCTGACACCACGCTAGCCCTGCTGGACCAGCTTTCTGAAGTAGGCCACTGTCTCCTGAAGGCCATCAGCCAGCGGGACAATGGGTTCCCACCCTACCAGGCGCCTGGCCAGGGAGATATCAGGCTGACGCTGGCGGGGATCATCCGGAGGTAGTGCTTCAAAGCGGATCCGGGAACGGGAACCAGTGAGGTGGATGACCTGTTCCGCCAGCTCCAGCATCGTGATTTCGTTGGGGTTCCCAAAGTTGACGGGTCCGGTGCTCTGATCCTGTTCCATCAGCAGGAGCATTCCACGGATAAGATCATCCACGTAGCAGAAGGAGCGGGTCTGGGTTCCGTCCCCAAAAATGGTGATGTCTTCACCCCGAAGGGCTTGCATGATGAAATTGCTGACCACCCGTCCGTCATTGGGATGCATGCGGGGGCCATAGGTATTGAAGATTCTCATCACCCGGATAGGGACCTGGTACTGGCGGAAATAGGAGAAGAAGAGGCTCTCGGCGCAGCGTTTCCCCTCGTCATAGCAGCTTCGGAGGCCAAGGGGGTTCACATTGCCCCAGTAATCCTCCGTCTGGGGGTGAACAGAGGGGTCTCCGTAGACCTCTGAGGTGGAGGCCTGGAGAATCCTGGCTTTGGTCCGCTTGGCCAGGCCCAGCATGTTAATGGCCCCATGGACGCAGGTCTTGATGGTCTGAGCCGGGTCCTTCTGGTAGTGGATCGGTGAGGCTGGGCAGGCGAGATTGTAAATCTGGTCGACTTCCACGTAGAGGGGAAAGGTGATGTCGTGGCGCATGAACTCGAAGTTGGGTGTCCCCATCAGGTGGGTGATGTTCTGCTTAGAGCCGGTGAAGTAGTTGTCGGCACTGAGAACATCGTGTCCCTGCCTGACCAGTGCATCGCATAGGTGGGAGCCGAGGAAGCCGGCACCTCCGGTGACAAGAATCTTCCTAGGCATGGAAGCCTTGGAGGGGGTTAAGGGGCTCATGGTTCAGGGGTCCCTCCGGAGCTGGCAGACGGCTTGCGATGCTTGAACGAGAAGTGTTTGTGGCCGAAGTAGGAGATGACGACGGTGATGAAGGTGGTCAGCAGCGGGGCCAGGTAGGGGCTCAGGTGGAAGAGGTCCACGAAGATCGAGAGTAGGGCCAAGCCCACCAGGGCGTTCGCTCCGTAGACGCCGTAGAAGCGGAGGTATTCCCGGAGGATATTCCCCTTGGTCCTGAAGACGATGCATTTGTACGTGGCGTAGGCCATGGTGATGGCCAGGATATTGGCGATCACTGCGAGAATGAGGTAGTTGCAGTGCCTGTGGAACAGGAAATACAGGCTGGCGAAGGCGCCATAACCGAAAACCGTGTTCCAGCCCCCGGCCAGCAGATAGCGGACCTTCTGGTTATCGAGGAAGCGCCAAAGGCGCTCCAGGAGGGATGTCGGAGGAGGCGTCGCCATCTCAGCCCCTGGGGGGGACTTCCTGCAGGCCCCAATCCCGGAGAATGGCGATAGGGAGATCTGGATCGATACGGGAGCGGAGGATGTCCGTGACCTCGTCCGAATAGCTGGCGGCCATGACGATCACGGCCTCCACGGGAGATGTGCTCAGGGTCTCGGGAGGGACAACGGGGAGATGGCTTACGGGCGTGCAATGGCCTTGCTTGAAGGGGGCCGAGTCCACCACATAGGGGATGTGCTTCCGGCCTTGCACCTGGCTCAGGATGGCCAGGGCCTGATGTCCCGCACCCCACACCGCCACCTTCTGGTCTGGGAAACGTCCCAGGAATGCGTCGATCTCGGCAAGGATACGGTCCTGCTGACCCTTGAGGGGTCCCAGATCGTGGGGGGCGCGCTTCTTGACGACTGCTGAGAGGACATAGTCGTCACGTCTCCGCTGGATCCGGAGCACCTCAAAGCCGTTCCACTCCAGGGTGGTGCGGAGGGTCGCTTCCGTGAAATATAGCTGGTGGTCGGTGACGAATTCCGAGAACAGCTTCTGCTGAATGACCATATCAAGGTTGGGAACCTCGACCAGTCCGAAGGCGTCTGCCTGGAGATTGGCTCGGATGGCTCTCAGGGCGGCATTGGGATCCGGCATGTGTTCCAGGAACATCAGCAGGAGGAAGGCGTCGAAGGGCTGTTCCGCGAAGGCTCCTGTTTGATGGTCGGGATAGCCCTGGACGACCCGGAGGCCCTGCCGCCGAGCCTTCTGGGCGGCTTCCTCGCCAGATTCGAGACCGTAAGCCTGGACAGGCAACTCGTTCAGCAGGGCCAGGAACTCGCCGCACCCGCAGCCGACCTCCAGGACGCGTTTCCCTTTTAGGTTGAACTCGCCGATGAAGCTGGCGAACTGCTCCCTTTTGTCCTGCTGGAGGACCTCGGACACCGCAGCCGCCCGGATGACCTCGCGATGGTAGGGAACCGGGGGATTGCTGAGCTGGACCAGTCCGCAGCCGCTGCATTGGCAGATGGTGAGGTCGCTCCCGGCATCCTCATGGAGTGCACTGGGGCTGGGGAAGTTCTGGGCCGCCCGGGGCATGTCTGCGAAGGCCAGCAGGGGCTCGGGAAAGAGGGGCTGACCGCAGACCCGGCAGCTCATGGGCGCTCCTCTTCATCAAAGTTGATTTTTTCCTCCTCGATGGCCAAGGGGCGGTTCTTGACCTGGGTGAGGATAGCGCCCACGTATTCCCCGATAATGCCGATGAAGATCAGCTGGACGGCGGAGAAGAAGAATACGCCGATAACCAGCGGGGCAAGGCCGAGGGAAAAGGTATCCCAGCGGAGCAGCTTGAGGATGAAGTAGACCAGGGCCACGCCCAGGCTCAGGCTGGCGAGGCAGAACCCCGAGGCCGTCGCGAGGCGCAGGGGCAGCTTGGAATGGTTGACGAAGCCAGTCATGGCGACGTCATACAGGGAGAAGAAATTGTGTTTGGATTCGCCGTGCTCGCGGGGGGGCTGGATGAACTCTATTTCCGCCCGCCGGAAGCCGATTTCACTGATGAATCCACGGAAATAGGGCAGGGGGTCCTTGAACCGCTTCAGGGCCTCCATGACCTTGCGATCGTATAGCCCGAAACCAGTGAAGTTCTGGATGATCGGGTCTCCATCCGAGAATTTGGCCAGGAGACGGTAGTAGAGCTTCCTTGCCAGGAAGATCAAGGGGGATTCCTGGCTTTGGCTCTTGATGGCAGCGGCGATGGGGAAGCCCTCTTCCCACTTTGCGATGAAGTCCCGGATCATCTCTGGGGGGTCCTGGAGGTCCGAGCTCATGAGGACGACAGCATCTCCGGTGGCCTGCAGGAATGCGTTGTAGCCCGATCTTATCGGCCCGAAGTTGTTGGCGTTGAAGATCAGTTTCAGGTTCCGGTCCGAGGCGGCCAAACGGCGGAGGATATCCCGGCTGGAATCCGTCGAGCGGTTGTCGGCGATGATGATCTCGTAGGCGTAGTGGGGGTACTCGGCCAGGACCCTCGTCACCCGGTCATAAAAATCCTGGAGGTTGCCCTCCTCATTGAAGCACCCGGTGACAACGCTGATCTTTTTCCTGCTGGGCATGGGATGCATTCCGTTCATCGGAGCTTGTCGATGGGGAACCCATCGATGTTGTCCAGGGTGTAGTGATCGTTCCGGTAGATATCACAGCGGGCGCAGGCGTAGTTCTCATGCTTGCGATCCTGGAGCTGCATCTTCTGGAACTCATACCAGGGGAGCCCCTGCCAGATCGCTGGGAGTTCAGTGTCCTCCATGTTTCCCAGGCTGGTGCCCCCGATGAAGTCCACACAGCAGGGCGAGACTTCGCCATTGGCCCTCACCGCCATGGTGGTGAAGGCCATGGGGCAGGCGATGCGGTGAGAGTCGCGGGCACGGAGGTCCTCGAGGACGGTGTCCTGCTGAGCTCCGTAGTAGCCGCCTATGAAGTCCGACCCGTCTACCTGGATCCAACTGTGGGGCTTGTCGAGATAGAGTTCATCGGCGACGTCGCGGTAATGGTTCTTGAAGGTGTCGTTCTCCGGCCCGTAGGTGTCGAGCATCTTGCAGCCGACAAAGGGTTTGGCGGAGCCCTCCCGGCGCTTGATCTCCTGCAGGATGCGCAGGTTTTCATGGATGACCTGGAAATCCAGGTGGGAGCCAGTAACGGCTTCATGGCGTTTCTGGTCAGCTGCGTAGATGGAAACCCGGATGTAGTCCAGTTGGCAGCGGACCATGGTCTCGGCCACCTGGGGCGTGAGCAGAGAGGCGTTGGTGGTGGTTTCGATGCGCTCTGCGATATCCGCCTGCCGGGCAAGCTCCAGCATCCTGCTGAAGTGCGGGTTGACTAGGGGCTCCCCATAGAGACTCAGCTTGAGCACCTTCAGGCGGGGACCCGGCCAGGCCTGCACTTGATCGAGGATCTTCTGGAAGCGATCCAGGCCCATGTTCGCCTGCTTGCAGGCAAATCCGGAATCTCCAGCAATGCTATGGAAACATTGGACACATTTGAAGTTGCAGAAGCTCGATGGCTCGACGAGCAAGGTGAAGGGCTTGGCCAGGGGGAGCACATCCCTGAGGTTCTGCCGGTTCGTGCGTTTCAGGTCGGTGTATTTGAGCATGTACGCCTCATGACGTGAAATCCTCAGGGCCAAAGGCCTCGCTCCAGTGCAGCGGGAGCGGCTTCCCATAGAACTTGGTCATGTATTTCTCGATGAAGCTTCGGTCCTCCCCCGAACGGCAGAGGGGATTGTGGTTTTTGAACGGCTTGAGGCTCTGCCCGCGCTTGATGATATCGGCGAGGCTCTCCTCGAAGATATTGCCGATGGAGATGTGGATGAAGACGCAGGGAAGGACATCGCCGTAGGGTGTGATGTGCAGGGTGGAGTGGATGCACCCGCAACCCTTGTCCATGCCATAGGAGGGGAAGGTGTCCCGGTGCAGGACGGGGTATTCCTGGTTGGCCTCCCGCAGGTACTGGGCATCCTCGGGGGTTATGAGGACCTCGTGTTTGCCCTCCCAGGCTCCGGTTGCCCGGGCCACCAGGACATCCACCGAGAACTGGTGCTTGGTGGCGAACTCCGCCATGGCCTTGAGCTGCTTGGCCTGGCAGTTCTGATGGGAAACGCAGGTCTGGATCACGACGCTCAAGCCGGCTTCCTTGGCGTTCATCATGGCGTCAATGGCCTTCTGGTAGGCACCCTCATTCCGCCGGTTTGCGTTGTGGGCCTCGGCATCGAAATCATCCAGACTGATCTTCACCTTATCCAGGCCCAGGGCCTTGATATGAAGGGCCTTCTCCTTGGTGAGGAAGTGCCCGTTGGTGCTCATGGTCAGGTGGAACTTGTCCGGCTGGAGGGCTCCGAGGACCTCATCCAGATCCTTGAAGATCAGGGGCTCGCCCCCTGAGATGCAGAACTGGCAGAGCCCTAGTGCATGGGCCTCGTCACTGAGGCGCCTGAGGACCGCAGGGGTGAGACGGTTCGCCTTGGGTTCGAAGCGGGCCGCCGTGCAGTGCTGGCACTTGAGATTGCAGGCATAGCTGTAGGCGATATCGATGATCGGGGTGGCGATCCCTGCCTTGTACCGCTCCTCAATCTTGCGGATGGCCGCAAAGACGAGGGGTTTTTCCCGCATGAGCTTTTCGCGTTTGGCCTGTTCGAGTGCTTTGTTGTTCATTGGATTGTCCGCCCTGGGGTTAGCTGGGGATGGCGTAGCATACTGTCTCGTAATCCAGCTTGGTATGGTGTCTCAGGTAGATGCGATATTCGGGGACGAGGGATTTGAGGTAGAGCGGCACCTCCCATAGGTGGCGGAAATCATGGTAGACGCACACTGCCATTCTGGGCTTGTGGGCCTGGATGATCTGCCTCGCTCCGGCCAGGGCCTGGGGTTCGGCCCCCTCGATATCCATCTTGATATAGGTGACCGGCTCCTCGAGAAGGACTTCGTCCAATGGTTTCACCTGGCCGATGCATTGCCCAACTCCGATGGTGCTGTCTGACGCCTCCATGCTGTAAGTGATCTCGCCGGCGCTATCCCAGATGCCCAGGTTGAAGACCTGGATCCTGTCCCTTTCCGGCATGCTGCTGACGTTCTGCACCAGGGCCGAGTAGTTGACCGAATTGAGCTCGAAGGAAATGATCTTGCGGAAGCGCCCCTGGGTCCGATCCACCAGCGCGCGGATGGTATCCCCATCAAACCCGCCGATATCCACGAAGATTTCCTCCGGATCAAGGGCCGGGAGGCTCCCCGGGAAGTACTGATCCGGCTCGAATACCTCCAGCATGGGGTAGGCCGAGGCCGAGCCGTCCAGGACCCGCGAAACGATGGCATTGAACACGGCACGGCTTTTCTCGTCGCCCAGGCAGGCGAAGGCCCTGGTCAGGTTGGAGGCCACCTCTTCCGCCGGGATCCGCTCGAGATACTCCGCTGATGCGAGGTCATATTTGTAAAGGAGATTGACTGAAGGGAAACCCTTGGCCTTGAGCTGCTCGAAGACTTCCGAGTAGTTGCCGATGGTGACGAAGACGGTGCACTCATCCTTGATGGAACACAACTCCGCTGGCGAGATGCATGGGGCGCCACAGAAGCTATTCCCCCACTTCTGGGGGTCGCTATCGCAGCAGTAGTCGATCCTTCGCCCGACATGGGCGTCCCATTTTTCAACAAGGCTGTTGAGAATGGCTCCGCATCCGTAGAAGACCACCTTAGGATATTGCTCCACCAGGTCCCGGATCTCCTGTCGGTAGTCACGTCTCCTGGAGACCAGCTCGGTCAGTCGAGCCTGGGTTGCGGACAAGTCGAGGTCGGCGAAATTCATGGGTGAGTGGTCTCCTGGAAACGATTCCCGGCCAGTTCCACCGCGGGCAGATAGGGCCACATATCCTCCAAGGGCTTGGAAACCATGCCGCCATCGGCGGTCTTCATGGCCTGGACCCTGGGGGCTGTCACGTGCTGCTCGGTGACCAGGATGCGGCAGAGCACGGGGTCGTCGCCTGCAAGGGTTCGAGTTATGGCCCCTGGGAGTTCTTCATGGCTGCTCGCCATCTCCACCCGGAGCCCATAAGCCCGGGCGATGGCTCCCAGGTCGGGCATCGTCAGGCCGCTGCCGGTGTGGGAGGCCACAAAGCGCCCCTGGAAGTGGTTGGTTTGCATGGCCTTGATGCTGGCGTAGCCATCGTTTTCCAGAATGAACATCTTGATGGGCAGGCCCAGGCGGGCGATGGTCTGGAGCTCCTGGATGTTGAGCTGGAAGGCCCCATCCCCATTGATGAGGATGGTGCGGCGCCTACCGGTGGCGATGCAGGCCCCGATGGCGTAGGGCAGGCCAAAGCCCATGGCTCCCAGAGCCGCCGCATTGTGGACCCGCTGGCCCGCCTTGATCCGCATGGCCTGGTAGGTGACCTCGCCAGCAGCCCCGGAGCTCTCGGGGGTGATGATGTCCTCTGGCGTGAGCTGTTCGAAGAGCTGCTCGGTAAACACGTAGAGGTTGATGCGTCCCTCCTGCTGGCGGTACTCCTCCAGGACAACGGGGTATTTCTCTTTCAAGTGCCGTCCATAGGCCAGCCAGGACGGTCTGGGAGGCATGGGGTCGGCGCATCCGGCGGCCAGGCGCCGGAGGAAGGCACCGGCATCGGCCACGATGGGCAGATCGATGGAGGGGATCTTCCGGATCTCGGCCTCGTCGACGTCGACCATGACCTTCCGGGCCTGCCTGCCGAAATCCTCAGGCTTGAAAGCCGTCAGGCTCGGATCGAGACGGGAGCCCAGCACCAGCAGGAGGTCGCAGTTCTGGACCATGAAGTTGGCGGTACGGCAGCCCATGATGCCGGGGCACCCGAAGTTGAGGGGGTGATCCGCATCCAGGAACTCAATGCTCTTCCAGGTCAGGAGGACGGGGATCTGGTGAGCCTCGGCGAAGCGGGTGAGATCCGCCTGGGCGCCCGCCAGTTTCACGCCATTGCCGGCCAGGATGAGGGGGCGCCGGGAGGCCTTGAGGAGTTCGATGACCTCATCGATCCGGTCTGGCGCAGTCCCTTGGGCCGGTTCGGGCGTGAAGCCCTCCAGGCTGGGAGGATCAATCTCCGCAGCCTGCACATCCAGGGGGATATCCAGCCAGACTGGGCCCAGGCGCCCTGTGGTCGCCTCATGCCAGGCACGCTCCAGGTGGTAGCGGACGCTGGCGGGGTCCAGCACCGTGACGGCGTATTTGGTGACCGGCGTGATCATGGCCACGATATCGACTTCCTGGGAGCCCATCTGGCGCACGCCGCTGGCGCCCTTCAGATCCTGGCGTTTGGCCTGACCAGAAAGGAAAAGACAGGGCGTCGAGTCCTGGTAGGCGGCGGTGAGGCCTGTGATGGCATTCGTGCCGCCGGGGCCTGAGGTCACCAGTCCCACCCCGGGGAAGTTGGTGAACTGGCCATAGGCTTCCGCTGCGATGGCCAGGGCCTGCTCGTGGAGAAAACAGGTGTAGTCAAGCCCCTGGCAGCTTCCGAGGGAGTCCACCAGGTGCATGGCGCCACCGCCGGGCAGCATGAAGACATGCTTGACGCCCTTTTCTACCAGGAAATGCATGACGTAATCGGAAAGCTTCATGGTCATCCAACTCAATCGGGTGCGGGGGGTTCCCCTAGGATTCCAAAAGACGGTCCAGGACTTCCCGGACCGCACCACGCCCGCCCGGGGCCTGGGTCGTGAAGGTTGCCGCACATCGTGCGGAGGCGTGGGCATCGGAGGGTGCGGCCGAAAGCCCGGCGATGACCATGGCCGGGACATCGTTGATGTCATCGCCGATGAAGCACACCTCCTCGAGGGTCAACTGGTGTTTTTCGGCGAAGGTCCGCAAGGCTGTAGCCTTGTCTTTGCAGCCTTTATGAAGGTCGGTGATCCCGAGCTTGTTGGCGATCAAGTCCACGAAAGGCGTGGATTCACCTGTGATCAGTGCGCAAAGCAGGCCAGCCTTCCGGGCCTGGGAGACCCCCATGACATCCCGGAAGGAAAATGACTTGGACTCCTGGCCATCCTCTCGGTAGGTGAAGGTATTGTCCGTGAGGACCCCGTCCACATCCATCGCGACAGCCCTGATGCGCTTCACAGGCAGGCTCCAACCCGGCGGAGCTTGGCGATGATGGGCTTTTCACTCTCGAAGACGCGCTTCTTGCCATCCCCCATGGCCAACTCGATCAGGCGGATGTCACGCACGAGCCGCGAGAATCCGCTGGGGCCCAGGGAAGCGGCCTGATCCGAGCCCCATAGGGATCGTTCAAGGGTGATGTGTCTTTCCACGACGCAGGCGCCCATGGCAACAGCGGCGGATGAGGTGGGGACACCGGTTTCGTGCCCCGAGTAGCCCACGGGCACACCATAGCGTTTGCGGAGTTCAGGGATGGCTGAAAGATTCAGTTCCTTGTAGTCGGTAGGGTAGGTGCTGGTGGTGTGGAGCAGGATCAGATCCTGGGTACCCAGGACCTCGACCGCATGGTCGACCTCCTCAAGGGTGCTCATGCCGGTGGAAAGGATGATGGGGCGTCCCTTGGCACGGTGATATTTCAACAGCGCATCATCGGTCAGCGAGGCGGACGCGATCTTGAAACAGGGCGGGCGGAACTGATCAATGAAGTCCACGGATTGCTCATCCCAGCAGGAGGCGAACCAGGCAATGCCAAGGTCTTTGCAGTACGCATCGATGGCCTGGTACTGCTCCAGTCCGAACTCGAGGCCGCGCTTCAAATCGCCATTGGTAGTGCCGAAAGGGTTCTCCCTGGGCTTGGCGAGTTCTTCTGCGGTGTACACCACATCAACGGTGCGCTTCTGGAACTTGACGGCGTTGCAGCCCACGGCGTCCGCCAGATCGATCATCTTCTTGGCCATTTCCAGATCGCCGTTATGGTTGATGCCGATTTCCGCGATGATGTAGCAGGGCTGGGAATCTCCAACAAAAGTCTCGCCGATTCTGATGGCCGCCATGGCGCTCTCCTTGGGTAAAAAGATAAAAAATCAATAAAACGGGCGCTAGAGCCTAGAGGCATGGTTGGGGGTTCAGAATTCTTCAGATCCTGCGCATGATGTTAGCGAAAAGCATGCCTCATCCTCTCCATTGGGCAAGCCTGAGTCAAATTTGATCACCAGGGCTTTGTCGCATTATCTCAGGGGAGAGGCCCAGGCCAGGGTCCGGCGGATGGCTTCCTCAAGGTCGACGGTCTCTCGAAGGCCGAGTTCATGCCTACCGAGCTTGGTGCTTGGGATGTAACGGGGTGGAAGTGTCCCCGGAGCAGGGGTCTTGGCCACTCGTACGGCTACGCCGGCCTGCTGAGCCACCGCGTTGGCAAGCTCTCCGATGGAGACTGCCCTTTCTGATCCGACGTTATAGGCCTTGCCCGGTTCCCCGGCGATCAGGAGTGACCAAAGCCATGCGGCCAGATCGGTGCCGTACAAATAGGATCTCATCGGAGTCCCATCGCCGGAAACGAGGATGGTCTCCCGGTTCAGACCCTGGCCGATGAAATTCCCAGCAGCGAAGTGGGCCTTCATCTGCAGGTGGGGAGCCAGGAAGGAGAAGCAGCGCGCAGAGATGCAGGGGATGTTCCGGCGGGTGTTGGCCAGGGCGCACAGATGTTCTGCGAGGCGCTTCGCAAGGGCATAGCCAGCGTCCGGTGCCAGGGGGTCCGGAGCCCCAGGGAAGGTCTCCGGCAGCAGGTCGAGAGAGGGTGGCTGAGGGCCGTAGACAGCCCCGGAACTCAGATGGAGGAATCGCTCAACCCCGCACCGGTCCGCCAGAGTCAGCATGTGGGTGGTTCCCTGGACAATGGTGTCCACCAGCTCCTCGGGAGGGTTCTTCTGCCAGTCTGGGCCGGGTGAGGCGGCCCCATGGATGATATGCGTCAGTCGGCCCTGTACTTCCACGGAGCGGACATCGCCTTCCAGCAGGCGGAGTGAGGGGTGTTGCGCGATATGGGGCATGCGCTCGTGGAAGCGGGGGATATCGCGGGTTAGCACCAGGATCTCAGTGTTCAGGTTCAAGCGGTCCTGGGCATGGAGAAGGCTTTCGAGCAGCCAGGTACCTACAAAACCTGTGCATCCGGTCAGGAGCAGGCGGGCATTCCTCAGTTCGTCCCAGTGGGGCGAGACCAGCTCTAGAACCTCATGCATATCCTGAAGTGAAAGGGGCTTCATCATTCAGGGTTCCCCTGGAGGGTGTTCCGCAATACCTGGACCATGTAATCCAGCCGCGCCTCGTCGAGCCCGGGATAGACCCCGACCCAGAAGGTGTCCCGCATGACCCGGTCCGCCCCCTCCAGGGACCCCACCACCCGGTGGGGGATCCCCTGGTAGGCGGGCTGGCGCAGCAGGTTGCCGCCAAAGAGGAGCCGCGTGCCGATCCGGGCCCCTTCAAGGGCCTGGATGAGCTCGTTGCGTGATCGGGGGCAGCTCTCCCGCCGGGTCAGCAGGAAGCCGAACCAGCTGGGATCGCTCTGGGGCGTCGGCTCCGGCAGGATCAGGTGCTCCTCCAGGGGCTTCAAACCCTCCAGGAGGTGGGTGAAGTTCTCCTTCCGCCGCTCGATGAAGCCCGGTAGCTTCTCCAGCTGGCTCAGCCCCACCGCCGCCTGCATGTCCGTCAGCTTCAGGTTGTACCCGATGTGGCTGTACGTGTACTTGTGGTCGTACCCCTGGGGCAGCTCCCCCAGCTGCCAGTCGAAGCGGTGCCGGCAGGTGTTGTCGCAGCCCGGCTCGCACCAGCAGTCCCGGCCCCAGTCCCGGAAGCTCTCCACCAGCTTCTTCAGCTTGGGGTCCGAGGTCAGCACGGCCCCGCCCTCCCCCATGGTCAGGTGGTGGGCCGGGTAGAAGCTCACCGTCGCCAGGTGCCCGAAGGTCCCCACCATGCGCCCCCGGTACTGGGCCCCCACGGCGTCGCAGCAATCCTCGATCACCCAGAGGTCGTGGCGCCGCGCCACCTCCATCACCGCATCCAGGTCGAAGGGGTTGCCCAGGGTGTGGGCCACCATGATGGCCCGGGTCCGGGGCCCGACGGCCTCCTCCAGGCGGGTCACGTCCAGGTTGTACGTGGGGATGTCCACATCCAGAAAGACCGGCACCAGCTGGTGCTGGAGGATGGGGTTCACGGTGGTGGGGAAGCCGGCGGCGCAGGTGATGACCTCATCGCCCGGCTGGAGCCGCCTGTCGCCCAGGGTGGGCGAAGTCAGCGCCGCCAGGGCCACGAGGTTGGCGCTGGAGCCGGAGTTCACCAGGGAGCAGAAGCCCTGCTCCATGAAGGCGGCGAAGCGGGGTTCGAAGTCCCGGGCGAAGCGCCCCGTGGTGAGCCAGAAGTCCAGGCTGGCATCCACCAGGTTCCGGACATCCGCCCCGTCGAAGACCTTGCCGCTCACGGGCACGGCGCTATGACCCGGCTGGAAGGGTGCCTCGGGCCACTGGGCCCGGGCGTATTCCTCCACCAGGGAAAGGATCT
>Ga0316613_10000974_pt1 | contig 20405 bp, 20 predicted proteins | sample OWC_soil_day10_C_2_FD_207647 | JGI IMG/M metagenome (GOLD analysis project Ga0316613, IMG submission 207647) | Wetland soil microbial communities from Old Woman Creek delta, Ohio, United States - OWC_soil_day10_CT_b | ecosystem: Environmental > Terrestrial > Soil > Wetlands | place: USA: Ohio...
TTCCATCAATAACATTCACTACGACTTTTCCTCTTTCTCCCATGGCCGATAAACCATAACCAAACATAATAGAGAACAGCAAGACTTGCAGTATATCGCCTTTAGCAAATGCATCGACTACCGTATTTGGAATGACGTTCATAATAAAATCCACGGTACTCTGTGTGCTGGCAGTTTTAGTATACCCTGTTAGTGCCTTGGTATCCAAATTCGCGAGGTCGGCGTTCATTCCAACACCAGGTTTTAAAAAATTGATAATACCCAAGCCTATTATCAAAGCAATTGTCGAGACAACCTCAAAATAAATTAATGCTTTTGCACCTACCCTGCCAACTTTTTTCATATCATCCATGCCAGCTATGCCCATAACAATAGTACAAAAAATTATGGGTGTAATAACCATTTTTATCAGTTTAATGAAGCCATCACCCAAAGGCTTCATACTAGCCCCGACATTGGGATAAAAATATCCTAATAAAACTCCACAGAAGATAGCAAATAACACTTGAACATAAAGATACTTATAAAAAGATTTTTTCATTTTTAACACTCCTATATCATGATTCTAAAGAAGAACCCCCGCTGATCTATTATCTAAGGATAACCTTGACTTATTTAAATAATTGAACCGAATAACCTAACACTATTTTCCATGACTTACATATTTAAGATTTTTGTTGCTTATTAAGAAACACTGTTACTTTTTAAGTATAAAAAAATTTGTTAACTTCCCTATTTTATCGTATTTCCTTGTTTTAAAAATAATTACTAAAATATTTAAGATTACTTTCATAAAACTTAATCACATTATAGAGTTATTTCATTTTATAAAAGTTAGCAACAATGCCGTTAGTATAGATCCTTTCTAATATACATATACACCTCCAGTCAATTATTGATTATTGCGGCTGATCTTGGAACAAACATATATGAAAATGGCTTGAATCCTAATTAGTTAGGATTCAAGTCATTTATTGAAATTAGAGTACAACAATTGCAAAAAAACATTCCAAGCTTTGCTTACACGCAATTATTAGGATAATTATACCAAATAAATCATATCATCTTCCTTGGTAAAAGTCAAAATATATTCATCATTTTTGCATAAGTATACAAAAACCAAAATCATACATTCTTTATTGTGATTGCCTGCCAGCTACCGTCTCCATGCCGCACAATTATAGTACCCTCATCCAGATTGTCGTAAACTACAGAATCTTGGTCATAGATAATACCAATCCTGCCGACGCGGCTGGTATTTATATATATGCGATTTATATCTTGGTTAGCATCGGTACGATAAATACTTTAAAATAGGACAGCTGTTGTCATTTCAATGGGATCGTACGTACCAGTTTGGAACCCGGCATATTATAAATCTCCACTGAATCAGTTTTGGCGATGGCCGTATATCGGCGATCATAGGAATAATACGCCTTGCCTTCAATGGTGGCCTGGGCCCCACTTGCTAAGCTAACTTCAAAGGCTGAAGTCGGAGCTAGTAATACCTGATCTAAGTTTATTTATTACTAAAGAATCCCTTGGTCTATCTTCTCAACAATAAAGTCATTGACTGAACCAGCAGCCTCAATCTGCTGTCTAGCTACTGCAGCTGTTTGGGGATTGGATAACAATCCATAAATATAATGATCCACTTTTTCCTTTATCTCATAAGGAAGGTGCAAACTGAGATCCTTTTCCCCATAAGTAGGGAAGCACATCTTAACTTCCTTGCCTGCCTCTTTAGAAGACATGCCTTGATTTTTCAGCATAGAGTAAATCGCCATCCGCTGAAATTCACTAAACTTTTTAATTAACCCCCGTTCGAGTTCATCCTTATTCCACCATTTGCGGATTTGCTCATCAGAAACACCGAATAAGCGCCTTTTTTCAATCATCCCATTAATGCGAGTGTTATTTTTTTCAGTTTTCAATAGATAATCACCTAGATTGGAGGGCAAATTTGATCCAGATGCTATGTCTGCTTTGACTTCTATTAGTAATCTTTTGAAGATTAGTTGTGCTTGTTCTTGGGTTTCAATATCTTTCATGATTATTGGAATGAATTGTCGTTCCAATTCCTGTTCACGCAGGGAAGGTGATCCTTTTTTAATAAATAGTCTAGATAATAATCCCATAAATAACACCTCATTTCCCGTTTTACCATTATCCTATCCAGATAAATGTAAAGCTCAACTTACAGTATTCCACTGCTTGTTGAGCTATTTGTCGTACAAAAATTCTGATTGATTACTCTACATTTGCTTTATAAATAAGTAATAACATCAGGAGTTATACTTAAATATTTAGGGCCCTCTTCAGTCATAACAAAACTATTTTCAGTCCCAATTGCTCCTTCAGGAAATACAAATTTAGGTTCAAGAGCAAAAGTCATCCCTGGTAAAATTGGATTCTTAAATCCTTTAGCTAATATTGGCCACTCATCTAATTCCAAACCTATTCCATGACCGACAAATTTAACCTGATCTTCCTTATATCCCATAAAGTTATCTTTATAGCCCATTTCCTCGGCCATTTTAAGAGCCAACAGATAAGGCTCTTCTGCTGGTGTCCCCGGCTTTATCATTTTAAGTATTTCGGATTGAATCAGCAATGCATCATCAAATGCTTTCATCATGGGAGGAGTCAATTCCCCTATACAAAAAATTCTGGCTTGGTCGCCGACATAACCTTTCATGACAGAAGTATAGTCTATATAAACAATTTCATCCCGCTTTATTTTTTTCCAGCCAGCACCTTGGGGGCAAGATAAAGAAACACCAGTTCCTCCCACTGGGCCATCAAAAAAACTAGGGTTAAAGCCACTATTCCCACTACATACATTGCCATAAAACAACTCCTGATTGAATGCTCTCATTTTGCAGCAACCAGAATAACCACGTTTACGCAATTCAGCTTCAAATAATGCAGCCAACTCAATCTCCGATATTCCTTCTCGTAAATAAGATGGCACTGCTAAAAAAGCTTTATCTGACATCCCCAAGGCATTACGGATAAGTTCGACTTCATAAGGGGATTTAATCCCTCGAATTTCTTTTATGATAGGCGAGATATCACTTAATTCAGCATTAGGAAATATATTTTTGTAGGTCTGATAAAGATTAAATGGTAGTACATCTAATTCCAATCCAATTTTTTTAGGATTGGTATAATTAAATGCTGCAAGAATATCGGGAATTTGCTTAGGATGCTTAATCGGAACAATCTTTTCTAGGGTTGACTCTTCTTGGGCACATCGCAAACCTTTTTTGACCATAAGTACTGGATCACCACTAGCAGGTATATACAAATATGAATTTTGTACCGTACCTGTAAAGTAAAACATATCACTATTTAATAAAATAACCGATCCGTCTAATTCTTGCTTTTTTAATCTTTCTTGAAAAATAGCAGTTCTTGTCTCAATTTCTGATTTTGATATAAAATCCATATCCATATTCTCTCCCTATATCTATACTTACGCCAAATTCTACTAATATTATACTACCTAAGTTATAAACAGGGTATACTAGAATACCAGTTCATCCCACTGAATCAGTTTTTGTCATTATTTATCAAGCATGTGGGATCGCCTAATATAGCGACCATAATTTGCTTCTTTTTATCAATATGCAATCCACTTGATATATCAATCGATGTACTTCCATTAGCCTTGAAATGAAAATCCACATAAAAATTGAGTCCATCTGCTTCTATTTCCACTCTATGCCTTTGTCCGCCTTTATGAATCAAATCTGAAACAATAAACTCTTTATAATGCAGGCCACAGATTCTTTTTATATTTGAAACAAGCATTTGTCTATCTAACATTTTTTCTCTACTCATAATATGACTCTCCCTCATTTTTTCATAATCTGCTACCAAAGTCCACATCCTAAGGCCTGTCCTTTCAGTTTCCTTTGCTGGAGGATTAAAATATTTTTATGTTCATTATATCAAAAAAAGGAACGCTAGATAGCTTATTTATTTACTCTTTTAGCGGTTTTTAGCCGACCAAGTCCGAATTTCTATGCTATCCCTTTGATTTTTCTGCAAGAAAGCCGCGAACTTTGCGGCTTTCTCATGAGTATATAGTAAAATTTTTCACTGAATTATATCAAGAAAATCGCTACAATTGTAGTCACAAAGAGCTTAGCCATAACTGTTAGCAAGTTACGCCGTGCTAGCTCGAATTTAGTTGCAATCACAGTATTATCTTTGTAGTAGCTACAAATACTATTGCTAAAAAGGAGGGATTGGAGATGAATGCCAGCAGGGCTGAGGAAATCATAAAATCTACGGATATCATCGGCGTCCAGTTTCAGAGTAACTATGTGTGGATAGAAGAAGTTGACAAGGAACGCAATACTGCACAAGTGACTTACTTGGAAAATCCTCATACCATTGATGTTGATATAGATCAACTAGTGGAAATTAGGGCGGTCAATAAACAGCACTAGAAAATATGGATTAGTCTTAGTTAACTAAATTTACAAATGGAAAAAACCGCACATTTTTTGTACGGTTTTTTCATTTAGCAGAGTATATATTATTAGGGCGAAGCTGAATGAACAATCCTTAAAGATATTTGATTGTACTTGACGAAAACAAGAAAAATATCTAAAATTATGATTGTTTTAAGAAAGCTTCGCACTAGATAGGCAAGGCGAAAATTAACGAAGGAGAGAGTATATGACAACAATTAATGCCATACTGCTTGAGCCAGGCAAAGACCCTGCTATATACAAACTATCAGAAAACATCGATAGACAGATTAAAGAGATATCAGCTGTTTTAGACGGAAATTTTGTCAGTTCTAGATTATTTCAGGTCGGTGAAGGTCTTTCGTTACACATATTTCTTAATGATATGGCAATACCATTAAGACTGCCAGCAAATCGCCGGTTTCCTGAACCCGATGAGCATGAGATCATCTTTGGCAATGCCCTCTTTTTAGTAATGGATGATGTAAAAGGAGACGACGAGGGTGCTTTACATATACCAGACCCTATCTGCGACTTTTTTATTGAAAAAATCAAAGAGAATTTCCAGTCTTGCACTGGCGATGAAAAACCAAATCCTAAAGTGGAAATATTTGTAGAGAACCGTGGAACAAAAGAAGAAAGACATTTTAAATGGGAGGAAGTTGAACGACCCCAAAAAGATCTAAAATTTATTGGTAACGGCTATGTTCGAATTGTCGATGACGGTATTTGTGATACTTTCGAAATCAAAGGGCGGTACTTCAAGCAAATTGACTTACCTCACGGAAATAAGCCACTTCAATAGGATATTGAATAAGATCCATCAGCCAGCAAGGCTGAGGGGTCTTATTCATACTTTTGTAATATAAAAGTATAACTCCGGGTGATAAATTTTATAAATCGAAGTTTCAACTTTCATTGGCTGTACAAACCTTATAACGTGTTTCTTTTATGAAAAGAACGACCGCCAAGAATAAAGCAACAACAAGGGAAATGCTAATCAGTAACACCACACCATCCCATGCATACCAACTCAAAAAATTTCCTCCCATAGCTCCAATAACACTCGCACCAATATAATAGAATAAAAGATACAAGGAAGATGCCTGGGCTTTATCTGTCCCCCCACACTTTCCCACCCTGCTGCTGGCCACAGAATGACTGCCAAAAAAACCAAAAGTTAAAATTGCTACGCCGATAATTTTTACATATAAATTCCCGTTTAACGTAATAAGGCAACCTGCTAGCATAATTCCAATTGATAAACATAATACTTTTGAACTACCAATATAATCAGCAAGCCTACCCATATAAGTAGAACTAAAGGTTCCCACTAAATAAACAAAAAAGATACACCCAACAACCGTCTGGCTCAAATTATAAGGTGCTGACATGAGGGAGTAACCAATATAATTATAGAGGGTAACAAATCCTCCCATAATTAGAAAGCCAATAGCATTCAGCGCTAGTAGCTCCGAGTGACGTAAATTTTTAGTTAGTGCAGGAATCATCTCTTTTATTAACCGTCTTTTTGGTTCAAAATGCTCAGAGTCAGGTAAACCAAACCAAAACCAGATACTAACTATTACACAAACGAGGCCAATGCCCGCCAATGCAATATGCCATGAGAAAAAATCCGCCAAGGTGCTAACTATAATACGCCCCGCCAAACCACCAATCGAATTACCACTAATATATATCCCCATAACCAAACCTGTAACAGCTGGATCAAATTCTTCATTTATGTATGCCATGGCAATAGCCGGAAAGCCTGCCAGCATGATTCCTTGTAAAGCCCGCAAAATAAGCAATAGAATAAAATTATTGGTAAAAGCCACTACCACAGCCAATACTGCTGAACTTAGCAAAGAAATCTTCATGATTAATTTTCGTCCCCGGGCATCAGATAACCAAGACACAATTAGCATAGATGCTGCTAGAAATCCTGTTGTAAGAGATATGGATAAACTAGAATAAGCGGGAGTCAGCTTAAACTGTTCTGAAAAGACTGGAATTAATGGTTGGGTGCAATACAGCAAGGCAAAGGTAACAAAACTTCCCAAGAATAGAGCCGATATGCCTCGCCAATATCGAGTACTTCCTTTTTGTATATAACCCATTATAAAATCCACTCCTTTCTGCAATGAAAATCTTATATATTTTATACTAAACTCATTTATTTCATATGTCCAATGCATCATTTTTATATAATTAATGTTTTACAGTTATATCAAAGCCAAGTATTTGCAGATAATTTACCTTGCCATCATTGACAACCTATGCTCCCAAAGTTATGATTTATACAAAATCAATTCAGAATAAGAATCATAGTTAAAAGGTGGTTAAATTAATGGAGTGGCAACAACTTGAATATTTTAAATACGTTGCCCAGATACAACATATTACCCGCGCCGCTGAAGGATTATCTATTTCTCAACCAGCTCTGAGCCGTTCTATCGCTAGACTAGAAGAGGAACTCGGTTTCCCTTTATTTGATCGCTGCGGAAAAGGTATTGTTCTCAATCGCTATGGGCAAATATTCCTACAGCATGTGAAACGAGCCATGGAGGAAATTATAGGCGGCAAACAAGTTATTCAGGACCTTCTTCACCCAGACCACGGCAGTGTATCATTGTCCTTTTTGCACTCCCTGGGATCTAATTTTGTGCCAGGTTTACTCAGTAAATTTCTTTCAAATAACCCAAACATACAATTTAAGTTATATCAAAATGCTACTAATTTCCTTTTGGACCAATTAGCTGCTGGTGAAATTGATTTATGCCTCTGCTCTCCAGCAGCAACAAGCGAAAAAGTAGAATGGGAACCTCTCTTTACGGAAGAACTATTTGTCATTGTCCCAACAGAGCATCGCCTTGCTAAACGTAATTCCATTGAGCTTAATGAAATTAAAGGCGAGCCAGTTGTTACTTTTAAAAAAGATTATGGACTACGAATTTTAGCAGATCAACTGTTTAAGGAAGCAGGCTTATCTCCATTTATAACCTTTGAGGGCGAAGAAATTCTCACCGTAGCTGGTCTTGTTGAAGCCAAACTCGGTGTTGCTTTGATACCACATGTATTCGGTTTAGATAAAACCAATATTTCTTTTTTGTCTATTTCGAATCCCAAATGCCAACGTACAATTGGAATGGCCTGGACTAAAGAAAGATACCTATCTCCCGCCGCCCAAAAATTTAAAAAATTCGTAATCCATTCCTTTCGTTAATTTTTTTGATTCTTTGATGCCAAATAACGGCGAATAATACTATTAAAACGAAAAGACTTGGCTTTTGGCTAAGTCTTTTTGATATTTCATACGCCATAATTTAAATCCATTAGTTTGGGGTACAATATTAAGAAATAATGAAAAGGAGATTTATGATGAAACTTATTGAGGCAGGCACTGAGGCTCCGAACTTCACTTTGATGGATAATCGAAATCAATATATCCGTTTGTCAGACTATAGAGGAAAAAAAGTACTCCTCTCCTGGCATCCACTTGCCTGGACACCAGTATGTACCGATCAAATGAGAGCATTAGAAACTAATTGGCAAAGGTTTCAAATGCTTAATACGATTCCATTTGGACTCAGCATTGATGCTCCGCCATGTAAAAAATCATGGGCAATGGCGCTTATTATTAATAATGTCAGTCTACTTTCTGACTTTTGGCTGCATGGAAAAGTTGCCCAGGATTATGGACTTTTTCTGCAAGGAGATGGCTACTCGCAACGAGCAAATATTATAATCGATGAAAATGGAATAGTTATTTGGGTTAAAGTCTATCCCATGGAACAATTGCCTGATATAAATGAGGTTCTAAACATCCTATCAAATCGCAACATGCAATCAAAGTAACAGCTATAAAGCTCCCCGAATTAGCGTCCTTCAAGCACTTTAATAATATTCAAAAGCGTTCTATTTATAGGAGTCTCTACCCCATATTTTTCTCCCATTTCACAAACAGTAGCAGCAAACATATCTACTTCAGTTTTTCGGCCGCATTCAATATCTTCTAGCATTGAAGTCCGGCTGTCAGGATTTAGCGTATTTAATATTTCATACCACTTTTCAATATCTGCACCATTCAAATGAATTCCTGCTTTTTCCGATATCCTTACAACCTCCCACATTGCTGATTCCATAAGACTTTTTGCCTCATTTACAGTCTGGAATACACGATACCTTCCTCCTGTTACTGCTGAGCACTGATTAATACCAACATTCACCATAAACTTCCACCATATAGAGTGCATCATATTTTCTGGAATAGTAAACGGAATGCCTGCCCTTTCAAAAATTGCTTTGACTCCTTGTACCTTTTCGGAATACTCCAGATTTATCTTTTCGCCAAATGCCAAATTACCGTAACTGGTAAAATGAATATGGTTCCCCTCTCGATTGGCAGTAAGACCAAAAGATACAGCATAAAGGAGTTTATCCATGCCATATTCTTTGCCAATGATTTCTTCACTGGTAATGCCATTTAACAAGGGCAGAATTATGGTATTATTTCCAACATGATTTTTCATATCAATTACCGCTTGCGCCAATTGATATCCTTTAACAGCCACTACAATCAAATCTGCAGGTTCACATTTTTCCTGGGGCGACACATATGTAAAATCAAATCGTTTACCATTTATTAATACTCCTTCTTCCTGATACCGTTTCGCTCTTTCCCCGCCAGCAATAACCTTCAGTCCATTTGGATTCATAAGATATAGCTTGCTGGCATAAGCGCACCCTAATGCTCCCAAACCAATAATAACGATATTTTTCATAATAGTACCGCCTTTTATCAAATTTAATTATCACATCCCTGCTGTATAAGAAAGCGTGATAAATCACGCCTTTTCTACTCTACCTCAATTTGCCATGCACGGCCAACCAAATACAGGTTATTTCCGTAGATGTCCACTCGACCCTATGCCTTTCATGGGCAGGAATAAACAGCCAATCACCTGCCCTCAATTCTTTACTCCGCCCGTCTTCCCAGCCAATTATCGCCTGCCCCTGCAGTAAAACCACCCATTCATCCCTATCTTGGTCATACCAAAAACCTGAAGGCGATACCTGTCCAGTAGAAATAATCCGCTCAATTAAAACCCCTCGATCTGAAATAAGAGGTTCAATAAACTCCTCGCCTGGCAATGATTGAGGAACTTCAAATAGATTCACATCATACTCCCCTTTTTTAAGCAACTCATTGCTGTTTTTATATTTTCCTCCAACAAATCATATTTACCTTGGGGTGGACTCCTACCATTTGAATATATACACTTCTTGTATTAGGGCTAATAACATTTACAAAAAAAGTCAATATTATTCTGTCTTAATAGATTATCTTTTAAAATAATTACATACTATACCTGCTAAATTCAGTTAACTTCAATTGTTTGTAACCTAATAACATAGCAAGATATACCTCATACGAATAAAATCTATATTTAATTATACTACGAAATAAAAAGCGAGACTATATTTACATCTAGTCTCGTTTTTTATTTTTTTGAATTTTTTCCCAACAAATTTAGCAAATTGAGAGATTTTATTTTTATATAATGCTTTTCGTAAATATAATGACCAAGTATAATAATATTAATGATACTATGCCCTTAATTCGACAATCCACAAAATAGGTAATATATGCCACTACTGTTATTTTTTCCGACAGCATTCTTCTGAAAATAACGTCAAACCTCCGCCCAGCTAAAATTGTAAATTTATCACCAAAGTAAGGGGGATTATATGCAGCCACGTATTTTATTTATTTCTAACTATCCTGAGCTTTCCCTACAAGCCCTCCAGCTTTCTAAAAAACTGGATGTTCCCATGCATATTAAAGAAGGCGGTCTGATGAAAGACGGCCACTTATATGCCAAAAGCCAAGAGGACAATTATGATGTATTTATCAGCCACGGTGCCTCCGCAGCAGCCATCAGCAATCTGATTCGTAAAAAACCCGTACTTTCCATACGAGTCACTGTAACTGACATCTTAAAAGCCTTTGAGGAAGCTGTTACCTTTAACAAACCTATTGTTCTAGTGTGCTATCGCAGTTCGGAACTAGATGAATTGGATAAATTCGGGAAATTACTCAAAAATATATCTTACAAAACCCTGTATTACTCTGATAAGAATGAATGTAAACAGCAAATAAATAAAGCCGTTAGTCTAACTGAGCATGTCTTAGTTTCTCTAGGTAGCTGCGTCAAGGAGATTGCTGATGAAAAAAACCTAAAATGCATAACCATCCGTTCTAATATTGAAAGCGTAAAGCAAACCATTATTGCGGCAAAGAACATTATTGAATTAAGCGATAATGAAAAATTCCGCGTTCAAAAACTACAAAGTATTATTGATTACTCCAGCGAAGGAATTGTATCTATTGATCAAAACAAGCGCATTAATACTATCAATGCCGTAGCTACAGATATTTTAAATGTTAAAGGAACAAACCTTATTGGCAGCATAATTTACGATTCCCATGTTCCCTCTATTCTGTCCAATATGTACGCCGATGGCTCCTACATCAATAACGAACTGCTGCGTTTAGGAGACTCAGCCTTTCTCATAAACCGCATCCCCCTCACACAAGGAGATGCACCAGCTGAAACCCTGATTGTCTTTCAAAACATTTCCGAGTTGCAGAAAAAAATGAGCAACGCCCGCAAGCAATTACATTTAAATGGATTAGTTGCCCAATATTCTTTTGACAATATTATCGGGCAAGGACAAACGATCAAAAAAATCAAAATGATGGCGTCAAAATTTGCTAAATCATCAGCAACTATTTTAATAGAAGGAGAAACAGGTACTGGTAAGGAATTATTTGCCCAAAGCATTCATAATGCCAGCAACAGAAAAGATGGTCCCTTTGTCGCCGTAAACTGTGCCACCCTTTCGGAAACGCTATTAGAAAGCGAACTGTTTGGGTATGAAGAAGGCGCCTTTACCGGTGCACGTAAAGGAGGTAAAATTGGCCTCTTAGAACTGGCACAACAAGGCACCATTTTCATGGATGAAATTGGTGAAATTTCGCCACAGTTGCAGAGTCGCTTGCTCCGCGCCCTCCAAGAAAAAGAAATCTTACGTATCGGCGGCAATCGTATTATCAATGTAGATGTACGGTTTATTGCCGCCACTAATAAAAATTTATACCAACTTATGAAAGAGGGGAAATTCCGGGAGGATCTGTATTATCGCTTAAATATCTTAAATCTTTTCTTACCGGCACTCCGGGAACGTGGGGAAGACATTCCTCTATTGATTGATTTTTTTATAAATAAACGCAATAAACAATTCAAAAATATTACTATCGACCGTGAAGGACTGAGATTATTACAACAATACGATTGGTTGGGAAACATTAGAGAATTACAGAATTTCCTGGAAAAAATGCTAGTACTGGCTGATTCCCCGAAAATTGAAGCTACTTTTATCCGCCAGCTATTACGCGACCATTGCGCTAGGCGGGACAAAACCCCAGTCATAGGACAGACAGATACTATTACGATTCCTGTTGGCTCTCTTAAAAGTATGGAAACTGAAATATTCGAAGAATTATTACGTCGCTGTGACGGCAACCAAAATTTAGTATCCAAGAAGCTTGGTATTAGCCGGACAACAATTTGGAGCCGTCTCAACGATGCTAAACTCCAAAAACCAATTTAAGCAAAAACTTGCATCAAATGAGGTTTTAACCTCTGATGTTTAATGATCGGATAAACGTTAACAGACCTCCAATTGCGACTGCAATCGGAGGTCTGTTACTATAGAGAGTTTGCGTAAAATTACATCTCGTTAACTGTAATGGCAAAATCAGGGCACACCATAAAGCACCGTAAACAACCAACACATTTTTCCCGATGTGCTGCCGTCATGTAGCGATATCCCTGGGAATTTAATTCTTGAGCATTTTCAAACACTTTAACACCACATACTTCCTTACAATACCCACAGCCCTTACAGGCATTATGTTCTACAATTACATCAAAGGTTTTCTTTGTCGTAGCCATACTATCATTTCACCTTCCGTTCTCTACCAATTTTGCACCCTTATATAATGCTTCCATATTTTTTACTGCCACTTGCTCGCCGAAATTTCTTTTAAAAAATTTCTCAATACTTTCTAGTTTGACTGCCGGAAACAATTTCAGCATAGCTCCAAGGGCCAGTAAATTAGCCATCCGTTCATTTCCATCTTTCATAGCCAGCTCAGCAAAGGGGTAACCATACCAACCTTCCTTATCTTCAAGAGACAGTACACCACTGTCATATACCAGAGGCGCTGTTTGCCCTGGTTTAGAATAACTCCGGATCGCACTTTCGCTCAAAGCCAGAATAGCATCAGGCGTTATTACCTGTTGATAGGTAATTTCATCACTATCAATTACGATTTCAGAGGAGCTTAGCCCCCCACGTTGGGCAATACCGTAGGTCTGCGTCTGCACGACGTTACGGTTTTCCACAATAGCAGCTTCACCTAGTGTTTTTCCTAGAAACACAAGGCCTTGCCCGCCGGAACCAGCCAAAATCAGTTCATATCGCTGTTTCATCTTTTTCCCTCCATTAGCCTTGCAGTTTTTTTTGAATTTCACTATACCGAGTCCCAAAATCCGGTACATTTCTGTCAGTGATTTTACCAACAGCAAAATAGCCTTCTCGTTCCTCTTCAGCCAACCCTTTGTACTTACTAACTGGAATGGATTTTTCTTTCAACCACTTCAGCATATCAACTGGCTGCTTCATTTTATTGTTAGGACCAAACAACGTAGTACAAGGCCCGATTGCTTCCACCAAGGAAAATCCTTTTTTACTCAAAGCTTCCTTCATGTAATTTTTCAGTGCTAACCCATTAAATACCGTTTCCCTTGCTACGTAATTAGCACCAGCGGCGTCGACCAAAGCGCAAATATCAAAATCTTTTTCTGGATTTCCATATTTAGATGTACTCGTTCGGCTGTTCGCTGGCGTAGTAGCAGAATACTGTCCACCAGTCATACCATAATTTAGATTATTGACCAAAATTGCTGTTATATCCATATTACGGCGAGCCGAGTGAATTAAGTGATTACCGCCAATCGTCGCACCATCACCGTCCCCCATTAGCACTACCACATGCAAATCAGGGTTGGCGGCTTTTACCCCTGTGGCATAGGACAATGCCCGCCCATGGGTGGTATGCAAAGCATTCGTGGCAATATAATCATCAGCCTTCCCCCAACATCCAATTCCTGTGACAACTACCACCTTATTGTGTTCATATTCCAATTCTTCAAAGGCACGTAATAATGCTCCTAAAACAATGCCGTGCCCGCAGCCCGAACACCACATTAGCGGCAAGGCTTCCTTTTTTAGATACGCTAAACCAGTTGCATGAGCCATCATTCATTCCTCCCTAATGATTTAACACAATCTACAATGTCCTGTGGAGTAATAATCGTACCATTAAACCGATTTAGACGAATCAGTTCACTGGAGTCTGGCAATAATTTAGCCACTTCCCCAGCCAGTTGACCACTATAATTCATCTCCGCTACAATAACTTTTCCCACGCCCTTGGCCGCTGCAATGACTTCCTTATCAGGAAACGGCCAAATGGTAATAAGCTGAAGTACGCCTGCTTTAATCCCAGCGGCACGCAATTCCTGAACCGCCGCCCGAGCTGACCTGGTCACAGCTCCCGCTGCGATAATCAATACTTCACAATCTGCGGTATCATAATTCTTAGTCAGTACAATTTCATCCCGGTTCATTTCTAATTTTTGGTGAAGCTGTTGGATACGGTTGGTACAGTTTTCTGGATCATTGTTGCTGTAACCATCTTCTCCATGCATGGAACTGGTAACATGAAAAATATGCTCTCCGCCGTAACTGGCCAAGGGGGCTATTTTACCTGTTGCAAAGGTAAAAGGCTTATAGTCCTCAGGCTTACAAACAGGTTTTTCTCGGTCTATTACCTCAAGTTCCCCAGGCTTTGGAACCACAACATTTTCTCGCATGTGTCCTACAATTTCATCTGGAGCCATTATGACTGGCACCCGGAATTTCTCCGAAAGATTAAAAGCCTTGACGGTCAATTCAAAACATTCCTTAACAGATGAGGGCATCAGCGCAATCGTCGTTTGATCACCGTGCCGCCCCCAACGTAGTTGCATAATATCTGACTGAGAAGGTTTAGTAGCTAGCCCAGTACTCGGCCCTGACCTCTGCACATTGACTACCACTGTAGGCACTTCCGCGATCACGGCTAACCCTAGATTTTCTTGCATCAAGGAAAAACCAGGACCACTGGTAGCCGTAAAGGATTTTTTTCCAGACAGGGAAGCACCAATAATGGCAGCCATACTGGCAATTTCATCCTCCATTTGCATATAGACCCCACCTAACTTCGGCAGTCGCTCTGAACTCACCTGAGCAACTTCGGAAGAGGGAGTGATAGGATATCCTGCAAAAAAACGAGCTCCGGCGTAAAAGGCGCCTTCGGCAATTGCTTCATTACCTTGCATTAACTTAGCTGAAGTTTCCAAAATTAAAACCCCTTTCATATTTATTTTTTAAAAAATTATCGCTGTTAGCTATTTTATCAAACCAATTAGCTGCCAATAGGGAACCATTGCTAACATGGCGATCATACCGACTACCCAATAGACACTGGATAAAATAGCAGTTTGTCTCCGTGAAATCATATCACCACCCGTAGCATAATAGCCGCACAGGAAGATTGAACTCATATACGGAATAAAAAATACGCTTGCCATGGTAAAAGTAAGAAAAACTACAATCCAGGGATGTATCCCATAATTTCCTACAATAGGAGCCAATACCAAAACAATCAACGCACAGGCTGATGTAAAAGATACGACAAAAAAACGCAACAAGGAAATAATAACAACAATACAAAAGACAAATAGATACGGATCTCCAATAATAGCAGCAATATACGGGGCCATTACTTTTCCAAGCCATAGGTCAATTTTCGTAAACTGCATAACCGCGGCCATATTGAGAATACTGCCAACATAATACACAGCTGCCCAATCAATTTTTTTGTTGAAGTCATCCCGGTTCATTACTTTTAAAGCCACTAGGAGCGTCATGGCAAAGAGGGCAACGCAAGCTGCAGGTAGCTTATGGATTGGTTCGGTCATCCACAATGTCAAGGTTGTTGCCAAAATCATCAATGTAATTTTCTCATCATAACTCATAGGACCAAGTTCTTTAAGTCGATCAGCCCCATATGATCTTGGTAATACGCTCTTATCTTTAGGCGTAAATAACAATTTCAGAGACAGGGCATAGCCAGTAATAACCATGATTCCCCAAGGCCACGCCCAGTGTAGCCAATCCATCCAAGTAACGTTTTGATATTCCGGCGGACACATTCTCACTAATACATAAGCGGAAATAGAAGAACTCATAAAGATTAAACCACTGCAAGTACAGCCTATGAACATGGCTCCAAACAAAGCGGCCATCCCACTACTTTGCTTCTCATATTGAAGATTTTCACCGATCCCCAATGCAATGGGTGCAGCCAAGGCTGCTTTCGCATTTATACTGGGAATTAACGGCGAAATAACCGTTCCCGATATCAACAAACCAATGACCTGTCCCATAAAGGTCGGCGACATTATTTTAAGCACCCATAGTGAAATGCGCTTTAACAGTCCGCATTTGTTAGCAGCTACACCTAGCCCAAAGGCTCCAACAATCATCCACCAACCTTGATCCGAAAACATGTTAAAGGCGGTTTTAAAAGGGATCTCTGCCCCCATCACAAACAACAGACACATCATGAAACCAGTGACAAATTCCGGTATTGTTTCGGTGACCAAAAAACCTATAGACCAAGCCAGAATTCCTAAAACTCGTGTGGCCTGTACTGTCAACCCTTGAGGCGGACTCATGAAGAAGATACCGATGGCACTTATTGCTACTAAAACAGCAACTACTCTTTTTATTTGTTGTATACGACTTACTGATCTTGATTCTCCTGTCATTTAAAATACCTCCTGTCTCTACTCCTGAGGTATTAAATTACCATAATTATCAAAATTGTTTTCTTCTGTTTACTGCAAAGTTATTCCGGTGCCACAAATTCATGGTCTATTTCTTCACCATTTAAGACCCGTAATACTCCGAAAGCTAATGATTCAAGTTCATTTTCCCCTGGAATGATTTCTACTGGCGCAATAAATTGTACTCGCTCGGTTATCCAATTGGTAACCATTTTGGAATAAGCGATGGCGCCAGTGATAATAATAACGTCTACTTTACCTTTAACAACCGTAGCCAATTCCCCAATACCTTTGGCAGCTTGGTACGCCATTCCCTGATAAATCAGTTGGGCATACTCATCACCTTTTTCAATTTGTTCCTCCACCTCCAGAGCCTTATTGGTACCAAGATATGCCACTAATCCCCCTTTGCCACGCATCCGTTTAATGGCTGAATCACAGTTATGTTGATCTGAAAAACATAAATTAACTAATTGGCGACAAGGTACCCGTCCCGCTCTTTCTGGGGAGAATGCTCCTTCTTCATCTGTTAGAACATCAATCATTTTTCCCCCGCTGATGACTGTGGCAGTTATGCCCCCCCCCATATGGGTTACAACAAAATTCATATCCTGGAAATTTCTATTCATTTTTTGAGCTGTCTTTAAGGCAACTGCTCTCATGTTTAATACATGACAGGAGGCTCTTCTGGTCATTTCAGGCACACCAGTAAGTCTGGCGATTTCTTCTAGTTCATCTACCACCACCGCATCATAAATATAGGCTGGAATATTTAATGGAGCAGCAATATCATAGGCGATAATCGCTCCTAAATTGGAGGCATGATCATCAATAGGTCGGTATGTTAAGAAATCAATCATATCTTTATTTACCAGATATGCACCTTGTTTGAGAGGCGGGAGCTTACCTCCTCGGCCGGCTACCGCAGAAAGTTTAGCTACAGGAAAATTTGCCTCTTGTAAGCAAGCCATAATAGCCTTTTTTCGCATGGGAAACTGATCTACCATGGACTTGTACTGGGCTATTTCTTCTGCGGAGTGTTCCATTGTTTTTCGGAAAATTTCTTTTTTATTTTCGTATACGGCAATTTTAGTCGATGTGGAACCGGGATTAATCGACAATATTGTAAGCACTTTTTCGGTCATAGCTTCTTGATCCTCTCCTATCATTTAATCCACGGCTTAAGGCTTTGTTAATCTATAATTGTGGCACAAGCAGCTAGTACTAATGGCAAATATTTAGCGTCAACTTCAGCCGCTCTTGAAGTCAGAACAATAGGCACCTTCCCGCCAATTATAAAACCGGCAGTTCTGGCCTGAGCTGAGTATCGTAAGGCTTTCAACAAGATGTTACCAGCAGCAATATTGGGAACTACCATTAAATCAACGTCTCCATACACAGGACTGCCCATACCCTTAATCTCCCCAGCCTCTCTGCTGATAGCCAAATCATAGGACATCGGTCCCTCAATAATACACCCTTGCAAACTACCTTCTTGGTTCAATTTCTTTAGTTCAGCAGCATCAACAGTCTCTGGCATTTTAGCACTTACTTCCTCACTAGCCGTTAATATTGCGACCTTAGGAGTATCAAATCCCATACGCTTCATTACATTTACAGCATTTTCCACGATCCCCTTCTTCTGCTGGAGATCTGGGGAAATATTTATTGCCACATCAGTTATACCGATTAGTTTATGATAATTAGGGATTTGAACAAAACTTATATGAGATATCAGATTTCCTGTGCGAAATCCAGCAGCTTCACTAAGCAAGGTTCGCATGAGCTTATTCGTGGGAATTAACCCTTTCATAATAAAATTGGCATGACCATCTCTGACTAATTCTGCGGCCTTAAGAGCTGCGTCTTCCACCGTTTCTGTATGAATAATGATATAATCTGCAGGCGACTCATTCAGAGCTGTTAATTGTTTCTGAATTTCTTGCCCATTACCAATCAGCATTGGTACGACAATTCCATCCTTAGTCGCATGAATAACAGCTTCTAAAGTATGACTGTCCTCTGCCGCTACTACTGCTACCGTGCTCTTTTTCCCGCTCTTAGTCTGAACCAGATCTATGAGCTTATCAAAATTTTGGTAAATCACATTATCATTCCTTTCCTTTTATTATGGTCAAATAGGGTGCTAACAACTGTCTTTGGCACCTTTGTCCACCTATCTAATAAATATGCAACTTTCATGCCAACCAAATCGATGTATTTAGTTATTAATATTTTTTTTGAAAAGTATAATAATTTAAAGACCTTTTTCTGTTTTACTGATCAAAGTAATAAGATCCTTCAGAAGCTACAAAGTTATTTGTGTTCAAAATTAAGACAACCTTGTTTTAATTTTAAACCAATCTCATTTCTTTACGATTCCTATTCTGCACCCTGTGGTAATATATTCTTCGAGGAGACTAAAAAAAGTATCCTTGTAGTAACAGAAACAAAAAAAACAAGTATGCCCGAGGAAGCTCCAAAAAAGTAGCGAGTTGAAATACTAATAGACTGTTTCGCGACTGCGGGTGAAAAGCAAAGTGAACTATCCGATATACAAAAGCTAGAATAGAGTACAAGAATCCAGTTGCATACTAAAGGTCTAGTGGTCAAGAATATGTTTGATAATATAATCGATACCAGCAAGCTTTTAAAAGATACAATTAACAAAACAGTTAAAATTGGCAATACTTCTGCCACAATATTAATTGAAGGTGTAGCCATTACAGGAAAAGATGTTATCAGGATTCTAAGATACCCCTTCTGCCTACAGATAGGAGCCGTTCGAAAACGGCTCCTATCTGTTTTAAGTAAATCCTATGTTGATACTCTTACTGGATCAAACAACATCATCGGTGCTTTTCTGAAGGTTTTTAACAATTTTAAAGTTGTCCCTATATTCCTTACCTGATACCATGATCCCGATTGCTATTATTGCTGCACTTACCCCAAGGGCAAGATATAGAGGATTAATTGACAGTTTTAACACAAGTTTTGAGATAATAGGAACTAGCGTAGCTATAACGATTGAAGCTACCGCCCATTTTGGCGACAACCATCCTGGCATGAATATGGCAAGCGTCAAAGGTACAAAAACACCAGCGCCACGTAAAATCATAGACATAAAGTTCCATTCCAATATAGTAGCATTCAAATTTATATAAGAAACCAAAGAACCAAGAGTCATTGTAGCAAAAATAGTAATACGATTAGCCAGAATCAGCTTATCGTTTGACGTAACATTAAACACATTTGCAACAAAGTCTCTAGAAAGTAATGTCCCTATTCCTAATGCCATCCCAGCTGTCGATCCAATGATAGCCAGCAATATTCCGGCTATAGCGATTCCACCCAGCCAGTCCGGAAAATAGGTAAGAAAGTAGGTGGGCAAAGCTAAAATTGGCTTAATTGTAGGATGGTTTGCATGCATGAACATGCCGATGGCCACTATAGGTAACCCGATAGGGATAATAACTGCTGAAGCTGCAAACGCCCCATGAGCGGCTGTCCGAGCATCAGTAGCCGAAAAGAGGGCTTGAATATAGGCCTGCGCGCAAAGAATACCGACAATCATAGAAAATATGTTGCCCAGTACTTCCCCTACACCTCTGCCAAATAGATTAAACCATGGGTGATCCGGAAAAACTGCATTGAAGTTCGCGCTCGGTATCGAATTCAGGGAAGAAGTAGCCATGATACCGCCCAGTAGCAATGCTCCCCATAAAATACACATTTTCACTATGCCTGATACACTATTGCCCTTCTGTCCGCTGAAAAAAACAGTCGCGATAACAAGGATAGTAAATAAGACAGTTGCCACTTCCGGAGTAATACCCAATACTTGCATTATTATCTGAATGGCAGCTATAGTACCAGGTACTTGAGAAATCAGCAT
>Ga0316613_10000975_pt1 | contig 20371 bp, 21 predicted proteins | sample OWC_soil_day10_C_2_FD_207647 | JGI IMG/M metagenome (GOLD analysis project Ga0316613, IMG submission 207647) | Wetland soil microbial communities from Old Woman Creek delta, Ohio, United States - OWC_soil_day10_CT_b | ecosystem: Environmental > Terrestrial > Soil > Wetlands | place: USA: Ohio...
TTTCCGTCGATACGCATACCACTCATTACCTGTCCCAGTGCTTCGTAAGAATGTCCAACATTATGATTCATGCGCGTACCATTTAGCCACTGCTGACCCATGATATGAATTGCCTTATTTAAAAATATAAGTTTTTTCAATAGTATTTGGCCTTCTTCTGACTTAATATAGGATTTTTCAGGCTCCTCAGCAATCATTTTATCAAACTGGTCACGTTGCTTTTGCAATTCTAAAAATTGATCTATATCATTTTTTTCAAGAAATTTTTTCATTTCATCGGTAAGCATTGAATATTTTTGCCAAAGTTGTTTTTCGTTGTATTTAGGCTTTTCTCTTATCATTTTGCAATACCAGCTGTACCAGATTGGATTGCGGCTTCAGCTTTATTGGCTTTATCTATTTTCATAACTTCATGCCAAGTATTGCGAAATTCCGTAATCAAATTTTTCGCTTCTTCCAGTTTAGTAACATCATTGCGTATATTACCTTCTACTAAACATTTTTTTATATAATCATATAGTGACATCCAAGTACTGGAGAAGTCATAGTCCATTTTTAACGTAACTTGAAATTCAGATATGATATTTTGTGTTTTAATGCAATAGGTATTTTTTTGTTCATAATTTTTTTCCTGCAATGCTTTGATTGCTTCACTGGTAAATTTAATTGCCCCATTATAAAGCATTAGTGTAAGCTCCGCTGGAGTTGCTGTCATAACCTGTTGCGTACGATAGGTTTCCGCACTCTTTGCAGCATTTTTATACATCATGATATCCCCTTTATCTCCTCAAAATGACTCGTTAACAAGATTAACTCCCTAACATACTCGTTAAAGTACTAACCTGCGATGAATAATTTGACATCGCTGTTTCCATTGCATTGTATTTATTATAATAATAATCCTCTTTATCATCTAGCCAATCTTGTAATGTTTCAAGATTATCTTGCATTGCATTTATTTTAATACCTAAAACGCTCGAAGTATCATCCGTATAAGAAGCCGATGTACCAGCTTGATCTTCAATAGTTCCCATACCATCTGTGGAAATATTATACAATCGATACGCAATCCCGTTATTATCATAGATTTGTTGGGTATAAGAACTCGTGCCTTTGGTATAGTTGCTCGTGCCCTTGGTTGAAAATAAATTATAAACACAATCTGGATCATCTGCGAGTGCTTTTTCTAAGGTATCTGTATCCAGTGAAATTTCGCCATAATCCGTATAATCCGAAGATGCGGTTATCCCAATACTTGCCAGACTTGTATAAGTGCCTGTTATACTATTGACTGTATCAGAAAGCGCACTACGCATAGCATCTGATATATTGGTAAGAATAGAATCATTTTTCAACAAACCCGATTTTGCTTTTTCATTCCATGCCGTTATATCATCGTCTGACATCTCTTCTTTTTCATCATCTGTTAATGCTTCATAATCACTATATTTGGCTTCATGCGTTGCGGTATTGATCGCATCCAGCACCTTGTTATAGGCATCTACAAACGATTGCACTTTTTCAACAATTGCATCGGTATCTACCGCTACTGTTAATTTTGCAGTCGAAGATGTAGTATCTGTGAGTGTATAGGTAACATTATTGATTGTATTTGTATTGGAACTCGTTGAATAACTTTTACCATCAACTGTGAATGTTGCATTTGTTCCCGCAACTCCAGCTGTAGCAAACAGTGCATCTTCATCTAAATCCGTAGAAGTCTTTTCTGTTGCTGAATCTGTCGCATAACCATATGATGCTAGATCAAGATTATTAAACATGGTTCTTGCGCTACTGCCGGAGTCTGCAGTAAGTACAATTTTATTTGCTGATCCGGTTTCCGTATTATACAAACTAAAAGAATCATTGGTCGAATCATAGCTGGCAGAAATGTTAAGTCCTGCTGATTTAATATCAGAAGCCAAATCATTTAAGGTTTTTGCCGTTACAGTGTTGCCATCAGAATCCGTTCCACCGTTTAATTGCAAATAAGTATAAGAGATTGTTTTTGTAGTAGTGCCATCACCAATTGTAAAAGATAATGCCGTATCTGTAGAAGTATTCGTTGTGTCTATGCCTGCAAAATCCGCCAAATTAATACTATCATCTTGCGCTGCACTAATTTCAGTCTGGCTTTGCAAAAGCACATTTGAAGCTAGTTTCGACACCGTCACATCATGACTTGTACATGCTGCAGTAGCATTTGCTTTTGCCGTGACAGCCGTCGAAGTACTCGTAACTGTATGTGCCGATGTATTCGATGAATATTTATAGTCAGATGCTGTAGATTGAAAAGTCTTTACCGCACTATAAATATCCGTATAGGCACTTTTTGTCCACTCCGCTTTCTGTTCAGCTTTATAAGCTTTATCATATTTGGCTTGAGCAGTCTTCATGGAATTTTTCACTAATGTATCTATGTCTAAACCCGAAGTTCCTAAAGTTATCCCTGTCGTCATTTTCCTTCACCCCTAAATTCTTATTTATTTAAACTCACACTTTTTCATCGAGTAAAACACCAATCCAGTCATGAATACCAGTCAATACATCGAGCATTTTTTGTGGTGGAAATTGTTTTATTACTTCTTTGGTCTTTTTATCAACAACCTGCATTGTCATACGATCAAGATCCTCACAATAGTCAAATTCAATATCGCAATTTGCTTTTTCCATAAGTTTGTTTAGCGCATCACTCATATCAACGACATCTTCTTTAGATAATTCTTTCTTTTTGTCCTGTTCATCAAGATTTAAAGTGTTTTGTGAAGTATTATCCATTGTTGTTAAGTAATCAGATTTTTCCACACTTTCGCCATCAGCTACTTTTTTTGTATCTACTGCACTTGTAGATTTTATTGGTTGCACTGTTGTAGATATATCAGTGCCTCCACTGCTGATACTATTAATCATAGCACAATCCCTCCATAGAGTATTTATTTCAATCCTTTGGTTTGATGACGAAACACACCCATATTTATAAAAGTTGATTAGAAATATTACTCTTCTTCGTCATCAATTATAAAGATCTGAATCCAAAATTATTTTTTACTTATTTGGGGTAATTCAATCTTTTCACTAGAGCTATCCATTGCACGTTTATTTTCAGCAATAATTGCCGCATATAGTTCGCCACGAAAAATTTTAATATGTTTGGGTGCCTCGATAGCCACGCGAACACTATCACCTTGAACATCAACGAAATTAATAACGATATCCTCACCGATCATAATTTGTTGACCTGGTTTACGAGTAAGGGCTAACATTTATACGTTGCCCCCTTCGCTAGAAGCTTCATCCTTAAACAAACGATGCTTTGTCGTATAGTTACTTTTTTCCAAAACAATTTGTTTGCCTGATCTACTATGGACATTAATCACGACTGGTGCAACCAAGTTTGTTGTCATTTCTTTCACCTTGCCTATTGGCACCGTAACCATTGTATATACTACTACATCTTTTTCTTCTTTCACTTTTAATTCACTCATATTTTTATCATCAATTTCAATTTGATAATCATTAAAAAAAAGAAACGGATCTGTCATTAAAAAGGCTAAATAATCTTCGCGTGCTGATTGTAATAAAACAAAAGGACTTTCTTCCGCATAAGGTATGATAACAAATTGATGATCCTCTGGGAATCCAGGTAAACCATCATCAAATGTTAAAATATCAGTTTCATTAATTTCAATTGTACCAAATCTGGTTGTTTTAACTTGCAAAATGTAACCACCTTTCAGGCATATATATCGTATTTATCCTCACTTACCCACATCTTCACATCTGACTTTTGTTTTAAATAAATATTGACTTCAGGTCTTGTATAATTGGTATTTACTGGTTGATTATTTACTTTCAATGACACTGGTCTAATTTGAGCTTGCATTTCCACTTCGCTTGGCGTATATTTTATCGTCGGCGATGTCACTTGGCATAATTTCACTTTCATGGTCGGCATCTCAGAAAGTTTCGATTTTTCGCGATTCGCAATAACACTACTGGCATCAGATGTATTTAAAAATTGTGCACCTTCTTGCGCTCGTCTTGCAATACCTTCACTTGCTTGCTGTTTTGCTCTGCGATAGGTTTGTAAAATCCTATCCGCTGTTGAAAGCACGCCATACGAAGCCCGCGATGGATATTGATCTATTTCAAGTTCGGCTGGAATGGTATGTATATCCACTGTAGCAGATCCATTATCAATATCAAGTGTAACTGGCGGCGTTGTCATTTCGAGCTTACCTCTTTGCGTTTCCATACCTATTTGAGGCTGTCGTGTCCTTATGTTAAGCACTTCCATATGAAATCAAATCCTTTTGCTTATGATAGGTAATCAGCAAGCGATAATGGTAATATATTTGCCCCTACGGAAAGTGACATATTATATAAGGTTTGCGCTGTTTGCAAACTCACAATCAACTCTGCAGTATCAGATGCACTTAAATTGGTAATATCCGTATTGATCTGTGTATTTTGATTCTCCATCGTGGTTTTAGACAAATTATAACTTGCATTACGAGATGCAACGGTTACTTCTGCACTTACTACTTGATCATGCGCATTATTTGCGAGGGTAATACCATCTGATGATAACCACGTCGTATCACCATTTTCCATTTTATCCGCAATTTCATACAGATTATTAATCAACTCTGATCCTACGCCACCAAATATATCCGTTCCAAATAAATCAGCACCAGTCGAATTCACACTATCTTTATCTGGATCGGCATCGCCAGTCTGGATCGGCATCGATATTTTATCATCATTGCCAGAGTAAGTAACTACAGTTTTATCACTGGTAGAAAAAGTTAAAGTAGTTGACCCGCTGATTGTCGATGTAAAAGAATTTGTTGTCGCTGTAAGAGTTCCATTGGTATTAAAAGTACTACTCATAAACACTTCGGCTTGAGTGGCAGTAGTAGTGGCAGTACTGCTAGTAAACGCGTCCAGCGTCCCCGATGCATTGCTTTGAACTGCAGTTTTAACTGCAGCTGCAGTTGCCGTTGAATTATTCGCTACCGTAGTCTTATAGCCACTGTCAACGTAATCTTTTGCATACAAATTACCATTGGTTGTATCCAAATAATACGTATTCGAACTACTATCTGTCAAAATCAGCATCTGCTTCGTTCCAAATAGTTCTGACTGTGTATCGTCAAGTGTCTTCACATCAGCTTTAGCAGTAACCGTACCTACCGTATAAGGCTTGGTGGTATCGGCTGAACCAGCAAAAATATAACTGTTTCCCACCTGCGTATTGGCTTGTGAAACTAATTCATCAATATAGCTTTTTATTTCTTCCGCAGTTGCCGCTGTATCGGTTGTTGTATTCGTCCCATTTGCCGCTTCAGATGTTTTTTCGACTATCGTCGTTAAAATCTCCTTCATATTCACCATCGCATCATCGGTCGAATCCATCCATGATTGCGCAGTATCCAAGCTAGCTGAATACCGTTCATTTTTAGCCAAGCTAAATTTAGCAGTCATCGTTTGAGCAAATGCTACAGGATCGTCAGACGGGCGATGAATTGCACTACCATCGCTTTGTTCCATTAAATCTGCTTGTTTTTGATACTGTCTATTCAATTGATTCAAGTAATTATTCGTCATCATGCCACTACTAACACGCATCTACTATCGCCTACCTTCCTACTGTTCCAGTACTATTAATTAATTTATCAAGCATTTCATCCATAGTCGTCAAACATCTCGATGATGCACTGTAAGCTTGCTGATATTTAATCATATTGGTCAACTCTTCACTTGAGTTGACGCCTGCAGTAGATTCTCTAGTATCTGTAACTTGTGTCATAATCGTCGTTTGCGTTGATACCTGACGATCTATTGCTGCTGAATCTACCCCAAGTGCTGTCAATGAACTCGTATAATACGCTTCTAAGGTAGCCCCACCAAGTAGTGTACTATCTTTAGTACTGCCAATCAGATTGCATAATGTTGTTGCATTATCACCATCTGCCGTTAGTGTGGAACTAGTACTTGTTTCATCTGCCGCTGCCACATAATTATTACCACCAGTTCCAGTAAGTAAAGTATTAACTTCTAATGCACTAAAAACATCTGTCAGACTCATCGTTGTAGTAGTTGTCGTACTTGTTGTACTGTCTGTAACTGCCGCACTAACCTCACCTGTTGTCGAATCATAGCTGTAAGTTGTACTATCATCACCATAAAAATTATGTCCCGTTGACGTACCATCCAATCCATACCCAGCTTTATGTGCAGTATTAAATGTAGTCAATAAATATGTAGACATCGTTCCTAAATCGTCCATATAACTTTTTGCTTCTGTAGTAGCCTCTTGAAGTCCTTTTAATTTTCCATCCGTCGCATTTAACGCTGTACCGGTGCTTTTGATAACCACAGTAACATCTTGTACTCCATAATTACTATTTTGAGATGTCGTTGTAGCTAGTTCCGTATAATCTTCCCCATCGACTAAGGTGTTACCACTAGAAGTAATTGAATAACTACCATTGGATTTTTCGGTAACATCCACATTCACTAACGCTGACAACTTATCAACCAATAAATCACGGCTATCGCGCAGATCATTGGCTGACCCGCCAGTGGATTCCGTTTGAACAATTTGCTTATTTAAAGAAGCTATAGAGCTCGTATATTGGTTCACACTTTCAACATTTAATTCTATTGCAGTATTGTTAGTGCTAATCAAATCTTGTAATTGCGAAACATCATCATTAATCTTAGTTGCCAATTCTGTTCCACATTTGACTACATTCGTACGGACACTATCGTCACTTGCAGAATTTGCTACTTTCGTCCAAGCGGTAGAAAAATTACTTAAAATCGTGCCTAAGCCTGAAGAATCTGTTTCGTCAAATATAGATTCGATCGTACCATACGCAGTTTGCTTCGCTGTTGCATATTCCGTAGTGGAATTTTCTTGCCAATATTGTTTATCAGCATACGTATCACGCGCCCTAGTAATGGACTCTGCATTCACCCCTGTACCAACTTGACAAGAACCATAAAAGCCATAAATTGTCTGTGAGGCTGTAGCTGCTGTATTTACAGTTTGCCTAGAATATCCTTCCGTATCCGTATTTGTAATGTTGTGGCCTACCGTATCTAATTGTAGTTGGCTAGTAGTCAAACCACGTACCATAGTATTTAAACCAGCAAATGTAGATCTCATTTATTTTCACTCTCATTTCACTATATTGATTGATCGAACATTTTCTTTTTACGAATTGCACTACCTTCTTGTCCTCGTGGTGCGTAGGTAGTACTAGTAGAGGTACTTGTTATGACATTAATATTAAAATTAATGAAATTCATTGCCTTTTTCGTTAAAATTTTATTTTGTTGAATATAAAACCTCAATTCATCTAAGACTTGTTCTAAACTACGAATCAAATCTAATAACAAATCCTTCGACTTTGGATTCAGTAACTCAATTAACTTCACTAAATTAACGTTATCACTTATTTTGTATTGCTGCCTTATTTCATTTATCATAATTTGGCGTTTATTCTCTAATAGCAAAAATTGTTTCATGATTATTTCTATCTTTTGAGCTATTTTTTGAACTTCCATCGCATTTCCTACAACCAATTCTTGTGTTTGCAGCTTACTTAATTCTAATAACTGCTCACTAAGCGTAATTTGTTCTTTTAAAATCATACCCAATTGTTCCATACAACGATTCTCCTTCTTAATTACGCTTTGTAGTCAAATCGTTTTACTTTTGAAATCTGTTCTTGCCCCTGCGCTGCATAAGTTGGACCAACAGCTGTCTCTGATAACACATTTAAATTATAATTAACCACCGATAACGCTTGCGTAATTAAATGGTTATTCATTTTATTATTGGTCTCAAGTTCTGCCAACGTTTCTTTAAACTGTCGATGAATATCAGTAATCTTCTGCCCCGTAGATTGATCACAAAACATTACCAAATCCAATAATTCCTTATTGGGTGTAGAAATGTTTTCTGATACAAGTAAACTCGTAAGCACCGATTCTCTTTGCTGTTCTAACTTTCCTATTGTTGCAATCATGATTTGCTCTTGTCTTACAATTTTTTCTAGTTCTTTCATTTTTACATTTACTACAATCATGCGTTTTTCTTTACTTAAAACCAGTAATTGTTTATATAACTCCAAAAGTTTCGTTAATACGGAAATCAATTCTTTCCACATTTATGTTATTCCTTTCTGGCTCTTTTTGCTTTGTACCTCTTAAGATCTCGTACTTAAGATTTTTCCTGCAATGTCTGTTGCGTCAATATAATAAGCTCCCGAATTGATTTGCGCTGATAAAGTTTCCACCTTATCAACTCTTACATCAGACATACTTTGCGCCTTTTGTAACACTTGGCTAAAGGATTGTGCTTGGGAAGATAAAACAACCTCATCTTGTTTACTTACGTTTGTTACACTATTTTCTGATTTAACTGCTTTCACAGTTTTATTATCACCATATGTTTTTAAAATACTTTGAATATTATTGTTAATAATCATGCTCTTACACCCGCCTCTTGGGATTTTCTTATTCTACGTATACTATCGAAAAAAAAAGCGAGGATATTAATCCTCGTTTTTGCTGATTATAAGCATTTTTCAGCTCAATAGTCTTATTTTCTTTTATTTACGCTATCCTACGCCTTTTCAGGCTCTCGAACACTATTTTTACTGGCTTGGCTTTATCTTATCATATTTTTCGTATACATCCCACTGCGACGACGACGTTCTTCATCCTCTTTTGTTTTAGCGGCACGGGCAGCATCAGACTCTTTGACTTGATTGATAAAATTCGTATTACACTTATCACATAAACGTCCCTCATAAATTGGCTTTCCACAACTTTCACATGGGTATGAAATTTCCCCTGCATCCATAAAGCGCCCATTTTTAATCATCCTAAAAATTGTTTTTTCTTTTACCCCAGTTGCTTTGTGAATCGCTTCAACCGAACATTTAGGATGATCACGAACATATTCTGCAACGATTTTTTCATTGTCCTCTTCCAATCTATAACAGTCCATACACATACCTAGCGCTGTTTTCATATATAATCTTCCACACTCAGGACAATTTCCTACATTCATCGTACACACTTCCTTTTCCTGCAGCTACCTATTTATACTATATTATAATTGTATCAACAAATTTTTTAAAGTATTATTTTTTAAAAATTCCATCTATTAGGCATCGCTAGCAATCGTCAAACCTATGACCTTAACCGCTCCAGCCTGTTTTAGCATTTTTGCGCATTCGTTCATCGTCGCCCCAGTCGTAAAAATATCATCGACAAGTAAAACTGTTTTTCCCTTTAGCTTCATCTGCTCTATGATGGTAAATGCGTCTTTAATATTTTGTTTACGTTCAGCAATCGTCAAATTATGCTGTTTAACAGTAGCCTTTGTCCGAATTAATATATTTTGCCATTCTAGCCCTTGCTGATTCGCCCAAGGATGAAAGATTTTTTCACTTTGGTTAAAACCACGTTCTTTTAACCTGTCTGCATGAAGAGGGACAGGGACAACGATAGATATCATGGGTAATGTCGCCAGTGAAACTTCACGATTTAAGAGCCAGATAAGTGGTGCGATGTAATGGAGCTTTTTATAATACTTAATCGCATGAATCAACTGTTTAAGACCTTGCCGGTAATGACATAATACAATGCATTGATCAAGAAATTTTACATGCTCACTATCTAGCGGAGCGTAATGCTTTGTTACAACTTTTCCTAAGCATATTGAGCACCATTGTCCCCGCCCTTCCACATACGTATGACATATCGGGCACTTTGGTGGAAACACCGTATCTAAAATTGCCTGATAGATTTGCTTCAACATCTGCTTAACAACCTATTTCTTGCCGCAGTCGTTCAGCGAGCAATGAATACCGTTTTTTCGTACGATCATTCATGACCGCAGTACTCAGTGCAGTTTTCGTTCCTACGAGAATTACCCGTGTTTTAGCACGTGTTACGGCGGTGTAGAGAAGGTTGCGTTGCAACATGATGTGATGTCCGGGAATCAGTGGCATAACGACGATAGGATATTCACTCCCTTGACTTTTATGTACACTCATCGCATAAGCGAGGTGAAGTTCAGCAAGTTCATTTTTCTCATAAATTGCATCGTTATCTGGATACCGTACTTTCGTTTTTTCAGCATCAATTTCGACAATAAACCCAATATCACCATTGAAAACATTTTTTGTATAATTATTGCGCATTTGCATGACCTTATCACCGAGTCGAAAAGTTTCACTCCGATTGCTAATCTTAGGTTTATTTTCCGACTCTGGATTCAAGGCATTTTGTAATAGTTTATTGAGATTTTCCACGCCGCAATCAAGGCGATGCATCGGCGTTAGGACTTGTACATCACGCCTGATATCAAATCCCATATTTTGAAGTTCAGTGGTACATAGCATTACGATTGCAATCGCAACTTCATTGCTATCGTTAATTTCGCGAAATTGGAACTCTTCGCTGGTCTTATAATCTGGCAGTAAACCGCGATTAATTGCATGAGCATTCATCACAATCATACTTTCACCAGCCTGACGAAATACTTCCGTTAATCGCACCACTGGCACCGTATCAGACCGCAAAATATCTTTCAGTACTGCTCCTGGACCTACAGCCGGCAATTGATCTACGTCACCTACCAAGATAACACGACAGCCTTTGGCGATTGCTTCCAAAAAATGATTCATCAAAGAAATATCCATCATCGAAACTTCATCAAGGATCACGACATCAGCTTCTAGGGGTTCATCAGAATCGCGGGCAAATATCTGGAGTCCTCCATCACCACCCGTTGATTCTAACAATCGATGCACCGTAACCGCTTTTCTGCCAGTTGTTTCACTCAACCGCTTTGCTGCCCGCCCTGTCGGCGCCCCAAGCAATATTTGTAATCCTTGCTCTTCTAGTACCGCAATCATCCCTTTTACAACCGTAGTTTTTCCTGTCCCTGGTCCACCAGTTAATACCAAAACCCCATGTTCTAAAGCAGAAATAACAGCTTGCCGTTGCTGCTCTGCAAGGGTAATGCCCGCAGTTTCTTCCCAATCATGTACCTTTTCCATGGCATCTTCACTCGCAATTTGCTGGGCTTTATCTTTTAAATACAATAATCGTTTAGCAACATTTTTTTCTGCATGATATAAGTGGCGGGGGTAAATCAGCATTGTTCCCGCAATTTCCTCCGTACAAAGTTGGTCTTCTTTGAGTAATTTTTTCAAGGTGATAGCGACTTCATTATGATTGACTAAAATAAGTTTCGCAGTTTGTTCAATCAAAATCTGTTCTGGCACACAACAATGTCCAGCATTTGCTATTTGCAGAAGTGCAAAGTCAATCCCAGCACTAATGCGATCCTCAGAGAATTTTTCGACACCAATGGATGCAGCAATTTGGTCAGCCGTGCGGAATCCAATGCCGTCTACTTCACGCGCCAGCCTATATGGATCTTTTTTAATAACGTCAATCGAAAAAGAACTGTATTTTGTAAAAATTTTTCCTGCATAAGCACTTGATACCCCATGCGTTTCTAAAAATAGCATAACTTCTCTAAGCTCGGATTGGACGCTATAGGCTTCATGAATATCAGCCGCCTTTTTCTTACCAATCCCACTGATTTCTTGCAATCGCCTTGGGCTATTTTCGATTACTTCTAACGTTTCCAAGCCAAATTTATCTACCAATCGTTTTGCCATTGCCGCGCCGATTCCTTTGATCACTCCAGAAGCTAGAAATCGTTCAATACCACTCAGGCTAGTTGGTGCTACATGCTTCATCAATTGTGCTTTGAATTGATCACCAAACTTTGCATGTGTTATCCATTCCCCGTGAAGTTCCACTTGTTCACCAACAAGCGGTGCTGGCGCATTTGCCGTTACATTGATTAATCCTCTTTCCTTCGCTGGCCGAATCTTAAACACGGTAAAACTACCTTCGCTATTTTCAAAAATAACGGTCTCAACAATGCCTTCTACCTTTTCTAATCCTGCTTCCACAAATAAATCCTCCGCACTCATGTTCTGTATCTATAGTATACCTTCCTTATACAGAGACTGCAACTGCCTAATCCCACGATTCTTTAGGTTATAGATGGCTTGCGGTGTCACCCCGAGCAAGCTCGCAGTTTCGGTTAAACTTTTTCCTGAGACAAGTGTAAGTAAAATCGCTTGTCTTTGTTTTGCTGGTAACTTTTCCATACGATGAAGTAAATCATTACTTAAAATTTTTAGTTCTATCTGTTTTTCAATATTAATATCACTCGCTAAAGTATCAATGAATGTACTATCCTCCCCCTGCTGTGCTTCCAATGTGACTTCATTTTGCCAGCGATTTCGTTCCCGTTTAAATAAATTCCACATGGCAAATTTGATTTTACTCTGCGCATAACCAGCGAACTTTATTTCTAAACTACGATCAAAGGTTTTAATTGCTTCCACCAGTGCCAAATAGCCTACTGAGAGTGCTTCTTCGTAAATGGGTCTCATATGAGCTTGATAGGCTGATTTTTTTACGAGTCTTGCAAACTGTTTGCAAATCTCGGCAAATGCTAGCTCATCACCGTTTTGAGCTTTGATCACGTATTCTTCTACTTCCATTTCTTCTCACCTTTTGGTGAGAAACCGGCTTCTCTTTTGTATTAGCGCTTAGGTTTACTATAAAAGTTAAGCACAAAAATAACAAAAGCCGACTTAGCGCAGCTCAATGCGCCAGTCGGCTTTTGTCTATATTATTTTAGCTGGAGTTATTCGCTATCTTCGGTGCACTCCGCCCAAAGATCATATTTTTCTGCAAGCTCCGTTGATACCCGTTCATATTCATTCGCGAGTGTTTGACTTGCTTTCGTATCAGCATGACTTTCTGGATTATTTAGTTGAAATTCGATCCCTTTCAGTTCCAATTCAAGCATAGCAATTTCACCCTCATATTTCTGCGCCATTTTCGCTCTATCCTGTGGTTTTGTTTCGCGTGTTTTCGTTTTTTTAGCTGTTTGCTCTTTCGTTACTGTAACTTTTGGTTTCAGCTTCTCAATTTCAGCCACTTCTTGAGCAGCTTCTTTGGCTATTGCAATTTTTTTATCATGATAATAACTATAATTGCCATTGTACTCGGTTAATATTCCATTTGCCAATTCACAAGTACAGTTGGTTACTTTATCAAGAAAATAACGATCGTGCGATACAGTAATAAACGTCCCTGGAAAAGCCATTAATGCTTCTTCGACGGCTTCCTTCGCTGGAATGTCTAAATGATTCGTCGGTTCATCAAGCACAAGAAAATTCGCACCTGTAAGTAGCAACTTTAAAAACGCGAGACGAGACTTCTCACCACCACTTAATTCCCCGATGATTTTATAAACGTCATCACCTTGAAATAAGAATGCCCCTAAATAATGACGGGATTGCTCTTCCGTGATTCCATATTCATAAATCAGTTCATCCATCAAACGATTCTCTAAATTTAAACCTTCATGTTGTTGTGAGAAATACCCTATCTTTACTCGGCTACCAATTTTTGTTTTACCTGTTTTTGCTTCAAGCTCACCAATCAACAGTTTTAATAAAGTCGTTTTGCCCGCCCCATTTGGACCGACGAGCGCAACACCATCACCATTTCTAATAAGTAAAGATAAATTGCTAAAAATAGTAAGATCACCATAGGAAATCGCAACCTCTTCGAGTTCAGCCACTCGCTCGGCACATTCACTTGGTGGATTAAAAGAGAAATAATTAAAGCCAACACTATTGGGTGGCAAGATAATGCGTTCCAAACGATTCAACTGCTTTTCACGCCCACGCGCTTGTTTTGATTTGATACCCGCTTTGTATTTACGAATATATTCTTCAGTTTCATGAATATGCACTTGTTGCTTTTGGTATGCACTTTCCAGAGCCGCAAGTCGATCTGCTTTAACCCGCGTAAACCGACTATAATTGCCACTATAAGCCGTCACCGTCTTATTTTCTAATTCAATGATACGATTGGCAACGCGATCAAGAAAAAATCGATCATGCGAGATAAGTAGTACGCCACCAGCATAACCAATTAAAAAATCCTCTAGCCACTCAACCATCTCAATATCTAAATGGTTGGTAGGTTCGTCCAAAAACAAGAAATCTGGTTGTCGAATCAGTGCTTTTGCCAAACATATTCGCGTTTTTTGTCCACCAGAAAAATCACCGACATGTTTTTCAAAATCTATATCACGAAACCCTAGTCCAAAAGCAACTCGCTTTATCGTACTCTCATACTCATAACCACCAGCCCGTTCAAACTTATCAACAATGCTGGCGTAAGCTTTCATTAATTCTTCAACAATCGCCTCGTCTTTTTCTACTGCGATTTTTTGCTCTAAATTTTTCATCTCAGCTTGCCAATTCAGCACATCAACAAAAGCATGGCTAAGTTCCTCATATAGCGTCCAATCGCCCAGTATTGCTTCCTGCTCTACATAACCCACTGTATCTGTTACAGCTAAGTTAACTTGTCCTTGATCCGTTTCTTCTAATCCCATCAAACAACGCATCAAGGTACTTTTCCCCGTCCCATTCGCCCCAACAAAACCAACTTTATCACCAGCTGCGACCTCAAAACTAACATCATGAAATAATTCTTCTATCCCAAATGCTTTGCTCAAATTACTAATTCGTAAAAGTCCCATCAATTCACCCCAAAAATTTTTACTTCTATAATTAAATGTAAATAGTTCTACTTCAAATAAAAAACAATCACTGGAAGTATAGTATTTACTTCATCTGTATACATAAGCAGATGCATTGCATAAGAAAACGTTCAATAAGGCAACATAGACGAATCTTACTATTACGCAGCTTTGAAGGCTTTCTGTCTGACCGCAGGGAGTTTAGGTGATTCGTCTCTTGCCAACTTGCAGGTTTCGTTGCAAGTTATCCGCTTTATCTATTGTAATTATAACAGAACCCTAACAATTTTAAAAATAACAATACCTCCACTCCATTATTAATAATAAATTCTACTTACTCTTGCCTTTTTTTGAAATCTTTGTTATATTAATAATACATTTTAGAACACATGTTCTAACTATAAAGGAGGTTTTTCCCTTGAACTACACACTACCTGATAATAGTAAAATTGCCGCAATCCAACCAGAGTATACAGCGATTGGCGACCGAACGCTACTTTTCTTAACTGACGGTACGCTAGTTCCAATCAATTTAAAGGTCGCTACCATCATTCGTCGTTTGGCCAATCGGCAAACAATCGATTTATGTAGTCTAAAAAACAAAACTGCTAAAATTACCAAATGTACACTTTGGCATCCCCTAGTACTGGCCCCTGATCTGGTACTAGTTCCGTTAAAAATTAGAAAGCCAAAAATCAGTGGAGATGTAACAAGCGGTTATATTAACTTTCATCATATTGTAACTGTGCAAAAAACAGTCAATGATACCTGTATCAAACTCACTGGTAATCACGAGATTCACTCACTTTGGAAAACAACTACCGTCCATAAACATATGCAACGAGCCCAATTGGCATTCCTAGCTATGAATAAACAAAACCCGATGTTAGAAAGCCTTGCAAAATACTTATTGATGAGTAATATCGTAAACGCTTGATACTGCTTACATATAATATTTAGGCAATATTACTTTTTCACTGGATTGTTTCATTAGCCAACAAATAACAGCAATAAATTGATTTATATCAATTCGATTTACCGTATCAACGACGTGTACGATAGTTCCTATACAATAAGGCAGTGCATCCTCTACGGCAATCGTTGGCTTTAAAGATTGAACAGCCGTAAGTTGATCAAATTCTTTACTCAACCGTTCTATAATTGGATAGGTCAAATCACAGGAATTGCAGTCTAAAATCACTACATCACATTCAATATCAGCCATTTCCATCTCTAGCACAAGATGCCTAAGCATTTCTTCGATATCGCGCTCAATATTTTTTACTACAATAATAAAGCTAATACTTGGTACTGTCCCAATATACGGTGCAATCAACCAAGACCATAGTTCTTTACTAAAACACCATACGCCAAAAATAGCAAACGATATTAAAAGTATACTCATACCATAGGTCAAAACCACATGATCGCCCCCTTTTGCTATAGTTATACTATGTTATGCTGAAATGGTAGAAATGCTACTCTAGCATATTTCTATACATAAAAAACCGAGTGATATACAAAATTTATAGTATATCACTCGGTTTTTATTTATTTAGCGTAATCTTTCCCAATGATGACCGTCGCTTGACTGCCATCACCAGAGTCATTGGATTGCAAGGAATATCTAAACGGTAACCCACTAAATTTACCTACAACGGCCTCATTTGAGGTGTTGGCCATGACTACCGTATTTTTATATGGAGCCGTTAAGGTCGATACTCCACTTACAACAAAGCCTTGCCTCTTTAATATAGCCGCGACCTCAGCACCTGCACCGTCAATACCACTGGCATTGACAACTTCAACTCGAATGGTCGAAGGTGCTTTACTTGCTGATTTTTTAGTATCTGACTTGTCTTTACTAGGTTCCTTAGCTTTTTCATCCTTGGTCTTATCTTTTGCTTGATCTATAGCTTTCTTGGTTTCTTTCGGTGTATCTAAAATCTTCATTTCTTTCGGAATTGAAGTCTCGTATTCTATAGCTTGTTGTTTCATTGCATTGGCAACTTTATCATCCATTTTCACATCAAGCGTCTCTGCTAATGCTTTACGCAAAGCAACAACATCAGGTAACCAGTAACTAATATCATCTATAAAAGCTGGCTTACCAGGCACCATCGTGGTCTTTAAGCCTTTCTCTTTAGCATCCTTTATAATACCTGCCAAGCTTATCATTTTACTAACTGACATATCCGTTTTAACTGCGGAACTAATTTCTTGAATAAGTGTTGGTAACTTGGTGATTATACTCGGCGTTGCAAGTTTGTCCAAAACTGCCTTCATAAATTTTTGTTGCCGTGAGATACGACCAATATCGCCTTCTTCATCACGATAGCGAACATATTGGATTGCCGTTTCCCCATTCATATGCTGCATACCAGGCCGTAGATTAATAACAAGTCCATGTCCTTCACTATCATCATAAGGATCTTCATAATACATACGTTTTTCTACATCAATATCAACGCCACCAATCGCATCAATAATTCTGGAAAACGCTTTGATATCAATGAGAATATAATAATCAATTGGCACCCCAATTAACCCTTCGACTGTATCCTTTGATAACTTATGTCCACCAAATGCATATGCATGATTGATTTTATCATACCCATGCCCTGCTATTTTTACCCGAGTATCACGTGGTATGGATAATATCGCAGCTTCCTTTTTATTAGGATCAACCGTTGCCACCATGAGTGTATCGGATCGACCAACATCATCAGCCCTACTATCTACCCCCATAATCATAACAGTCATTTTATCCTGCGCTACCATCATGCCACTATCGGCACTGCGTTTATTGCCAAAAAACTTTGAATCAAACCAATAATAAGATGCTCCTACAGTAGCCATGAATACGAATAAAACTAGCACTATAGTGAGTATACGCCTACTACGATTTTTCCTTTGCTTTTCAACGCGTTCTTGCAAAGAACTCAATAAGCGCACCTCCTTTTTATCATAAGATTTTCTTTATAAATAAAACAAACAAAGCCCCTCTGCTTGGGACTTTGCTTAGTATATCAAATATTTACTTACTTCGTCAATCTTTTATTCAATAATAGTTACTAATTTTTTAGCATTTAAGTATCACTTTTTAGGAAATATTTGATCTATTTCTTGCCACATTTCTGGCTCTTCTTGACCGAGCCGCCAAATTGCAATACCTGCCGGATTATACTTAGCAATAACCTTTAGTTTAGTCGCTGTACTTCGAGCATTTTCAAACCAAACCTCATGGTCATCATATTTAAAATAAGGTGCCTCTACAGCTTCATCATACTTTACCTGTACCCCTTTTTCTTTGGCCAAAGCCATGGCACTACCATAGGTAATTGTATCACCATTTTTATTTGCATCCCAATCATAGCCGTAGACACCAACACCAACCAATACCTTATTTGCCCCACCACATTTTTCAATTGCATATTGAATGTTTTTTTCATACCAATCAATTGGCGCGATTGCACCTGGTTCAGAGGTTGACCAATGCTTATCATACGTCATAATTTGTATATAATCTGTGCACTTTGCTAATTGAGGATAATCATACGCCCCTGAAACCGACTCATGCACCTCAACTTGTGGAAAAACTGATATGATTACTGTTTTGTTAATGGCTTTTAATTTAGGGTATAATTCTTCCATAAAGGCTGTTAAATCTTTTCTATGCTTCGGATCAAGTAATTCGAAATCAATATTGATGCCATCGTAGCCATCATCCTTAACAACTTTTACAATATTATCAGTTGCAATCGTTCTAATATCTTGATCACCAAGGATACTATCGGTTGCTTCACTTTTATTCGTTACCAATGGATACACTTTTAAACCAAGTTGATGCATCGTGTCGTAAACCGTCTTACTTTCCTTCGTTTCAATAGAACCATCCTTTGTTATCTTATACCAAAAAGGTCCAACAGCGGAAAGACTACTAGAAAATGATTTCAAACTAGGATAAGATCCTGTAGCATCACTACTTCCTTTCCAAGGATTTTCATAATATCCCAACACGATCCGTTTCTGCGGTTTTAAATCGCTAACAATTCCTTTTAACCATTGCGATGCTTGATCAGGCTCAATTTTCGGGGTTTGTGAATTTAAATCACAACCAATCACCATAACTAAAAGAAATATATTGAGCATCAAAACTATAAATACACTTGACTTTTTTCTGTAAAACATATTGTCACCTCTCCTTATATTGGTGTTTTTATTATTACCACTGGCCTATTTTTTATGTAGCAATCTGAAAAAGCTAGAAATTCTTGCTAAACCGACAAGTTTCATAATATAATGACATAAGAAGCGCTAAATTTCAGGAATTATTATCATGAAGGTGTTAATTGAATGAAAAAAATATCGACTGAAAACTTAAAAGTCGGCATGAAAATTGCCAGAAGTATTTATGACGTGGATGGTCAATTACTATTAAGTAAAGGAATGTTCCTAACTGATATTTATATTAAACGATTAGAAGCATTACAAATTATTAGTGTTTATATAGAAAGAAATATACCTCATTTGATGATTCACTATTCAAACGACAGTATGAGTAATGAGAATGCGAATGCTGAAAAAATCAGAATATCCGCTATTAAAAATTTATCTACGGCTTTTGATAAATGTCAACTAACAGGTTCTTTAGATACTGAAGTCATTGTCAATACTACCCAAGATATTGTAAATAGTATATTGAGTAATCCATTCTATATTGCGCAAGCTACAGATATTCGAAAATATGATAATTATACATTTGCACATTCAGTCAATGTTTGCGTACTTTCTACTACGCTTGGTATACTATGCCAATATAAAAGGTCTCAACTTGACGAATTAGCACTTGGTGCATTACTACACGATATTGGTAAAATTAAAATTTCACTAGATATATTAAATAAACCGGGTCAATTAGACAATACCGAATTCGAAATCATGAAAACGCATTCAGAAGTTGGCTTTGAATTATTGAGAAAAACCACTCAAATTTCTGTTGTACCGATGCATGTCGCATTTCAGCATCATGAAAAATATGATGGTAGTGGTTATCCTCGTGGGCTTGCCGCCGAACATATTCATCAATATGCTCGTATTGTTGCTATTGCCGATGTATATGATGCATTAACCAGTGACCGGCCTTATAAAGATGCATGCTTACCGCACATTGCCTATCAAATTATGATGGATGAAGGCGAAAAGCATTTTGACGAAAACCTCCTAAAGCTTTTCTTTGAAAGTGTAGCTGTATATCCAATAGGTACAGCAGTACAATTAAAAACTGGTGAATATGCAATAGTTACCGATATACACAAAGGCTTTACCTTAAGACCTACCTTACAGCTAATTGCTAATAGTGAAAAAAAATTAATTAAGTCAGAAGCCCCTCTAGATTTATCTAAAAATAACAATACCTCTATAAGTCGAGTGCTAAATGAAGATGAACTGACAGAGCTACTTTCACCCGAATTGCATTAGCTTTAACTTAGAATGTGAATCTAAGTTAAAGTTATTTATAAAAGGTCAACAATAAAAATCATTTATTGTTGACCTTTATTTTTACACAAGAAAAAAAGACCCAACCGAAGTTGAGTCTTTTCATCTTAACTGGCAACTACCTACTTTCCCAGGGCGTTTCCACCCAAGTATCATTGGCGTGTATAGGCTTAACTACTGTGTTCGGTA
>Ga0316613_10000976_pt1 | contig 20369 bp, 21 predicted proteins | sample OWC_soil_day10_C_2_FD_207647 | JGI IMG/M metagenome (GOLD analysis project Ga0316613, IMG submission 207647) | Wetland soil microbial communities from Old Woman Creek delta, Ohio, United States - OWC_soil_day10_CT_b | ecosystem: Environmental > Terrestrial > Soil > Wetlands | place: USA: Ohio...
AAAAAAGGACATAATTTGTTAATATATAAGTTTGTAAAAGGATCTGTCTCTTTCAGTATATAGTCTTTTAACACAAAATACCTCAGAAGATGTTTTGGAGGTATTTTGTGTTATTCTCCTTTATTTTTATTGACTAAATTATCTTAATTACTACAGTGTGGAAATTTTTTTCGGTTTTTTAAGTATTTGGCTTTATATTCCGATATATATATATATATATATTGGAATTAATGGGCGACATGCTTATCATATGGAGGGATTCTTATTTACAGCGTAACTTTAGATGAAATACAGCCAGGCATGTATTTATCAAAGCCACTCATTTCACCTGATGGCACGATTTTACTACATGAGGGCATAGTAATAAAGGAAAGATATATTGAATATCTTCGCAATAAAGGCTTTACATCTCTATTTGTTGGAGACCCCCAAATTCAAGAGATACAAGAGAGTGCAGGAAATTCCTATAGTCTGAAAGATAGCCAAGACGCCATTGGCGATGCACAAAAGGCAATTCATCGCTTTAGTGTTGGTAAAGGTGCAAGCCTCGATAAGGTAAAAAAAATTGTTAGTGAATGGATTAATCAACTTGTACAGAAACCGGAAAATATGATTAATATTCTAGATATACGTCGTAAAGAGGGGTATATGTTTTCCCATGCCGTCAATACTTGTATTTTGTCAATTATGACTGGTATCGCTATGGGATATGATGCCAAACAGTTAGACGAATTGGGCTTGGCAGCGATGCTTCATGATGTTGGGAAAATTAAATTTTCAAAAAACGTAGCCCAGCAGTTTCCTTATAATTTAAAGAACAATGAAAGAGAGGAGTACAGGAGGCATCCGTTTTACTCTTTGGAGATTCTGCGGGAAAAAGATACGGTATCAGTTAATGTTCTCAACGCTTGTTTCCAACATCACGAACGCTGGAACGGTAGCGGTTACCCTATGGGTATTAAAGGGGATATAATTTCTGAATATGCCCAAATTATAAGTATTGCCGATGTCTATGAGCGTTTGATTGTAGGGACACCGCAGCGTTTGCCAACACCAGTATATTATGCCGCTGCGATTTTAAACAAAGCCTCAGGCGAGTATTTTAATCCAGCTATTATAGACAAGTTTAACCAGAATGTTGTCATCTATCCTATTGGAAGAACGGTACGACTTAATAACCAGCAAAAGGCCGTCATCCTTGGTGTTCAACTAAAAAACAAAACTATTCCCGTAGTTCGTATTACGTCCGGCCAAGATGATAAAGACAATAATAAAATTATTGAGCTTGATCTGATGAAAAACTCGGAACTCTTTATCATAGATTTTGAAGAAGTATCTCCTAGTTACTCGCAAGTCTATTCTGATCATGCATATATTTCTCATGTTAAAGATTATTATGAAAAAGAAAATGGAGAGCAGACGGTATGAAAAGTAACGGTATGTTAAAAATATAAGTCGGTTAGTAGGATTGAACTGTTCCTAGTGTAATGATCACGAAAAAAGTAACCCCATCGGATAATATCTTTAGTTCATGAAAGCTGACAACGTTTCTCAGATGGTGTCAGCTTTGTTTTAGCTGAATACGCTTATAATTGTAAAAAATAAAGAGGGAATTTGCCATTATAAGTGATATACAGAACCGAAAAGAAAATGGGATGGTTCTGTTGCTTTTGAAAGTGAATATATTATGCTATGTGGCAATAGGAAAAAATTCTAAGATAAGCTTTAAAAGCATGGCGGCTGGAAAAAATGGGGGGATGGCTGGGGATACAGGCAAGGTTTTCATTTTTAATCTCCGGTAGATTTATTAAATTTTTTTGGTTACTTTATGCGGAAAAATAATGATTGACTAATATTCTAAAAAATGCTATTATTCACTCAAAGGCACATATGCAAATCGAATTCCTATATGCGAATCAACTGAAGGAGAGGGAGGCTTTACGCTTTGAAACTGAATAAATCAGCATCTAGGAGTATGGACATATTAAATTTACTTGCTAGGAGTAAGAAGCCTTTAACTCAACTAGAAGTCAGCCAAATTTTAGACTTGCCGAAAAGTAGTACTTATGAGCTTCTATACACACTATTAGAAAAGGGAATGTTGGAGTTTGATAATGAGGATTTAAAGACTTTTAAGTTAAGTCTTAAACTTTTTGAAATTGGCATGACTGTTTTGGAAAATACTGATCTTCCCAGGATAGCGCGACCAATTCTCGAAGATTTGAGTTTAAAAATTGGGGAAACTGTATTCTTGGCAGTAGAGAACATGGGCGAGATAGTATACTTGGATCGAATTGAAATACATAGTTCGATAACAACTTCCGCTGGTTTAGGAAATAGAAGACCAATGTATTGTACTGGTCTAGGTAAGGCCTTGTTAGCTACTTACCCTGCAAAACGAGTTAAAGAAATTTTTGATATGGTTGATCCAAAAACTATTTTTACGAAAAATACAATCCATGAATACGCTGATTTCATAGCAGACCTCCAACAAATTCGAAAACGCGGTTATGCTATCGATAATCGTGAAATGGAAGATGAAATATTTTGTGTTGCAGCACCAGTTTATGGACGAACTGATACAGCTGTTGGTGCTATCAGCATAGCAACAATTTATTTTAAAGCAGACAAGAAAAAGACAGAGATGCTTGGCAAAGCGATCATGGATAGTGCTTTGGCGATATCGAAGAGACTTGGATTCCGACGAGATACTTTATACTTTGACAGATAAGATAATAATATCTAATGCATACTATGTATTGCGAATTTGATTCATATATAAGAATCAAATTTTTATAATTCATATATATGAATTATATTTGCATATGAGAATTATAAATTAAATTGTTGCACAATCATAGCGTGTTACGCTATAGGTGACCTTATAAAATGCCTCTTAACTTGTGAATTCAGTTCTCATATGCGAACTAGTTATGAAAATTATATATCATTAAATGAATTTAAAATTCGAAAGGTGAGAGAAAAATGATGCGTAAAAACAGTTCTAAAGTAGTTGACGGTATTGACAGAAGCCCACAAAGAGCACTGTATAAAGCTGCCGGTTTAACGGATGGCGATTTAAGGCGTCCACTGATTGCGGTAGTAAACTCTTGGGCTGAATATAATCCGGGCCATTTGCCGTTAAGAGACTTAGCTACTTTTGTAAAAAGAGGCATCAGCAAAGCAGGTGGTACTCCGTTGGAGTTTAACACAATTGCTCCTTGCGATGGTATTGCGATGGAGCATCAGGGAATGAAATGCGTGCTTCCCAGCCGTGATCTCATTGCCGATTCTGTTGAAATGATGGTTCGTGCGCACGGTTTCGATGCAATGGTAATGCTGGCGTCTTGCGATAAGGTTATACCTGGTATGCTGATTGCGGCAGCCAGACTAGACATTCCGGCCATCGTTGTAACCGGCGGTCACATGAAACCTGGTATTTACAAAAATGAGAAGAAGTTACATAGTGGCGACACCTTCGAAATGGTAAGTAAATATTACAAAGGCGAAATCACCGAACAAGAATTAAACGAATTTGAAAATGTCGTATGTCCAGGCGTAGGTTCTTGTTCCCACATGGCAACAGCTAATACGATGAGTTGTATTACCGAAGCATTGGGAATGTCGCTTCCTGGTTGCGGTGCTTGTCCTGCTTCTAGTGGTGACAAAAACCGGATCGCCGAGGAGAGCGGTGAACAAATTATGCGCCTTCTAGAACAAGGTATTACAGCGAAACAAATTCTTACAAGAGATAATATTGAAAATGCAATTAAATTGGTGCTTGCAGTTGGTGGTTCCAGCAACGCAGTTATCCATATCCCAGCTATTGCACAGGAAGCAGGCATTGATATTACTCATCATGATTTTGATAGACTCAGCAAACAGACACCGTATATCTGCTCGCTAACTCCGGGCGGTAAAGATACAATTCAAGACCTTTACTATGCCGGCGGTATCCAGGTCGTTCTTAAAAATCTAGAGTCCTTGCTCCATGTAGATGCCATGACCTGTACCGGCAAGAATTATCGTGAGAATTTGACCAAAGTAACTAATAACGAAAACAATGAGGTTGTAAGAAACATTGATAATCCGTATCGTCCTGAAGGTGGAATTGCTATTTTGAAAGGCAATCTGGCTGAAAATGGTGCTGTTATCAAGCAATCTGCTGTTGCACCTGAAATGATGGTATGCACAGGTAAAGCTAAAGTATTTGATTGCGAAGAAGATGCACTCGTTGCGATTCATGATAGTAAAATTGCTAAAGGTGATATTGTCGTTATTCGTTACGAAGGGCCGAAAGGCGGTCCAGGCATGAGAGAAATGTTAGGGGCTACTTCAGCAATTTGCGGCATGGGCTTAGATAAAGAGGTTGCTCTTGTAACTGATGGACGTTTTTCCGGCGCAACCCGTGGACCAGCAATTGGTCACGTTTCTCCAGAAGCAGCTGATGGTGGTTTGATCGGTATTGTAAAAGATGGCGATACCATTTTTATCGATATCCCGAATCGCATTTTGAGAGTCGAATTGGACGATGCTGAAATCAAAGCAAGATATGCTAATTTTACTCCTAAACAACACAGCGAGACTGGCTATTTGGCTAGATACGCGAAGAATGCTCAATCTATCCACAAAGGCGGACTGCTAAAAGTTTAATTCCAATCGCAGAATCAATGGGTAAACTTGGATGATGATTAAATGGTAAATGGTTCTAGCATCATCCAAGCTACCTCATATACAAAAAATATTGATAGGGGAAGTGACATAATTGTTCATACCAAGTGGAGTTAATGCAGCAATGGCGACGCCTTTTACCAAGGACGGCTGCATAAATGAACCAGTATTGCGCCAATGGGTTGATTTCATGATTGAAAACGGCATTAGTGGTTTGTTTCCGATCAGCTCTGTCGGAGAATTCTTCCACCTTTCGCTGCAAGATAGCTATAGAATGATGGATATAGTTGTGGAACAGGCAGCTGGCCGTGTTCCGGTTTTTCCGGGAACGTGTGCGACCGCAACAGATACTGCAATAAAAATGGCTAAATATGCTGAGAAACTGGGCTGTCCTGCAGTAGTAGGTTTGCCACCGCATTATGTTACATATTCACAAGATGTAGTCCGTAAACATTTTGAAAAACTTGCCGGTTCGGTAAATATCAGCGTTATTATGTACAACATTCCTGTCTTTACTACGCCGATAAACCTTGAAACATTTGAGAAGTTACTTGGCGTTCGTAATATTGTCGGCATCAAAGATTCCGGCGGCAATATGAATTATTTAATCCATATGATTGACCTTGCGCGTCAACATGGACGTGAAGATTTTTCAGTGTTTACAGGCTATGATGATATGCAATATTCAGCACTCAATATTGGTGCTGGCGGATGCATCAGCGCAGCTTGCGGCGCTGTACCTGAGATTTCAACCCAGATTTATCGTGAATATAAAGCTGGCAATAAAGAAAAAGCACTACAGCTTCAACAGTCGCTGTGGCCGTTGCTTCGGACAATGTCTTCAATTCAATTCCCTGTAGGATACAAACTGGCATTGGAAGTTCGGGGTTTTGATATGGGAGCACCACGTCTGCCTATTGATGAAATTGATAAATATCATTATTTATCAGTACGGAAGAAACTCCAAGATCAGATGGGAAAAATGTTCGGATCAAAACTGCTGGCAGCTAAACAATCATCGCCATTTGCTAGATAGAAGGTGAAAATAGATGAATGAACTGTTAATCAAAAAGATTACCGAACAAGTGATAGCAGAACTTAAAGAAACACATGTCGCTGCGGAAGGTCAAGCAAAGGCAACATCCAATCAGCAGCAACCAGTTTTTGCTTCCTCTGTACCGAATATTCCGGTTGGAGTATCTGCCAGACACTTACATGTTTGTCAGGAACATCTCGAAATACTGTTTGGTAAGGGCCATAAATTAACAAAGCTCAAAGATTTACCTCAGCCGGGTGAATATGCCGCAAAGGAAAGCGTTACACTGATAGGTCAAAGGCTCAGAGCCATTGAGGGTGTTAAAATATTAGGTGATTTAAGACCTGTGACCCAAGTGGAGGTATCTAGAACCGATGCACGCTATCTGGGTATCAAGCCTGAAATAAGGCGGTCAGGCGATACTGCAGGTTCACCGGGAATAACCATAGTGGGACCCGCAGGTTCATTGCAACTGACAGAAGGCGTAATAGTAGCAAATAGGCATATTCATATGAATCCTAACGATGCCCAGCGCCTTGGTGTTAGTAACAATGATGAAGTAGATGTAAGAATTTTAAGTACAAAGCCTACAATACTCGGCAAAGTGCAAATTCGCGTTTCAAATAATGCCAATTTATATATGCACATTGATGTAGATGACGCTAATGCAGTAGCCTTCGACGATAACACGTTTGTCGAAATTCTGAATATGGAGGAGTCAAAATGCTGCTGGCAAGGGTAACGGGAATTGTTATTGCAACACGAAAGATGGATTCACTGGTTGGTGCCAAACTTCTGACGGTTCGTCCTGAAAATAGTAAAGATGAGATCGTAGTTGTAGATTATCTTGGAGCTGGCCTGGATGACGAGGTTATTGTCGCACAGGGAAGTGCAGCGAGAGTAGACGGTATGGAAAACCGACCGATTGATGCCTTGATCGTCGGCATTCGCGATCTGCCAAATGAAAAGAGATAAAGTGGGGTGTTATGATGAACATCGATGAAGAAAGAATTGCTAAGATTGTTGCACAAATATTGATGACTATGCCGCAAGCGCAAGTTGCACCGCAAGCGTCGCCTATGCCGCAAACAGATGCAAGGACAGAAGAAGTCTGTGCAGATGCTGCCAAGGGTTGCGGTGCTAACCAAGGAAATGAAGGTGTATTTACCGATGTGAATGCTGGGATAACAGCAGCGAAAAAAGCTCAACAACAGCTTATGACTATGAGCATGGCAGAACGTGGAAAAATTATTGAAACTATTCGTAAGGTTAGTATTGAAAATGTTGAAACAATTGCCCGTATTGCGAATGAAGAGACAGGCTATGGCCGTGTACCTGACAAAATCCAAAAGAAATTATATGCCGCTCGTTTAACTCCTGGTATTGAAGATATCAAGGTTGAATCAAAAACCGGTGACGGTGGACTGGCATTAATCGAAAGAGCGCCATTTGGTGTTATTGCATCGATTGAACCGGCAACACATCCTGGTTCTTGTATAATAAATCATGCTATTTCAATGATTGCCGCAGGCAATTCGATTGTATTGCTACCTCATCCCAAAGGCATTCGTACGGCAATCCAAATGACTAAGATGTATAATCGTGCAATAGTAGCGATGGGCGGACCGGAAAATCTGATTGTAGTTAGTGATAAGGTAAGCATAGACAACTTCAACATGATCATCAGCCATCCGGAAATTGATTTAATCGTAGCTACCGGTGGTCCTGATGTAGTTAAAAAAGCCTTAAGCAGCGGTAAAAAAGCTATCGGTGCAGGTCCTGGCAATCCTCCGGCTGTAGTTGACGAAACGGTAGAGAACCTAAACTATGCGGCAAAATGCATTGTCGATGGTGCTTCTTTTGATAACACTGTTTTATGCATAGCTGAAAAAGTAATCATTGCGGTTGATAAAATTGCTGATGAACTGTTGTTCCACTTAGAACAAAACGGTGCTTATCTCGTAAGAGATGAAAGTGACAAGGCAAAATTAGTTGATCGTATTTTACCTGATGGAGAAAAATTTGCTCCTGAACTTATCGGTAAAGATGCAGCTGTAATTCTTAATGCTGCTGGAATACCAGCAAATGATGACATAAGATTAGCAGTTGCCGAATTTAATGCTGAGCATCTGTTGGTAATGAAAGAGCAATTAATGCCGGTTGTACCGTTTGTACGCGTAAAAGATTTTGACGAAGCTTTAGCTTTGGCGGTAAAAGCAGAGCAAGGTTTCCGTCATACTGCAGTAATTCACAGCCAAGATGTTGCACGCATTACCCGTTATGCTAAGGCTCTTAAAGTAGATATCATGGTTGCTAATGGACCAAGTGGAGCCGGTTTGGCGATTGGCGCTGAAGGCCACTTCTCGCACACCATTGCAAGTCCTACTGGTGAAGGGATCTGCACGCCAAAAACCTATACCCGTGAAGAGCGAACTATTATTGTAGGTTCTCTTTATACAATATGATGGGGTGGCTATTATGTCTAGCACTATTCTAGAAGCTGTCAAGTCAGCCGGCGTTGTTGGTGCCGGAGGAGCTGGATTTCCCACCTGGATGAAACTCAAAAGCAGTCCTGAGATTATTATCGTTAACGGCGCAGAATGTGAACCATTACTACGTGTCGATCAAATGCTAATGGCCAGATATGCAAAAGAAATTACATATGCTTTAGCGAAGATTGTTGAAGCCACAGGAGCTAAAACAGGTGTTTTTGGTCTTAAGAAAAAATATGGTCAGGCTATCGCTCAGTTGGACTTCTTCATAAATGAGTACCAAAACCTCAGAATATGTACCTTGGATGATATTTATCCGGCCGGTGACGAACAAGTTTTAGTATATACTGTGACGGGGAAACATATTCAACCAGGGCAAATACCTCTAAGCGTTGGCGCGGTGGTTATCAATGTTGAAACTTTGCTAAACGTCTATATGGCTCTTCAAAACAAGCCAGTTACCCATAAATACGTCACCGTAGCCGGTGCGGTTAAAAAGCCTTATACCTTGAAAGTGCCGTTGGGAATGGCTATTAGTGAACTTCTTAAAGTTGCCGGCGGCACAACTATTGACAAATTTGTACTGATAAATGGCGGGCCCTGCATGGGAAAACAAACGCAGATCAATGAGGTTGTGACCAAAACGACTAAAGGTATCCTGGTTTTACCGGAAGACCACCCCGTTATTATCGGTCAACAGAGATCATTTAGTATAAATCTTAAGCGAGCGTTAAGCGTTTGTAGTCAATGTCAACGGTGTAGCGAACTATGTCCGCGGCATCTGTTGGGCCATCCAATTAGGCCTCACATGGCAATGCGAATGGTAGCATATAACAAACCTGATGTAGAAGCCGTCAAAGAAGCAATGTTATGTTGTGAATGCGGAGCTTGTGATTTATATGCTTGTCCCTTTGATTTATCGCCAAGGCAAGTAAATCGCATGTTAAAGCAGGAAATCCGTAAGGTTGGTCTCAAGATCAGCTGGGAGAACCAAAACTGTCAGCCTCATCCGGAAAGAAGCTATCGTCTAATTCCCATCAAAAGGCTGATAAACCGCTTAGGACTACATGATTATGATGTGCCGGCGCCATGGTATGATGAAATGCTTAACATATCTGAAGTTAGGTTGCCGCTACTTCAGCACATCGGAACACCGGCCAAACCAATCGTTAAAGTAGGCGATATGGTTAAGATAGGCCAGGTCATTGCTGAAGTTCCGGCAGACGCATTAGGAGTCAATATTCATTCCAGTATTGACGGAGTTATTAGAGATGTTGATCGAGAAATTACCATCGGCAAGACAGGAGGCATGTGAAGATGCAGCATGCAGTAGGCGTAATTGAAATGAAAAATATAGCCAAGGCGTATCTTGTTGCTGATACTTGTCTGAAATCCGCTGTAGTAACACTTCATGCCAAAACAATGTGTCCCGGTAAATTTCTGATTATTGTAAGCGGCGAAATCAGTTCGGTAAAGTCAGCTGTTGAGGCAGGCTGTGAACTGGCCCGCCACGATATTACCGATTATATAGTACTGGGTAATATTGATCAAAACGTTTTACGCGGAATGGTAGGAACAGCAAACGTTGAGGAATATGGAGCGATTGGCGTAATCGAAACATTCACAGTTCCGGCTGCAATAAAGGCAGCGGATATGGCAGTAAAAACGGCACAAGTAGACGTAATAGATGTTAGAACTGCCCAAGGTCTGGGCGGAAAAGGCATTGTATATATCACGGGATCGGTTGGTGCTGTCCAAATGGCGATTGACGCAGTGCGTAAAGACATTGCCGCAGAAGGCAGCTTGGTTGATGCTGTTGTAATCCCGTCTCCGGATAAGCAGTTGCTAGCAATTATATAGTGATCAGATTGATGTCTCTGAATATATAAGGCGAAGGAGGAAGACGTATGAGTGGTGCTTTGGGTCTAATTCAAGTAGAAGCTTTAAGTGCAGCTTATGCTGCCGCGGATGCAGCACTTAAATCAGCAGATGTTACTTTAGTCGGCTTAGAAATTGTTGAAGGCGGCGGGTTGATGCTATTAAAAATAACCGGCGATGTTGCCAGCGTACAGGCCGCAGTTGATTCCGGCTTGCGCGTGGCAAGAACAGTTGGCAATCATGCCGTTGGGCATGTAATTGCTAGAACGGCTTTGCCGATTATTCCAGTTGAAACTGAATTACAAGAAGAATCAAAAGAAGAACCAAAAGAAGAATCACAAGAAGATCTAAAAACGAAAGGGGATGTTTCTAATGTCGAATGCACTAGGAATGGTAGAAACAAAAGGACTGATAGCAGCAATTGAAGCAGGTGACACTATGCTCAAAGCGGCCAATGTAGAATTGATTGGTTATGAAAAAATCGGCGGAGGCTTTGTATCAGTTATGGTGCGCGGTGACGTCGGTGCCGTTAAAGCCGCAGCTGATGCAGGCGGACAAGCAGCACAGCGCTTAGGCGAATTGATTTCCGTTCATGTCATTCCTCGTCCCCATACGGACCTTGAGAAGATTCTTCCTAAATAATATTGCGTTAAGTAAATTTAAAATAATCTAATTTAATGATGAGAGGGAGATGCAAAATGAGTAATGAAGCTTTGGGAATGGTAGAGACAAAAGGGCTTATAGCTGCAATCGAGGCAGGCGACACAATGCTGAAAGCCGCAAACGTAGAACTGATTGGCTATGAAAAAATTGGTGGGGGATTTGTAACCGTTATGGTACGTGGCGACGTCGGTGCTGTAAAAGCAGCAGCTGAATCTGGCGGTCAAGCTGCTCAGCGTCTGGGTGAATTGGTTTCCGTGCATGTCATTCCTCGTCCGCATACCGATCTTGAAAAAATTCTGCCAAAAGGCAAATAACCTTCTCTAAAGGAGTGGGGGTATCTCGTAACTGAGGAGGAATTTTTTGTGCCAATTTTTGTCCGATATAAGCACGGTGATATTACAAATAGCGGTATACTTACTCATATAGGACAACAAAAGGTTGTTGCTGAAATTGATGGCAGTTTTTATGAGACATGGGCCACAAACGGTAAATATTATCCATTAGAGGAAGTAGAACTGCTAAGTCCGTGTACACCAACTAAGATTATTGGTGTAGGCATTAATTATTATAGTATGGCTAAAGCCTTATCTGTTGAAATACCTTCCACTCCTTTATTTTTCTTAAAGCCGGCATCTGGTGTTACCGGGCCTGATACCAATATTATCATTCCCAGCATTTCGCGACAGGTAGATTACGAAATCGAATTAGCAGTAGTTATAAAAAAACGGTGTCAAAAAATTGCCTCGTCGGAAGCCATGGAATATATCCTCGGGTATACCTGCTCTAATGATGTTACCGCCGTAGATTTACTGGAATCGGGAAAACCGTGGCTGCTTCCTAAAGGCTTTGATACATTTACCCCGCTGGGGCCGTACATTGTCAGCGATATTAATTCTGACCGGCTGTATATGGAAACTTTCCTAAACGGTAAGCGCACGCAGGGCGGATCTACGCGGGACATGATTGTTAAAATTCCAGAGTTGATAGCTCATGTCTCAAATATCATGACACTTGAGGCGGGTGATGTATTATTAACAGGTACAATTCCAGGGAAGGGAACGTTATATGCGGGAGATCAGGTAGTTATTTCAATATCAGATATTGGTTCAATGAAAAATGTGGTTATTAGCTCATAATGGCAGCAGGCAGGGGGGGATCAAGTGAATATTTTAGTAATCAATTGTGGCGGATCGTCCATAAAGTATCAATTAATTGATATGGATGAAAAACTTGTTTTAGCAAAAGGTTCAGTAGAGCAAATAGCATCCCCAAAAGGCTGCTTCAGTTTTAAAAGCAACGATAATAATGTTGTTGAAAAGGACATCCTTATTGCTGATCATGAGACCGGCTTAAAAAAGGTTCTAGCAGCACTAACTGATCCTGTCTATGGAATTATTAAAAGCTATAGTGACATAGCAGCAATCGGACACCGAGTTGTTCATGCCGGAGAAAAATTTAGCGGTTCTGTATTAATTAATCAAGAGGTTATTGATGCACTAAAAGAATGTATCGAGTTAGCGCCATTGCATAATCCGCCAAACATATTAGGGATTGAGCTGTGTGAGAAAGCCATGCCGGGTATTCCGCAGGTCGGGGTTTTTGACAATGCACTACATCAAAAATTACCGCCCCACGCCTACCTTTATGGACTGCCTTATCGCTATTATGCCGAACATGGTATAAGGCGTTATGGGTTTCATGGGATTTCCTTTACTTATATGATTGAAAGAGCCAGTGAAATCATAAATGTACCTATTGCAGAGCAACGTATTGTTTCACTGCAGCTAGGCAGCGGTTGTACTGCTAATGCCATGAAGTGGGGCGAATCTGTGGATGTTTCCACCGGGTTTACGCCTTGTGAGGGCCTGATTCAGTCAACCAGGGCAGGTAATGTTGATCCGGCGATTATAACCCATATGATAAGAAAGTTTAATCTAAGCCCCGATCAAATGGATGATATTTTATATAAACAAAGCGGTTGGTTAGGGTTGTCAAATACAACTGCCGATTTTAGAGATGTAGAAAAAGCGGCTGATGAGGGTAATAAACAAGCCCAGATCACGATAGATGCTTTCGTATATAATACTAAAAAATACATTGGGGCTTATGCTGCTGCAATGGGCGGCATTGATTTACTGGTCATTGCTGGCGGTGTCGGCGAAAGAAATGCGAGAGTTCGTGCTAAGGTTTGTCATGATTTGGATTTCCTGGGTATTATATTTGATGAGCAAAACAATAACCGCTTAGTTGGTGAAGGTGTTATCACCAGTGCTGATAGCAAAGTGCCAGTAGTCGTAGTCAACACCAATGAGGAAATAATTATTGCCAGAGAAACAGAAGGAATAATAAAAAATCTGTAATTTTGCATGGCTGATTAACTTTCGGCTGTCATATATGATAAATCAAGATTACCTAGGGATGCAATTCTTTATCTGAAAATTCCCAATTAACCTAATTGTGGGTCAATGCTAAAAGTTTAGGTAATTTATTAAATTATGAGCGAGGAGCGTGTTACAAATATGGCATCAATGATTAACAGAGGACTAGCCACTATTGCAATGGATAAGGCCCAAAGAAGAATTTTACCGTTTATTCTGCTCATGTATGTATTAGCTTTTTTAGATCGCGCAAATATCGGATTTGCTAAACAAGCCTTTCAGCTTGATACTGGTTTAAGTAATGCCGCTTATGCAATGGGCGCAGGTATCTTTTTTATTGGATATGCAGTTGTTGAAGTTCCAAGCAACATTGCTATGTATCATTTTGGGGCAAGGGTATGGTTGGCAAGAATAATGATTACCTGGGGCATAGTGGCTGCCAGTTTTGCATGGTTAACAACCGAACCGTTGTTCTTAACCGGACGATTTTTGCTTGGTGTTTGCGAAGCTGGATTCTTCCCTGGTATCATCTATTATCTAACTAACTGGTTTACTGCTGAAAAACGCGGTACTGTTACAGGTCTATTCTACGCGGGTGCGCCCCTATCGTTTGTTTTCGGGTCGCCGCTTTCCGGTATACTTTTAGATTTAAATGGTATGATGGGTTTTCATGGCTGGCAGTGGATGTTTGTTGTAGAAGGCTTGCTGGCCTCTATTGTAGGTGTTTGGGCTTTATTCTATCTTGATGATAAACCAAGTGATGCAAAATGGCTTAATAATGATGAAAAGATTGCTCTTAATGCTGCAATAGATGAAGAAAATGCAAATAAACCTAAAGGTCATGCTAGTGCCTGGAAGATTCTTGGTAATCCTAAAGTTCTTTATCTGGCCCTTATTTACTGTACAGTACAAATTAGTGTGTATGGATTTACTTTCTATCTACCTTCTCAGGTAGCAAGTTTATTGGGTGTAAAAGTAGGTACTATGGTTGGTCTTGTAAGTGCAATTCCATGGATATGTGCGTTAATTGCAACTGCAATTATCCCCAAATACTCTGACCGGTCTGGTAAACGTGGTGTCTTGGCCGCTATATTGATGGTTTGCGGTGGTCTGGGGTTATATGGCTCAGCTACGAACTCCCCGATAATCGGCCTTATTGGATTAAGCGTTGCAATATCAGCATACATAACTGTTCAACCAGTTTTCTGGACAATTCCTACACAGTTCTTACATGGTGTAGCCGCAGCCAGTGCAATTGCCCTTATTAACGCAGTTGGAAACTTGGGTGGTTTTATTGCTCCGAATTTAAGAGCTTGGGCAGAACAAGCCTTCAACAGTCCTTCCGCAGGGTTATTTGCCATTGCTTCAGCATCTTTCCTTGGCGCTATACTCTTATTTGCTGCAATTCCAATGGGGATGGGTAAAAATGAGGCACCAAAGGATGAGGTAGCTCAACATAATCATACCGCTTAGCATATAATTTATGAAAAACACTGGCATACTGGTAAAACAGTTTTTGCCAGTGTTTTTTATATAAAAAAGTGGAGACTTAGAATGGCTTTAGAGACATTTAGATTTCCCTATGGGTCTTGTTTCAGGTATTGCTCTATTTTTTCAAAAGCAAAATGACTTCAATGTTTCTTGTAGTCTTATGCTCGAGCTTTCGTAAGGAACGTTGCCTGTTGGGATATCCGCAGAAGTACAGTTTCAGCAGACTATTGGGGCTATACGGTGGTCTTCTGGTAAAGGAACAAACTATTTTTTTAAATATATATTTCAGTACTGATTTGGGTAGTGTGCTTAAAATGTTTTTTGTGATTTTCATCCGTATCATGTAACACAATGAGATTGTATTACATGTTTTTTTAAAAAATTTGCGCTATTTTCAAATGAATTTCAAATAAAACTAGCGTAAAATGAAAATTCGAAGATAAGTATTAATATGGAAGGAGATTTATGAAACGGGAAGATATAACAGAAAGAATCCTCGAATTATGTCGGGAGATTGATCAAATAGATGATAAAGAGAAAAAGGATTTACTTTTGATAGAACTTCAGAATCTTTGTGCTTTATCTCTTAAGGTGAGTCGGAAGTTCTTTTAAATTTGTCTGCAAGTCTTATTCATAATAGCAATGGTCTATCTGTTTTTCTATGTTAAGGTATAATCAATTTTCAATATACCCTTAGTGACATTTTCAATCAAAGAACCTTTTATTAAGGTACAGGTGGTGTCTGATAGGTTGAAATTTTACGTCAAAGTACAAAATAATAAAAGGCATATATTGTTAATAATATTTATCTTGCAATCTTATGTTATGTGTAGTACAATATATTTCGTAGCTAAAGAACATACACCAAGAAAACAACCACATGTTGTCTCGGAGTAGTAAAGGTGAATGAAAATCTATAAATCACTTAGCTTCTAATTGGAGAGATGTCCGAGCGGTTGAAGGAGCACGCCTGGAAAGCGTGTGTACGGGCAACTGTACCGAGGGTTCGAATCCCTCTCTCTCCGCCATTAAATTTTAATACTGATGTCAGCGTATTCAATTTGCTGATAGCATGTTGATCGGCATAAAATATCATATTTTAGCCCTTTATTTATTTTAGAGTGGGGCCACGGCACAAGCTGGGTCTTACGCAATGGAAACTCATGAACCCCGTCAGATCCGGAAGGAAGCAGCGGTAAGTGATCATTTTTATGTGCCGTAAGGGTGCCTGACTTGTGTCGTGGCCCGACGCTAAAAGAATAAATGCAATCAAAAAGCAACCAGAATATCTGGTTGCTTTTTGGCTATGATACAGAATAACTCTAGGGATTGCAGGAAAAAGTAATTTAATGTGGAATAAAATATAAGGTTGTAAGGAGGTGCGGGTTGTATGGCTTATGTGGCATTATATCGCCAGTGGCGTCCTCAGGATTTTGAAAATTTAGTGGGGCAGAATCATATTAGTAGTACTTTGAAAAATGCTATTTTAGCAGGGAAAATTGCCCACGCATATTTGTTTTCAGGACCGCGGGGGACTGGTAAAACGAGTACAGCTAAAATTTTGGCCAAATCATTAAACTGTGTCAATGGGCCGACGCCTGAACCTTGTAATGTGTGTGCTAACTGTGAACGTATTAATAATGGCACATCCATGGATGTACTTGAAATTGATGCTGCTTCCAATAGAGGTATTGATGAGATTCGTGAACTTAGGGAGACTGTTAAGTTTGCCCCTGTGGATGGACGATATAAAGTATATATTATTGATGAAGTACATATGTTAACAACTGAAGCTTTTAATGCTTTACTAAAGACGTTGGAGGAACCGCCTGTCCATGTGGTATTTATTTTGGCTACCACTGAGGCTCATAAGATTCCGGCTACCATTCATTCACGTTGTCAACGCTATGATTTTAGACGTATTGGGCCTCGAGAAATTGAACAGCGTTTAGCTGATGTTGCTCAGCATGGAGGACTTAGTGTAGCGCCTGATGCGCTGAAGCTTATAGCATCTCATGCTGATGGTGGACTCAGGGATGCCCTCAGTATTCTTGATCAATGCACAACAATGGACGATGAACTCATCACCGCAGATAAAGTTCGTCAACTTCTGGGGCTTATTGGGCATGAATGGGTATGGCGCATTACGGAAGCCTTGGCTGAGCGAGATTTTAGAATAGTATTATTAGCCTTAAATGAATTGATTATCTTAGGTAAAGATGTACGTCAGGTTTTATTGGAACTAGCTTTGTATATGAGGAGTATCATGTTGTTTAAGGCTGCGCCTGCTATTGACAGCATTGAGCTATATGGTGATGATCGGGAAGTGTTGGCTAAACATAGTGATAAGTTTGCGCATGAAGAATTAGTACAGATGATTAAAATATTGAATGAAGGTGCTAATGAAGCCAGATGGACGCCTGAACCACGGATAACGGCAGAAATGACCCTATTGTCTGTTTGTCGGCGGTCAGTAGGTAGTGATATCGACGACTTGTTGGCAAGGGTGGTAGCATTAGAGGCCAAATTATCTGGAATACCTGTTGATCAGCCTGTACCCCAAGTAGTTAGGTTAGTTGAGCCAGTGAATCCGATGCCACGCCCTGCATCAGCTGTCGTTATGCCGCTGCGAAGTGTGGCTGTAGAATCGCCAGATTTGCAGGCTCAAACAATCACCAAGCAGACTCAAGAAGAAACTATGGCAGATAATTCTCAGATCTCTGGAGATATTAAGAAGATTTGGGATGATGTGCTTAAAGAATTGGTGGCAAGCGGTAAACGTTCAGTACATGCTTGTGTGTCGCAAGGAAATCTGATTAGTTTGGATGACAAGCAGGCCACTGTTCAATTTGCAGCTGCTTTTCCGAAAGAACGTACCGAGAAAGAAGATTATAGAGGGATTATTGAAAAAGTATTGGCACAATTCTGTGGAAAAACAGTGCAACTATGTTGTATACTGGGAACTGTGGCAGTAACCTCAAAGCATAAGAGTACGGTGTCGTCTAAACCTAAACCGGCAAGTAATAATTTACTGCCGGAAGGGGCAGAGCATCCTGCTGTTCGTCAGGCTTTAGATATGTTTGGTGGTAAAGTTACAAAAAACAAAGAATATAAGGGGGAATAAGATAATGTTTGGGAATATGGGAAATATGGCTGGTATGATGAAAAAGATGCAAAAGTTACAGGGTGAGATGGCAAAAATGCAGGAAGAACTTAAAAAACGCACAATGGAAGCATCGGCAGGCGGCGGTGCGATAAAAGTAGTTATTAATGGTGAAAAACAAATCCAATCCCTCAAAATTGATCCGACCGCGGTCGATCCAGAAGATATTGAAATGCTGGAAGATTTGGTAGTGGCAGCTATCAATGAGGCTATAAAGAAGGTAGATGATATGATGGCCCAGGAAATGGGTAAACTTACTGGCGGCCTGAATCTGCCACCTGGAATGTTTTAAGTTATGCAATATATAGCGCCACTAGCCAAACTGATAGAACAGTTTCGTGCCTTGCCGGGAATCGGTTCCAAGACGGCTGCAAGACTCGCCTATTATGTTTTGGAAATGGATACAGCGCGAGCTGAGGGGTTAGCTAAAGCTATTATCGAAGCTAAGGAAAAGATCGGTTATTGTGAAATTTGTTTTAATTTAACGGACTGTAACCCCTGCAGAATCTGTCAGGCTGAGGTAAGAGATACTACTGTAGTTTGTGTAATGGAAGAACCCCGAGATGTTGCAGCCATGGAGCGCACCCGTGAATATCATGGCCGATATCATGTATTGCATGGACAGTTGTCGCCCCTTGAAGGTATTGGTCCTAATGATATTAGAATAAAAGAACTTTTAACTCGGATACAGTCAGGAACTATTTCAGAAGTCATTATGGCGACCAATCCTGATGTTGAAGGTGAGGCTACTGCCATGTATATTTCCAGGCTTTTAAAACCTCTAGGTGTGAAGGTTACGCGAATTGCCCACGGTTTGCCGATTGGTGGCGATTTGGAATATGCTGATGCGGTGACCTTATCTAAAGCAATGGAAAATAGGCGAGAAATGTAATGTGAAGGATGTTAGGATTTCGATGCTAACTAAGCGACCGTAGGTCAATGAATTTCCGAACGTCTGCTTAAAAGATTTGGTGCGCTGCTTATGTTTAATTCCTAATGTTTATGGCAAAAATAGCCGTAACAGGAGGAGTGTATATGAACATATCAGAGACTCTGCGAAAAATACAGGATTATGTGCGAGTTGGCGAAAATAGTAAACCTAAATCGTTACCATCCCTACCTGCGGTCGTGGAAGAGGCTAGGCAAGAATGGTTGAATGCTCAATATTACTATAATACAGTATCTGATCAGGATTTGATCGATCATGCCGTGTATTTAATGCAAGCGACGGAAAAAAAATACATGTATTTGTTAAAACAGGCGCGTAGTGCAGGTATAGTATATTCGCCATATATGACAAGCGATGATGCGGAGATTGGGGAAAATGAAGTAATAACCCGTTGAGGTTTTGCAAGTCTTCTTTATAATTGAACTCTTTGGAAAAGCCAGAGTTGAAAACTCTGGCTTTTTTGTGAAACTAGAAAGTATATACGAGTCTTTTATTTACGGAACCAGAATTTATATAATTTTGATTCCAAGTATGATAAGAACGACTAAGGTTTCTGCCTGCGTCTGGAGACTTGTTAGAAACCTTAGTCGTTCTTATCATACTTGGACTATCTTTTTAATATATTGTATTGTGGAGGTATGTGGAAGGTGGAGAAGTTTTCTTTATCTAAGGCATCTTCAAAAAAATAACTAGTCATCTTTTGGTCTATTTTGTGCTATGCTTCATAACTACAAGCCTTACATAGCTCACTATGTGCGGGCTGGTTATTCGCTTAACACAAAATATCCTCAGAATCTTTGACGACCTATTTTATTTCAGATGCCTAAGTGAAATTGATTAATGAGAGGAGAATGTAGTATGCCTGCTGTATTTGGAGAATTTAATGTTATTCTGGCTTATGTTTTTGGTATTATTTTAATATATTTGCTAGGGCGTATGTTTTTAATGCCAATCAAACTTATATTTCGTTTGATTTATAATGCTTTAATTGGTGGTGTGATGTTGTGGTTTTTAAATTTTGCAGGTGCACATATCGGCTTTAACATTGCGGTTAATCCGATTACTGCTTTAATTGCAGGTTTTTTGGGATTGCCAGGAGTAATTCTATTAATTGTATTTAAGGTATTTATAGTATGATCTTATTTTCTTATCATTGCGAGTGTGGTGAAGCAATCCCTGGGCAAGTGGGGGACACTTAGATATTTGAACTCCTCGCAATGATAACTAAAAATATATAGACTAATGTAATATAAGCCCTTGACATACATTTGGTATTTGTGATATTATAAACGAGTTGCTGATTGCAGTGACACAAAAAAGTTGACACGGTGTAATAAACGTGTTAAACTAATATTCGCCCCTAACAAGAGGCGGTGCGGTTATTGCAAAATATCGAAAGATTATTTGTTGGTGGCTGGGTGTTCTTTGAAAACTAAACAATGTAAGTAAAGAAAAAATAAGCCAGATGTGCGGTACTCGTTTGAGTACAAAACAGTTGGTCGGCGAAAGCTATACCAACACAAACAAGTTTTTTAAAGAGCCATCAAGGTTCTCTAATATAATTTATTGGAGAGTTTGATCCTGGCTCAGGACGAACGCTGGCGGCGTGCCTAACACATGCAAGTCGAACGGAGATTTCATTTATGGA
>Ga0316613_10000979_pt1 | contig 20356 bp, 16 predicted proteins | sample OWC_soil_day10_C_2_FD_207647 | JGI IMG/M metagenome (GOLD analysis project Ga0316613, IMG submission 207647) | Wetland soil microbial communities from Old Woman Creek delta, Ohio, United States - OWC_soil_day10_CT_b | ecosystem: Environmental > Terrestrial > Soil > Wetlands | place: USA: Ohio...
AAAGCTGTTCTTTGGCCAGCAGGCTTTTGGCCATTTCCAGTCGGAAACGCAGAATTTCATCATGTACGGTGTAATTCAGTTCGCGCTGGAAGTGGCTTTCCAGCGACGAACGCGAGATGCCGACGTACTCGGCAACCTGTTGGGTCTTGATGCCCAGCATGGCAAATTGGCGGATGTAATGCCTTGCGCGCATCACATACGGGTTGGAGAACGGTTGGTGCAAGCTGGATGCCTGGACGTTGATTCCGATAGGGGGAACCAGAATGCGCGTACTGCGATGTTGAACATTGTGCAGACACTCGTGTAGCGTCTGTGCCGCAATCCAGCCAATTTCTTCAGTGCCTTGAATGACGGAACTAAGCGGGATTCGTGTCAGCGTGCGTGTCAAGGGGTCGTTGTCGATTCCGACGATGGCGATTTCTTCCGGAATGGCTATGCCCGTCAGTACGCAGGCCAGCATCACTTGGCGTGCACGGGCATCGTTCACCGCAATGATGCCCAATGGCTTGGGCAGGCTTTGCAGCCAGTCTCCGAGGTATTGCAGCGATTCATTCCAGTCACTGGCGCGAGTGGGGTGGCCACGGTAGATATCGCAAGGGGAGCCATTCTCCTCGGATAGATGCCGAAAAGCTTTTTCCCGTTCCTGCGCCCAGCGGTTGCGCGGCGATTCCGGCATGCTGTACAGCGCAATGCGCGACAGACCCACCTCGATCAGATGGTTATAGGCTTGTTTGATCAGGGCCGCATTGTCGGTGGCGATATATGGAACATCCTTGGGGTAGTCTGCTTCATCCTCATACGAACTGCCCGCTGCGACAATGGGCAGACGGTTGAAACGTAAAGCCTCGGCAATATCCGGATCATCAAAGTCCGCAATGATGCCATCCCCGTCCCAGTCGCGGATTTCGTCCGGCCTGCAGCGAAAATCCTCTTCCAGAAACAAGTCCCAGACCACGCGTGTTGAACTCAGATAAGCGCCGATACCGGTAATGATCTGGCGATCATAAATCTTGTTGGCGTTGAACAATAACGCGATGCGGTGACTGGCTGTTTTATTGCGCATCAAATCCCGAACTCCTGAGGACATCGTGCTGCATATGGTACGACACTCGGCGTTCAGCCGGTACTGGCCCGCGAGAGGATGACGCGGTCGTCGATGCGGCAACCGGCAGGAAACATTGGCCGACTTGGCATATTTTGTAATTGTTTATGGGTGACTACATCGGGCAGGATGGCTGCATTATCTATCCATACACGGAGTTTGCCATGCAGTCAGTGTTCAATGCATTCAACAAGGTGTCTTTTGAAGGATTGGCATCGCAGAATCCTTTGGCCTTCCGTCATTACAATCCGGAAGAGAAATTGCTGGGCAAAAGCATGAAAGAGCATCTGCGCATGGCAGTGTGCTACTGGCATACCTTCTGCTGGCCAGGCTCGGATGTATTCGGCTCCGGCACTTTCGACCGTCCGTGGCATCAAGGTTCGGACGAGATGCAGATGGCCTTGGCCAAGGCCGATGCGGCATTCGAATTTTTCAGCAAGATCAATTTCCCGTTCTATTGTTTCCACGATATCGATGTGGCGCCTGAAGGCGATTCCATCCACGACTATGTGAGCAATTTCGCGCGCATGGTCGATTATCTGGGCCAGAAGCAGCAGGAAACCGGCGTGAAGCTGCTGTGGGGTACTGCCAACTGTTTCAGCCATCCGCGCTACGCCGCAGGCGCTTCGACCAACCCGAATCCGGAAGTTTTTGCCTGGGCTGCCACGCAAGTCTTCAATGCGATGAATGCCACGCACAAGCTCGGTGGCGAGAACTATGTGTTGTGGGGTGGACGCGAAGGCTACGAGACTCTGCTCAATACCGATCTCAAGCGCGAACGCGCGCAATTTGGCCGCTTCCTGCAAATGGTGGTCGAGCACAAACACAAGATCGGCTTCAGCGGCACGATCCTGATCGAACCCAAGCCGCAGGAGCCGACCAAGCACCAGTACGATTACGATACCGCCACCGTCTTTGGTTTCCTGCAGCAGTTCGGGCTGGAAAAGGAGATCAAGGTCAATATCGAGGCCAACCATGCCACGCTGGCCGGACACTCGTTCCAGCACGAGATCGCAACCGCCGTTTCGCTTGGCGTATTCGGCAGCATCGACGCCAATCGCGGCGATCCGCAAAACGGCTGGGATACCGACCAGTTCCCCAATAGCGTCGAAGAAATGACACTGGCGCTGTATGAAATTCTCAAGGGGGGCGGCTTTACTACCGGCGGTTTCAACTTCGATGCCAAGGTGCGCCGCCAGAGCAGCGATCTGGCCGACCTGTTCCATGGCCATGTGGGTGCCGCCGATGTGCTGGCGATTGCACTGAAAAATGCGGCGCGGATGCTGGAAAACGATGTGCTGACTGATTTGAAAGCCAAGCGCTATGCCGGCTGGGATACTGATTTTGGCCGCAAGATCCTGGCTGGCGAATTGTCGCTGGCCGAACTGGCCGCGCACGCCATCGACAAGAATTTGGCACCGGCGCATGTCAGCGGCAAGCAGGAACAGCTGGAAAACATCGTGAATCGCGCGATCTACGGCTGACCGGTGTTCGGTTGATTGCAGCGGCTTGGCTGGAGGAAAGGCGCGATTTTCATGCGAGATCGCGCTTTTTCTTCGGCTGGCATTGATCTGCCGCCGGGGCGCAAGGTTGCGGACAAGTTGCGTCGTCGCGACAAAATCATGATGAGGCTTGGCAAAAAACGTAATTGCTGGCATTGTCACTACATTCTGAATTTATGGTTGTCCGGGTATAAGTGTTTTCCCTGATTAACTGTGGATTCCCGAAAAAGGCGTGTTTCCCATGTTTGCAGGAATCGATCTAGGAACATCCGGACTGAAGGCGATCTTGCTTGATCGCTCGGGTAACGTGGCGGCCAGCGTGACCGTGCCGCTGGAGGTTGCGCGGCCCCGGCCCTTGTGGTCGGAACAAAATCCGCAGGACTGGTGGCAGGCACTCGAATCTGCAATGGATGCGCTGGTACAGGAAGCTGCTCGGGTGGGTATCCAGCCAGTAGCCATTGAAGCGATTGGTCTCACCGGGCAGATGCACGGCGCGACCTTGCTCGATGCCCAGGGCGCAATCATCCGGCCTGCCATCCTGTGGAACGATGGCCGTTCCGCTGCCGAGTGTACGGCACTGGAAGCACTGGTGCCGCGCTCGCGCGAAATCACCGGCAACCTGATGATGCCCGGTTTTACCGCGCCCAAACTGCTTTGGGTTGCCCGGCATGAGCCGGAAAACTTTGCCCGTGTCGCCAAAGTGCTGCTGCCCAAGGACTACCTGCGCTACCGCCTGACTGGTGATTGTGCAACCGATCTTTCCGATGCAGCAGGCACACTCTGGCTGGATGTGGCCAAACGCGATTGGAGCGATGAATTGCTCGCCGCGACGGGGCTCACGCGCCAGCATATGCCCACCCTGTACGAGGGCAACCAGATCACCGGCTGGCTCAAGCCGGAGCTGGCCTTCCGCTGGGGCATGCAGTCGGTCCCCGTTGTTGCCGGTGCCAGTGACAATGCAGCAGGGGCTATCGGTGCCGGCATGATTGTGCCAGGGCAATCCATGTTGTCATTGGGGACCTCCGGGGTCTGTTTTGCCGTCACCAGCGGATTTTTGGCCAACCCCGCCCGCGCCGTGCATAGCTTCTGCCATGCCCTGCCGCATACCTGGCACCTGATGTCTGTCATGCTTTCTGCGGCAAGCTGCCTGGATTTTACTGCCAGCCTGACCGGCTATGCCGATGTGGCGGCCATGCTCGCCGATGCCGAAGCAGCGGGGGAAAAAGACGGTTTGCCTTATTTCCTGCCCTATCTCACGGGTGAGCGTACCCCGCACAACAATCCCGCTGCCAAAGGTGTTTTCTTTGGTTTGAGCGCATCCTGCACTAGAGTGGATTTGGCTAATGCAACGCTTGAAGGAGTTGGATTGGGATTGCTGGATGGTATTGACGCGCTAGAGTCCACTGGCCTTGCGCTGGGCGAAATCACCGTGATCGGCGGCGGTTCACGCAGCGCGTACTGGTTGCAGATGCTGGCGGATATTTTTGGCCGACCGTTGTGCCAGCGCGAAGGTGGCGAGGTTGGCCCTGCATTGGGGGCCGCCCGCTTGGCCCATCTGGCGCTGGAACCCAATCAGCCTGTCGGTACGATTTGTCCGGTTCCCCCGCTCAAGCAGATTTTTTATCCGGTGGCCGAACGGCACGCATATTTCCGCGATGCCAGGCGGCCAACGTTTCAGGCGGTTTATCGCCAGTTGCAGTCGTTGTTCTGATGGTAGGTAGGACTATTCGATTCGAACAAGGGGTGATCCCCCTGTCAACTTGAGGAGCTGGACCATGAAGAGAACGTTGATTTCGACCCTGTTGGCTGCTACCGCAGTAGGTGGCGTGTTGTTTGCAGCACCGGCTTATGCCAGCAAGGACAAGCCGGTAATCGGCTTCAGCATCGATGACTTGCGGGTTGAGCGCTGGGCACGTGACCGTGATTACTTTGTTGAAGCAGCCAAGAAGCTCGGCGCGGAAGTGAACGTGCAGTCTGCCGATGCCAATGAACAGCGCCAGGTTTCCCAGATCGAAAACCTGATTGCCAAAAAGGTCGATGCCATCGTCATCGTTCCGTTCAACTCCAAGGTGTTGACCAATACCATCAAGGAAGCCAAGAAGGCCGGGATCAAGGTGATTTCCTATGACCGATTGATCCTGAATGGCGATGTCGATGCCTATATCTCGTTCGACAACGAGCGCGTCGGTGCCATGCAGGCTGAAGGCGTGGTCAAGAAAGTGCCGAAGGGTACCTACTACCTGCTGGGCGGCTCGCCAACCGACAACAATGCCAAGCTGCTGCGCGAAGGGCAGATGAAGGTACTCAAGCCTTATGTGGACAAAGGTGACATCAAGATCGTCGGCGACCAGTGGGTGAAGGACTGGAACCCGGAAGAAGCGCTGAAGATCATGGAAAACGTACTGACCAAGAACGCGAACAAGATCGATGCAGTGGTCGCTTCCAATGACGGCACGGCGGGCGGTGCAATCCAGGCGCTGGCTGCGCAAAAACTGGCAGGCAAGGTGGCCATTTCCGGGCAGGATGCCGATCTTGCCGCGGTCAAGCGCGTGATCGAAGGAACGCAGACCCTGACTGTCTACAAACCGCTGCGGCTGATCGCCACTGAAGCTGCAAAGCTCTCGGTGCAATTGGTGAAGGGCGAAAAGCCGAAATATACCCACCAGCTGGATAATGGGTTGAAGAAGGTCGATTCGCTGTTGCTGACGCCAACGATCGTAACCAAGGAAAATGTCGATCTGCTGGTGAAGGATAATTTCTATACCAAGGCACAGCTGGGTATCAAGTAAGCCATTGATGCCTGCAATTCAGGCATATGCAAACAGCCCGCAGGCATGCGCCTGCGGGCTCCAGTAGAACTGCAGGGAGCAACGATCGTGTCCGAATATCTGCTGGAGATGCGGGGGATTATCAAAGCATTCTCGGGCGTTAAAGCCCTCGACGGGATTGATCTGCAGGTGCACGCTGGAGAGTGCATCGGGCTTTGCGGCGAGAATGGCGCGGGTAAATCAACCCTGATGAAAGTGCTGTCAGCGGTTTATCCGCATGGGGATTGGGAAGGGCAGATTTTCTGGCAGGGCAAGGAACTCAAGGCCAAGACGATTCGCGAGACGGAAGAAGCCGGCATCGTCATCATTCACCAGGAACTGATGCTGGTACCGCATCTCTCCGTGACCGAGAACATCTTTCTCGGCAATGAGATCACCACGGTTGGCGGCATCATGAATTACGAAGCGATGCACCAACGGGCGCAGGAGTTGATGATCGAGCTCAAGATGCCCGATATCAATGTGGCGTTGCCGGTATCGAATTATGGTGGCGGGCACCAGCAATTGATCGAGATTGCCAAGGCGCTCAACAAGAAGGCGAAGCTGCTGATTCTTGATGAGCCTACATCATCATTGACGCGTTCCGAAACCCGTATCCTGCTCGATATCATGAAAGACCTGAAACGCAAGGGCGTGGCCTGCGTGATGATCTCGCACAAGCTGGACGAGATCGCCGAGGTCTGCGATACGATCAGCGTGATTCGCGATGGCAGGCATATCGGCACCCGGCCGATGGGCGAACTCTCGGTTGATCAGATCATTACCATGATGGTCGGCCGCGAAATCAAGAATCTCTTCCCGCGTGAAGCGCACCCGATCGGCGAAGTGATTTTCGAAGCGCGCAATATCACTTGCTACGACGTCGACAATCCGCAACGCAAGCGGGTGGACGATGTTTCATTCGAACTGCGCAAGGGCGAGATTCTGGGCGTTGCCGGTCTGGTCGGGGCAGGGCGAACCGAGTTGGCGATGGCGATTTTCGGTTGTTATCCGGGGCGCTATGAAGGGAGCGTCTATCTTGAAGGCCGGCAAGTGCATATCCGTTCCCCGCGCCAGGCGGTGCAGGCAGGCGTTTGCCTGGTTCCGGAAGACCGCAAGCGCCACGGCATCGTGCCGTTGCTGGGGGTGGGTTACAACATTACCTTGTCGGTACAGGAAAAGTTCAGCCACTTCGGCGTGGTCGATCAATCGGAGGAAATGCAAACCATCCAGCGCATGATCGACAGCATGCACATCAAGACTGCAACGCCGGTGTTGCCGATCAAGGGGCTTTCCGGGGGAAATCAGCAAAAGGCTGTGGTCGCCAAGATGCTGCTGCCCAAACCGCGCGTGCTGATCCTGGACGAACCGACACGCGGGGTCGATGTCGGGGCCAAGTATGAAATCTATAAATTGATGTTCGATCTGGTCAAACAGGGGGTGTCGATCATCATGATCAGTTCCGAATTGCCCGAAGTGCTGGGTATCAGCGACCGGGTTCTGGTGATTGGCGAAGGGCAATTGCGTGGAAATTTCATCAATGAAGGGCTGACGCAGGAGCAAGTCATGGCGGCGGCAATTGGCCAGGCTGAAGCGCTGGCTGCCTGATTGAAAATTTCCCGATCAACAACATAAAAAGGTGTTCAAAACATGGCTGCTACCGTCAAACAGCTCCAACGCATCTTTACCCAGTACAAGATACTTGCACTGCTTCTGGCCATTATCGCCATCTGGGCTTTTTTCACCTGGCGTACGGAAGGGGATTTTTTCACCGCGCGCAATTTCTCCAACCTGCTGCGCCAAATGGCGATTACCGGCATGCTGGCGGCCGGCATGGTCTTTGTGATTATCGCAGGAGAAATCGATCTCTCTGTAGGCTCGTTGTTGGGATTGCTGGGCGGCGTGGCCGCGGCGCTCGATGTCTTTGTCCAAGTGCCGCTACCGGTTACGTTTGCCACGGTCCTGCTGCTCGGATTGCTGATTGGCATGTTCAACGGTTACTGGGTTTCTTACATGCGGGTGCCGTCCTTCATTGTCGGTCTGGCGGGCATGCTGGCTTTCCGCGGTGTTTTGCTCGCCGTGACAAAGGGGTCCACTATTCCGATTGAATCAGCGGGGCTGGTCGAGTTTGGCCAAGGTTATCTGCCCTTCATGCTGGGCAATGGCCTGGCTGTGGTGTTGTTTGTTGTGCTTGCCCTGATTACCTTTCGCGGCAGAACCAACCGGCGGCGCTATAACCTGAGCGTGGCACCACTCTGGCAAGATTTATTGCGCTTGGCACTGCTGGGCGGCGTGATTGCAGGTTTTGTCGTTACCCTGAACTCCTATCAGGGGATTCCGATCCCGGTGTTTGTGCTGTTGATCATTCTGGGCGTGTTTTCGTTTGTGGCGCGCAGCACGGTGTTCGGCCGGCGTATCTATGCCGTAGGTTCCAATCTGGAAGCCACCCGACTTTCCGGGGTCAATACGCGCGTTGTCAAAATGATGTTGTTCGGCATCATGGGGTTGATGTGTGCACTGGCGGGGCTGACCACCACGGCGCGTCTGGCTGCGGCTTCGCCGGCTTCGGGCAACATGGCGGAACTGGATGCCATTGCCTCCTGCTTCATCGGTGGAACCTCGATGCGCGGCGGTTCGGGAACGGTACTGGGAGCTTTGATCGGTGCGCTGATCATGGCCAGCCTGGATAACGGGATGTCGATGCTTAGCGTGGAAACCTACTGGCAGATGATTGTGAAGGGCTCGATCCTGCTGCTGGCGGTGTGGGTGGATGTGCTTTCGGGTTCCAGCGAGCGCTGATCGCGTTGATCTGTTGTGAATAGACCGGGGTATGTCACTGGCATGCCCCGGTTTCCATTTGTATTCCTGTTTGTACTCACCATTTCAGCCAGGCAATGCATGAGAGCTTGCTGTTTTCCTTTTGTCTCAACGATGGATGTGACTTATTACTAGGTGCTTGGGCCGACCACGGCTATCATGCTCGGCTTCCAGGAAAGTACCTAAATGATTATTCTCAAGAACGTGACCTTGCGTCGCGGCAGTAAAGTCTTGCTCGACAACACTTCGGTCACGCTCAATCCCGGCGAAAAGGTTGGCTTGGTCGGCCGCAACGGCGCGGGCAAATCCTCCTTGTTCGCCGTGCTGAACGGCACCATCCATGAGGATGGCGGCGAGGTTTCCATCCCGGCGCACTGGCGCATGGCGCAGGTCGCGCAGGATATGCCCGAAACCGAACAGAGCGCGACCGACTTCGTGGTCGAGGGCGATACCACCTTGCTCGCCGCTCAAGCCGAAGTTACCGCCGCCGAAGCCAGCGACGACGGCATGCGCATGGCACACGCCTATATGGCGCTGTACGATGCTGGCGCGCACGACGCCCCGGCGCGGGCGCAGGCACTGATTCTGGGTTTGGGCTTCAGCGTGGCGGAACTCGATCGGCCCGTGAACAGTTTTTCCGGCGGCTGGCGCATGCGCCTGCAACTGGCGCGCGCGCTGATGTGCCCGTCCGATCTGCTGTTGCTCGATGAGCCGACCAACCACTTGGACCTGGATGCGTTGGTCTGGCTGGAAGCCTGGCTGAAGAACTATACCGGCACGATTGTGGTGATCAGCCATGACCGCGAATTTCTGGATTCGATCACCAATGTCACGCTGCATATTGATAACGCCAGACTGGTGCGCTACGGCGGCAACTACAGCAAGTTCGAAGACATGCGTGCCGAGCAGATGGTGCTGCAACAGGCGGCGCAGGCCAAACAGCAGGAAAAGATCGAACACCTGCAGAAGTTCATCAACCGCTTCAAAGCCAAGGCCAGCAAGGCTAAGCAGGCGCAAAGCCGTGTCAAGGCGCTGGAGCGAATGGAAAAGATCGCCCCGGTACTTGCCGATGCCGAGTTCCAGTTTGAATTCAAGGAGCCATCCAACCTGCCCAATCCAATGCTGACTATTTCCGAAGCCAGCTTCGGTTATCCGGCTATGGAGGATGCACCGACCGGTACACCGCCGACCGTGATCGTACAAAACGTCAGCCGATCGGTACTGGCCGGCCAGCGCATCGGTATTCTTGGTGCGAACGGCCAGGGCAAATCGACCTTGGTGAAAACCATCGCCGGCGCCTTGCAGCCGATTGCAGGCGAGATCATCACTGGCAAGGGCTTGAATATCGGTTATTTCTCGCAGCAGGAACTCGACGTGCTGCGCCCGAACGACAATCCGCTCGACCACATGTTCCGCCTGGCGCGCGATACGCCCATCGCCATGCGCCCCGGCTACAAAGACTGCTGTGAGCAGGGGCTGCGCAACTTTCTCGGCACGTTCAATTTCAGCGGCGACATGGTCAAGCAACCGGTTGGCAGCATGAGCGGCGGCGAAAAAGCACGGCTGGTTCTATGCATGATCGTCTGGCTGCGGCCGAACCTGCTGCTGCTCGATGAGCCGACCAACCACCTGGACTTGTCGACCCGCGAGGCATTGAGCGTGGCGTTGAACGAATTCGAAGGTTCGGTGATGCTGGTTAGCCACGATCGTGCTTTGCTGCGCTCGGTCTGCGACGAGTTCTGGCTGGTTTCGCGTGGCGGCGTGAAGGACTTCGACGGCGATTTGGACGATTACCAGGTCTATCTGCTGGAAGAGGCCCGTCGCAGGCGCGAGGAAGCGTCCAGCGCGCAAAAGAAGTAGGTTGATGCAGGCTGGTCAGAGCGATCGGCGTTCGACCATCGCCTGCGCCAGGGTGCCCGGATCCACGTGTTCCAGCTCGCCGCCGACCGGCAGGCCGCGTGCGATGCGGCTGACTTGCAGGCCGCGTGCGCGCAGCATTTCGGTCAGATAGTGCGCCGTGGCTTCGCCCTCCATGGTGAAGTTGGTCGCCAAAATCACCTCCTTCACCACTCCATCGCTGGCGCGCTTCAGTAGCGCCTCCAGTGCAATATCCTTCGGGCCGATTCCATCCAGCGGGGAGAGTCGCCCCATCAGCACGAAATAGCGGCCGTGAAAGGCTAGGGTCTGCTCCAGCATCAACAGGTCGGTGGGCATTTCCACCACGCACAGTTGCGTATGATCGCGTCTTTCATCGGCGCAAATCTCGCAGATTTCCGCTTCGGTGAAGGTGTTGCAGCATTGGCAATGCTGCAGCCTGGCCAAGGCCTGCCCGATGGCTTGTGCAAGCTTGTGCGCGCCGGGCTGATCGCGCTGGATCAGGTGATAAGCCATGCGCGTCGCTGATTTCGGACCAATACCCGGAAGCACACGCAAAGCCTGGATCAGATTCTGGAGGGAGGAAGGTGTGGACATTGTCTGGAGTGCCGGGAGTGGGGAGCTGGGAGTGTGTAGGGGTGAACCCCAAACTCACTACTCCCCACTCCCTGATGTTTAGAACGGCAGCTTCATGCCTGGCGGCAACGGCATGCCGGCGGTGGCTTTGGACATTCTTTCGGCCGAGGTGGTTTCCACCCGGCGTGCTGCATCGTTGAATGCAGCGGCAACCAGGTCCTCGAGCATGTCCTTGTCGTCACCGAGCAGGCTGTCATCAATGGCGACGCGTTTTACCGCATGCGAGCAGGTCATGGTGACCTTGACCAAGCCGGAACCAGATTGGCCTTCGACCTCGACATTGGCCAACTCTTCCTGCGCCTTCTTGATGTTGTCCTGCATGAGTTGGGCTTGCTTCATCATGTTGCCCAGTGCGCCCTTGTTGAACATGTTTTCTCCTTCAATAAATGGGGTTTACAGCGGTTTGATCGAGTCCGGAACCACGGTGGCGCCAAAATCGCGCACCAGGGCCTGGACGAAGGGGTCATTCTGGATGGCTTGGTTGGCGTCCTGCTGACGCGCATCGCGCTCGCGCTGGGCCTGGGCCGCCGGGGTATGATCCACCGCTTCGGCAATTGCCACGTTCAAATTGATTGCGTGCCCGAAGTGGGTCGACAGGGCATCTCTGAGTTTGTCGAGATAATCCTTTGTGGCGACGGCGCGGTGTTCCGCAGCGACGCGCAATTTAAAACTGCCGGCATCGAACGAGACGAGCTCGGCATGTTGCGCCAGCATGCCGGCAGCGCCGAGTTTGAGCTGCGTAACCAGACCGCGCCAGTCGCCATCGAACTCGCGCGGAGCGGCGGGTGCCGCTTCAGTGGCCCAGGGCAGATCGGCAGCCACGGTTGCGTCGGGTGCCTGTGCGGCCGGTTCGGCGTGGGCTGGTTCTGCAATTGTGGCTGTTGACTCTGCGGAGGTGGTGCTCGTTTCAGCCAAGGGTGCAGCGGTGTGTACCGGGATGCTCATCCGCAATGGGGCTGGAGCCGGCATCGCAGAAGGAGTTTGCGTGGCCGTAGAGGGTGGCGCAGCTTGCACCGGGCGGGCCGGTGGCGGCGAGTTTTGTTCGGGCGCGGGCTGCAACGCGGCGAGGTTGACTTGCCCGGGTTGTGCCGGCGCAAAGGCCAACATGCGCAGCAGCGTCATGCTGAAGCCGGCGTATTCGTCCGGCGCCAGCGGCAGGTCGCGCCGGCCGTGCAGGGCGATCTGGTAGTAGAGCTGCGCGTCTTCCGGGCTCAAGGCCTGGGCTACTTCGAGAATATTCTCGCGCAGTGGCAGATCGTCCGCCACGGCTGCCGGTACTTGCTGTGCCACGGCAATCAAATGCAGCAGGTGAGCGAGTTCGTGCAGCGCGGCTTCGTAGGACAAGCCGCGTTCGGCAATCACGTCGGTCTCGGCCATCAATTGCGTGCCGTCCTTGGCAATCAGCGCGGACAAAATCTCGAACAAATAGCTCTGGTCCACCGCGCCGAGCATCGCGCGCACGCCGGCTTCTTCGACTTGGCCTGCACCGTAGGCGATCGCTTGGTCGAGCAGCGATAACGCATCACGCATCGAGCCGTGCGCGGCGTGGCCGAGCAGGTTGAGTGAATTGGGCTCGAACGGAATGGCTTCCTGCGTGAGCACATGATGCAGATGGCCGGAGACCTGTTGCGGCGTCATCTGGCGCAGGCTGAATTGCAGGCAGCGGCTCAAGACCGTGATCGGCACTTTCTGCGGATCGGTGGTGGCGAGGATGAATTTAACGTGCCCCGGCGGCTCTTCCAGCGTCTTTAGCATCGCGTTGAAGGCGCTCTTGGAGAGCATGTGCACTTCGTCGATGATATAGACTTTGAAGCGACCGGCGGTCGGGGCATACTGGGCGTTGTCGAGCACCTCGCGGATATTGTCGATGCCGGTATTGGACGCGGCATCGATCTCCAGCAGGTCGACAAAACGCCCGGCATCGATCTGGGTACAGGCCGAACAGACGCCGCAAGGCTCGGCGGTAATGCCGGTCTCGCAGTTGAGCGCCTTGGCCATGATCCGCGCAATCGTGGTTTTGCCCACGCCGCGGGTGCCGGTCAAAAGATAAGCATGGTGCAGGCGTTCGCTGGTGAAAGCGTTCGCAATTGCACGGATCACATGCTCCTGCCCGACGAGTTGGGCGAAATTTTTAGGGCGCCATTTGCGCGCCAGAACTTGATAGGCCATAGGCAAGGATTCTAACAGATGGCAATGACAGAAGAAGCGAAAGCCGTGCACGAAGATGATTCTTGTCCGCAGCCGCCCGCTGAAATTTCGCCGGAACAGTGTTGCGCGAGCGGGTGCGAGGTTTGCGTGTATGACCACTACAACGCGGCGTTGCGCCAATATTATCGCGATAAAACCGCGTGGGAAGCTCGCAACGCCACGCAAGCGCAGGAGCGCGTGTGAGAATTATTTTTGCACTACTGTTTTGTTTCAGTGTTGCCGCCCAGGCGGCTGAATCTTTGCCAGCATCGATCCTGCAAGCGCTGCAGCGTGCCAGGTTGCCTGCCAGCGCGCTGGCGCTGGTGATTGCGCCGCTGGATTCAACGTCCCCGCCCATTTTGCATAATGCCGACCAACCGATGAATCCGGCCTCGGCCATGAAGCTGGTCACGACCTACGCCGCCCTTGAATTGCTCGGTCCGGTTTACCAGTGGCCGACCGAATTGCGCTCTGCCGCGACCCCTGCCAATGGCTTGCTTGCCGGTGACGTGTATCTAAAAGGCTATGGCGATCCCAAGCTGACGCTGGAGCGTGTCTGGCTGATGCTGCGCGATTTGCGTGCGCAAGGTGTGAAAGAGATCCAGGGCGATCTGGTGCTCGACCGTAGTTTCTTCGTGCTTGGCCCGGAAGCAGCGGTGTTCGACGATGATGGCAATACGCCCGAGCGTCCGTTCCTGGTGGGGCCGGATGCCTTGTTGCTCAACTTCAAATCGGTCCGGCTGCAAATTGCCGCAGGTGCGGCTGGCGTGAGTGCAACGCTCGACCCGGCTTTGCCGGAAATCCAGATCGACAACCGACTGCAATTGGCGCCAGTTGCCGATTGCGCGCAATGGCGTAGCAAGCTGATCATGAAGGTAGAGGAGGGCGGCAGTGCGGCGCGCGTGCTGCTGGGTGGCAGCATTCCGGTGGATTGCAGCGGCGAGCGCTACCTTGCCGCGCTCGATCATCCGGTTTATGCCGCGAGCCTGATTCGCACGCTCTGGCGCGAAATGGGCGGAGTCTGGGCGGGAAGTGTGCGCCAAGGCACTGTGCTGGAAAATATGCCGATACTGGTAGTTAGTCGTTCGCCCGAACTGCCGGTTTATCTGCGCGACATCAACAAGTTCAGCAACAACCTGATGGCCCGGCAACTGTTCCTGACACTGGGTGCAGTCAAGGGATTGTCTGATGATGGCAGCGACACGGCACAGCGTGCAGGGGCGGTGATTCGGCGCTGGTTGCAGGAAAAAAGCTGGCAATTCGATGAGTTGAAACTGGAAAACGGCGCAGGTCTATCGCGGCAAGAACGCATCAGTGCACGCCATCTGGCCGAGTTGCTTGCAGATGCAGCGCGCAGCCCGCTGGCTGCGGAGTTTGTTTCATCATTGCCGCTGGTTGCGCTGGATGGCACGATGAAGAAACGCTTGCTGGGCGAAGCCGTTGCCGGCAAGGCGCATATCAAGAGCGGTTCACTGAAGGATGTCCGCTCCATTGCCGGTTTTGTGCAGGATGCGACGGGGAAGGCTCAAATTATCGTCGCTATTATCAATCATCCGCGTGCCGCAGAAGGTCTGCCGGTACTGGATGAGACACTGCGTTTTGCCTTCGACGGAACCGTTTCTCCCGCAATGCTCGCTCTACCTCCCGTTGCACGGTAAAATCCTGCGTTTTCCACGAACCATTGGAAATGCCCGGCATGGACAAGATTCTGATTCTGGACTTCGGCTCGCAAGTTTCCCAACTGATTGCCCGCCGCGTCCGCGAAGCGCACGTTTACTGTGAGCTTCACTCCTTCGATGTCACCATCGACTTTATTCGCGAATTCAAGCCGACCGGCATCATCCTCTCCGGCGGCCCGAATTCAGTGTACGAGTCGGATTATCAGGCTGATCCCAAGCTGTTCGAGCTCGGTGTGCCGGTGCTGGGCATCTGCTACGGCATGCAGTGGATGGCGCAGGCGCTGGGTGGCAAGGTCGAGGCCGGCAAGGTGCGTGAGTTTGGTTTTGCCGAAATCCGCGCGCATGGCCATAGCAAACTCTTCAATGGCATCGAAGACCGCCAGGGTGCCAATGGTGAAGGTTACCTCGAAGTCTGGATGAGCCACGGCGACAAGGTCACCGAGATGCCGGCCGGTTTCAAGATGATCGCCGAAAATCCCTCCTGCCCGCTGGCTGCGATGGCCGATGATGCACGCTGCTTCTACGGCGTGCAGTTCCACCCGGAGGTCACGCATACCCTCAAGGGCCGTGACATGCTCAACCGCTTCGTGCTGGAGATTTGCCAGTGCCAGCCAAGCTGGACCATGCCGAACTACATCGACCAGGCCGTGGCCAAGATTCGCGAACAGGTCGGCAGCGATGAAGTGATCCTGGGTTTGTCTGGCGGTGTCGATTCCTCGGTGGCCGCTGCGCTGATCCATCGCGCGATTGGCGATCAGCTGACCTGCGTATTTGTCGATAACGGCTTGCTGCGCCTGAACGAAGGCGAGCAGGTGATGAACATCTTCAATAAGCACCTCGGCGTGAAGGTGATTCATGTCAATGCCACAGCGCAGTTCATGGGCCATTTGGCCGGCGTGACCGATCCGGAAGCCAAGCGCAAGATCATCGGCCGCGAATTCGTCGAAGTGTTCCAGGCCGAGTCGGCCAAGCTGCCGAGCGCCAAATGGCTGGCGCAGGGCACGATCTACCCGGACGTGATCGAATCGGCCGGTGCCAAGACCAAGAAAGCACATACGATCAAGAGCCACCATAACGTGGGCGGCCTGCCGGAAACGCTGAAACTCAGCCTGCTGGAGCCGCTGCGCGAGTTGTTCAAGGACGAAGTGCGCGAGCTGGGCGTGGCGCTTGGCTTGCCGCACGAAATGGTCTACCGCCATCCATTCCCGGGTCCGGGTCTGGGCGTGCGGGTGCTGGGCGAAGTGAAGCAAGAATACTGCGATCTACTGCGCCGTGCCGATGCGATCTTCATCGACGAACTGCGCGCGTTTGACTGGTACGACAAGACCAGTCAGGCTTTTGCCGTGTTCCTGCCGGTGAAGTCGGTCGGCGTGATGGGCGATGGCCGCACTTATGAATACGTGGTCGCGCTGCGCGCGGTCTGCACCAGCGACTTCATGACTGCCAAGTGGGCCGAACTGCCGTACGAGCTGCTCGGCAAGGTGTCCAACCGTATCATCAACGAAGTACGCGGCATCAACCGCGTGGTCTACGACGTTTCCGGCAAACCACCGGCAACGATTGAGTGGGAATAAAAACTGCATCGTTCCCTGAAAATGAAAACCCCCTGGAGAGATCAAGGGGGTTTTCTTCGTGTGGAGGGTTTTTAATTCAGGCTATTTAGGTTAGCGCAGGCGCTGCCGGCCAGCAGGCAGCGCAGCGCAATCGGTTGAGCATTAGGCTGTCGGCGAAAGCAGTGCTCGCAGCGTGTAATAGTCAGCTGTCGATACATCCTTCTGCACGGTTCCTCCACTTATGGAAAAATGCTCGAAGGCGTCATGCACATAAGTCGAAAAGAAACGCTGCGCGGCTGCCGGAACCATGCCTGGTACAGGAGAGGCTGTTGCTGCGCCACGCCCGGACGGTGTTCGCGCCAGGGTGGAAAGCAAGAAAGCCATGGTTCGCAGTGCTTTCTGATTGGCCGCATCGGGTTTGGCTTTGAGTTTTATCTGCGTGTCGGCATACGCCAACCCCGAATCGATCCAGGCCCAGTACTGGTTCATATGGGCCCGGATGTGGTCTTGCATGGCGCCAGCGGGTTTGGTCTCGGCCAGATAGGCGCTGAGATCGGTTTTGACTGACTTGGGAATATCAAAAGAGGGGCGGTACGTTTTCTCCCATTCATCGGCAATCTTCATCTCACCAAGCGACATCATTTTCAGGCCTGCGCCGCGCGCCTCGTCGAGCATCTGCAGAAGTGCCACGCGAGCGAGCGAGTTGGGCCGCCCCTGCTCTAAGACACTGTAGCCGCCGCCCACGTCGGCATGCGCGCCGGGGTAGACCACATGGCGCGTGGCGCCATCACCCATAGTCAAGGGGAACGCATGACGCAGTTCATGTGCCGCCACGATGTGGCTGCACTTTTGCACATAGGCCGGTACGGCAGTCTTGATCAGTTCTGGCATTTTGTTGGCCGCCGCCCAACCCACGGATTCCACTGTGTCGAACACTCCGAGGAACTTCACGTTCAGCGGGATGCCGTCGTATTTGAGTTTCGATCCTGAACGAGTAATCTTGCTGTGGCTGGCGATCCAGTTCACGAAAGCCCGCGCCTCGGTGGCGCCACGGGAAAAGCCGAATGCTGAGAGGTTGATTTCATCGAGACGGCGTGTGGACTGAAAACGGTCAATTTCAAGAAACAAATCGAAAGCCGCTTTCTCCAAGCGCTCGGTAATGCCGGCGGCAAAACCCAGACCGAATGTGCTTTCACCCCCTTCCTTGTAGCCGACGACTTCTATTTCACGGGTTTCGCCGCGCCCGGCGGAAATGCGCCGTTTCTCATAACGATCCTGAAATTCGAAAGGGGTGCCCAGACCTTCGTAATAACGACGGATGATGCCTTGCTTCGGCATATAGATATGTGTATCAAATAAGGCGGCGATATTCGAATGGCTGCGAGGGAAATCGCGTTCGCGATTATTGCCAGTGCCGTCGAAAAAGGCGCTGTACCACAACGTGACATGGCAGGTTGGGCAAGCGGGAGAGTCACTTTTTCGCGTTTTGTCCCGCGCTCGCTTGACCATATTCTCGACCGACTGGATCTTGGGCGGAATCGCATTTGCCATGATCACTTGACTCCGTCAGTACGTTCCAACGGCCCAAGGGTCCACGGGTCATTTGGATCATTATATTCACTGGTAAGCCCCAGCTCCTTGATCCGTGCATCCAGTAAATCCTTGCGAGGCCAGGTGTTTGGCCCGATGGATACCACGACCTTCCGTCCAGGAAGAATATGCACGATTGCACTTGAAGCCAGATCGGGCCACCATTTCTCCACTGTCGCGGTTACGGTCACGGGCTCACCCTTGGATGGATCGAGTAACACTGTGGCTGTGGCCGCCCCTAATGGCATCGAAACACAGCATATCCCTCCGCCGCTGGTAACCTCTCCAATCTTAGCTTTTTTTGTCGCAGTTCCAACGGTTTTACCGTTGAGTTTTACCAAGGCAAAACCCTCTTTTGAGTAGTTGTATACCTCACCGGTCATGCCGCCGACCATCTTCGGTTCGGCGCTGGTACAGCCGCAGGCGAGGGTTGTAACAAGCAGTGCCAGGTGTCGCGCGGTGCGGGGCCAGTTGAAAAAAATCCGGGGCATTGTGTTCTTCCTGTGTGGGGAGGTGTTTTCAATCGATTGAATTTTTGGCGGGATTGCGTTTGCCATGTCATTGCACTCTGTCGGTCAATTCCAGAGGCCCAAGCGTTCTCGGGGCGTCAGTCTCATTATTCCCTGGTAAGGCCTAACGAGTTAAGGAGTACCATCCCTCTTGAGTGCCGGGGTAGGTTTTAAAGGCTGTTTTTTCATTTCTAAAACTACACCATACCCAACCATAAATAATTCGGTTCTAATTTTTACTGAGAAATAATCAAAAGGTTGAGTGGTTTTGCAAATTATAGGAAAGTTAGACGCGCTGTTCTTGATGCATTGAGGTAATTCATTCAATTTTAATATATTGGCAAAATACCTATTCTCTTTTTCCTCTGATGGAATCAATAATATAACTGGATCCGGCCCAAATTTTTTAATGGACGACGCATCGCTTATGCCATCTGAAAGAATGGCTCGCCATTGTTTATTATCTTTGCTTATGCTAATAAAAAATGGGTTATCTTTACTTGAAACGTAGTAATTACCACTAAAATCGCCTGCTTGTGCAGATGCCCCAAATGCGGCGAAAGCCGTAAAGAAAACAATCAATAAATAAAGTATTTTGCATTTCATTGGAAATATCTCCTAAATAATAAGCAGGGCCAGGCGCAGTGCTACGGCGTTTGAGAATCGAAATTTCATTGGGTTGTTTCTTTCAGAATTTCATCGGAGTGTTGCCATTGTTCGGGCGTAATTAGATCAATTTCGACGCCCAAGCTCGATTGTCCGCTACGGGCGCTTTCAAATGCCCTGGCAAAAGGAGGATGGGTTTCGAACCCCTCTGGCAATTGCAGACTCAATGCACAGTAAAGCGACAGATCCGATTGTTGCCTTAGCCCTAATGTTTTTGCGTGCGCGATTCGCTCGCGTAGCAGGGTCAGTCGAGCACAGGGACTCAGACCAGCCAGCAAGGCCGTATCGATTTCATCGATCTGATTGGCAACGGTCCAGGGGAAAAGTGCATCGTCGAGTGCTGTGACGATTTTTCGGTCAAACGAGAGAGTGCTTGTGCGTTTATGGGTGGATAGGGCTTCAATCAAATGCAACTCGCCGCAAGCTTCACGCACTACCCAGGCACGTGCTGGACCCAATATCCGGTTTTTCTGCGTTGGTGATAGCAGCGGCCAAAGCGCGGCGGTGACATGCATATCCTGAAAACGAAACAGCGCGCCACCACTGTCTGGCATGGCCACTTCCCGAATCGAGCGCAGGTGCTCGGCCAGTTCGTTCAGCGTGCAACTGGCAAACAGAAAGCTGCCAGCCTCATGCTCAATGGCCAGCCCCATTACGGCATCCATGACCTCATCCTCGAGATCAAGCGCCAGCAGGCGCGGACCAGACTTGGCGAGTTCCAGCCCTGCGAGATCGTCGTACAGGTTTACCGCTGGTAATCGAATTCGTGCGCTCGAGTGGAGTTGCTCTTCAAAAACAGCCCAATCTGGCACACGGGTAAAGTCGATGAGCACGAATAGTTTGATGGGGGCATTCGGTGCCCGATTTTGCAAACGCAGGTGAATTGCGCTTAGTTCGCTCCGAAACTCGGCTATATCGTGGACAGGCGATAAAGGTTGACTGTGCATTATTTCAACTCAATTTAATAAAGGCAGCATTGCGAGCCGCCGCTGCTTGTTCACACGGACGCTTCAGATCGCTTTTCGCCCACTCTGGCAAGGAGAATGTCATCTGCCCAGGCCCCACCCAAGCAACCTTCCCCCCTTTCACGTTGAATGTTCCAGGGCAACCGAACTCCACTTTTCCGCCACCCAGCGTGATGTAGGCTCCTCCACCCACCACCAGCGTGAGCTGGTCTGCAGCGGCGATCTCGATGCCTTCGCTGGATGACGTGACCTTCACCCCCTTCTGCGCATTGATCGCCATGTCGTCCGTTTGTGCCTGGGCTAGGAACTGTCCTTCATGCGCGATCAACCGCACGCCTTCTTTCTGGCTGAAGAGGCTGATGCCTTGTCCTGCATTGAGCTTGATCTGCTGGCCGGCAGTCTGCTGAAAATGCTGCCCGGCGATCTGGTTGAGCTGTTCACCGGCGTAGTGCGTGGTGGTCTTGGGGG
>Ga0316613_10000980_pt1 | contig 20338 bp, 22 predicted proteins | sample OWC_soil_day10_C_2_FD_207647 | JGI IMG/M metagenome (GOLD analysis project Ga0316613, IMG submission 207647) | Wetland soil microbial communities from Old Woman Creek delta, Ohio, United States - OWC_soil_day10_CT_b | ecosystem: Environmental > Terrestrial > Soil > Wetlands | place: USA: Ohio...
CCGTCGTCTCAGCGCTCCATCCCCTGCCTTGTGCAGTCCGCAAACACCATCCCGGCTTCTCAATCGGAAGCCGAAGGCAGAATACTGTCAGAGCTCTTGAATCCGGTCATAAGAGTGGTTCGACTCCAACGCTTGGAACCGTCGGTTTCTAGCCGCGATGATCGCCTGTGGGTCGGCTCTCCAGACGAATGGCTTGGGTTCTTGGTTGTGTTCGTCGATGAAGCGGTTAATGGCGGCCTGGAGATCGACGACGGATCGGAAGATGCCGTTTTGCAACCGGCGGCGCGTCAAGATGGCAAAGAAGCCTTCGACGGCATTCAGCCACGAGCTTGAGGTCGGCGTGAAGTGGAACGTCCAGCGGGGATGGCGATCGAGCCAGGCACGCACCTTATCGTGCTTGTGGGCCGCGTAGTTGTCGAGAATGACGTGGACGACCTTGCCAGCCGGGATATCGCGCTCAAGGACATTGAGGAAGCGAATGAACTCTTGATGCCGGTGGCGCTGCATGTTCCGCCCGAACACCTCGCCGGTCAGGACATTGAGCGCGGCGAACAACGTGGTCGTTCCGTTTCGCTTGTAGTCGTGGGTCATGGTGGCGCCACGCCCCTTCTTCAGCGGCAGCCCCGGCTGTGTGCGGTCGAGGGCCTGGATCTGGGACTTTTCGTCGAAGCTGAGGACGATGGCATGAGCGGGCGGGCTGACGTAGAGCCCGACAACATCGTGCAGTTTCTCGACGAAGGCTGGATCGTTGGAGAGCTTGAACCGACGCCACCGATGCGGAGCCAGACCATGGGCCTTCCAGATCTTCTGAACCGTGGAGACGGCCAAACCGGCGACTTTGGCCATGGCGCGAGCCGTCCAGTGCGTCGCCTCAAACGGTGGCGGCTTCAGCGTCATGGCGACCAAGGCAGAGGCTTTGTTCTCCGCTACGGGAACTTTCCCGGGAGGGCGCGTCTTGTCGCGCAGCAGCCCCTCGACACCTTCTGCCATGAAACGCGCCTGCCAGCGCCAAACGGTCGCCTTCGCTGTGCCGGTCTCGGTCATGATCGCGCTCGTGCCGACACCGTCGGCGCTCAGCAGCACGATCTGCGCACGCCAGACGTGTTTCTGTGGTGTGTTGTGATCGGCAACCAGAGCGGTAAGTCGCCGCCGGTCAGCTTCGTCGAGAGTGATCGATATCCCATTGCGCATGCGCCAGACTCGCACATACGTTCAAAAAGCGGAATCCCTTTTTGGACTCTTCCGTTTCGGTCAATCCAGTAGATTGGGTGCCAGTCCGGGAGGGCCGGTTGGTGAAAACGCCCTGCGTGCGGACTGTTCAGGTTAAACGAATTAATTCCGCATATTCGTGTGCGACCATGACGCCCTGAAAAATGGCGATAGCCAGAGTCGCTTGGCGACCATCCGAAGCGTATCCAGAAGCTGCCGCGGCTACATCCATCAGTCACGCAAATCGCTTACTTGCCTTTCAGCTGCCCATCTAAATATCTTTGATTCAATATCATTCTGACATAAGATTCAAGGCACATCGCAACCAAAATCAGCACGACCTTCGCCATCTGACTAGCAGTCCATTGCCTGCAAAGTGCATACATCAGTCCGGATGTTGCCACATTTGTACATACTGCAATGACCGATGCGTAAGTCACACGATTTAGCAGTTGAAGACCAACCAAATTTATAAGATTCACGCACTGAATCACACACATAACGACACCGAAAATACATATTAGAACTATCTCGGTCGTAGGAAGCTGTAGAATACGAGCCCCATAGATCCAATCGACAGAAAATACTACTAAACTCAAGGCACAAACGTCTCCAAGTGCAAACGAGATGTTCGTCTTGTGTCGCATCATTAGGACACTGCCACTTCTATGCATCAGAGAAGAAAACGTTCTATTATTGAATTGCGACCATCCACTAGAAAGCGCTGTGACAACCGAGAATAACGGAAATAGCGCATTTCTAACGTTAAACGCAGTCTCGGATATCTCAGCCAAGAACTTTAGGAAAATGAAACCGCACGATATCGCCGCCACAACTTCCAAGATTGAAATCGCCCCTGAGCGCAAAAGCACCAGACTCTCCCGGCAAGTGTCAACTAGGAATCCAGTATCAAATCGAATAGAAAATTTTCTGTTGACGTCCACATAATGGAACACAGCGACACACGTTTCTCCCAGAAAAAAAATCGAAGGTAACGTTATAAAATAATACTCGCCAACTAGACCCGACACATACGCCCCTAGCAATAACGCCAGTACCGCAACGAGCAATACGACAGACGCCTTAAGTCCGAGCTTTGGCGCCCCCTCCGTAGACGATATACTCGACAACGCGCGTCTCGCCGCCATAGGGGGTAACTGAGCGCATAGTAGGCAGAAAAATAGCGCCTTATGGGGAATATCTATGTTCCCGAATAAGGACGTCACCCAGCTACCGAAATATATAAAGAGGCCAGACAAAACTAAGGACGCACCCAAGGACAGCACAATCGCCCTGCCCCGCGCAGCGGGTACCCGCTCACGGTCACCAGACTTCTTCAAGCGCACTACATATCCGGCGCCTATATTTCCCACAATCAATGATATCATCCCAACAATCATATGCGCGCTAGAGAAGTATACTGAGTACACCCCTAAAACGCCAACATTGACTACTGATAGTATCACCGTAACTGATAGATACATCAACGTGCTTATAAGGAACGTTAGCCACACCGGAACAACGATATTCCAGCAACGCATCCTGTGCGCGATTTCTTTATTAGCTGACAAAGCCGAAAACACATCGACCTCCTAAATGCTCCGCACGCAATCGCCGTCCGCGACGAACTTTCCGCGCAACAGCGTAGCATCACATCGTATTTCCCATCCTCAGAATGTCTTCAGTAAAACTCCTACATAATATTAACAATATCAAATCCCATACCATATACTATCGTATAACTCATTTCATATGTCTGTTTATTTTCTTTGTTTATATTATGAGATTTTTTAAGCGCTATATCATTGATTTATAGGCACTTAAAGCATGAACAATACTTACAACTACTCATATTATACTAAGGGCTATAGGAATTTTAACGAATTGCCGGAAACGACACTCAAGCTACGTTTGGTTGTCGTCTTATAGGACGGCAACTTAATGGAGGTCAATCATGACATCTCTGAATAAGTCAATTATCGTTCTTGCTTCTGAAATCAGCGGTAACGGCCAGGGCTGCAAGTACCATGTCAATGGGCAAGGCTGCAAATATCACGTCCTGAGCAAGGACTGATTATCACCCGAAGTCGGCGAGGCGCTATTCTTTTTGATGGCGCCTCGTTTTTTCCAACTTTACTCAGGGAGTTAAGAGGATGTTGCTTGCCAACGAGATTGATTTTGTTGAAATGACCTCTGGGGACGTCATAATGATCAATCTGATTAATGCCGCAGCTGACATCCTCAACAGAGAAACATATCTCGCGCTTACCGAGAAGAATTTTTCCGCTCTCGATGCCGAGACCGCCGACAAATTACTAGCGCGCCGGTACGCGTTTGAAAGCGACGAAGACTACCAGAGGTTTATTGCGGGTCTGGATAACGAAATCGAAGATATGGAGATCAAATCCGTCCCGAATTTCGTTCTCATTCCGAGCTATGCGTGCAATCTGAAGTGCATCTACTGCTATGAACAAACGTATAAAATTAATAACCGCGTCGAGCATCAGCGCAGTACGGTAAACGACTGGTTTGATTTTATAGGCGATAGGATTGCGGATCTAAAGATTCGCGGCGCGGATTATGATCCCGCTGATATAATGATTACGCTGATGGGCGGCGAACCGTTGCTTCGATCTAATTATAATACAATCGAGGATGCTGTTAATCAGATCGAGAGTATCGGGTATTCATATTGCGTTGTTTCCAACGGCGTAGATATTGAACAATACATCGATTTACTTCGGGACAAGAATGTCGATCATATCCAAATCACGCTTGATGGCGATCGGGAAATACATGATGCCAGAAGGATATTTCACGACGGGAGCGGCAGCTTCGATATAATAATGGACAATATCGGCAAGTGCCTTCGAGCTGGTCTTAAGATCGTAGTGCGTGTTAACGTCGACGCGGGCAACCTGAAGGGTCTTCCAGACCTTTCCCGACTTCTGGCTGAGAAGTTTGGAACGTTTGGTAATTTCTCGGCTTATATCTACCTTCTTCACGATGGCGGCTGCTCCGGTGAGAGCAACGTAGTCGACGAGGAAATTGGGATCGATGAAGTATACGCTATCGAGCAAGAAAACCCAACGATGTCGATATTCAAAAAGTCATTTCATCCCACAAACTTTGTCGAGAGTATATTGAAGGATAGAAAATTCAACCCTGCTCTAAGACATTGCGGCGCCGCGATGAATCAATACGTTCTGGATGCCCAGGGAAGAGTATATAAGTGTTGGCATGGCATCGGAAATAATGAGTATATTGTCGGAACAATTCGGAATGGGCTCGGAACGTTATCTGATTTTTGGCTGAGAAGAGCTGTTAATCGCATAGAAGAATGTAAGCAATGTAAATATCGGTACATCTGCGGTACCGGTTGCCCGGCGTCGGGTCATAACGACAAAGCCGGAGCGTTTAACGTTGCATCTCCTTCCTGCGTTAAATACGGCGAGCTCATAAAGAAACTCGTCGGGATTGAACTTGGTCGGCAGTGATGCGCCAAGTGGAAAATGCCATAGGGAAGTGACTACGCGGATGAACAAGATAGCGATTGTCGTGGCTGCGACGGACGGCATTGTTTCGAGCCAGTCTGGTATCGGAAGTGTCGCGCGGGCTTTTTTTAGCTCTATCGACGAGGCAAAGACGAAACCGCCCCTTTCTAGCTTGAGCTGGAACTTATTTGCCGCCGCCCCAAACCTTGATCCTTCAAGCGCGGATTACGACCGCGAACTGTTTGAGTCCATTGGCGAGACCTGCCGCAGGTACGGCGGAGAAGTGTTACTATTCGATAGCGAGCACGGCAACGACAAGCTTTCAACTGTCTGGGCGGGGAAGAACCCCGATTTGTGGTATCGTTTAGCCGAAAATTGCATGCGGGTTATTTTAGAAAGATGTGAAGCATACGAGCGCGTCATTGTATTCGCCCACGGCTCTCCGCTTCTCTTGCTGCGACGGTTTGTCGACCGGGACAATGTGAACATTATGACGGTGCCGCATTTTATTTGGAATCATCATCATGATTCTTCAAAAGTAACTGTTCACGGCGAGATTGAGCGAGACGCATATAGTCGGCTTGTGGATTGCCATGATGATTATGTCGCATGCATTGGAGACTACGTTAAGGACGTAATGCAGCGGATTTTCTCCCTTCCGGACGAGAAGTTCGTGATGCTGAGAAACAGAATCTCCCCTCACAATTATTCTCGCCAGCAGAGGGCGGCGGAGCTGGAACGCGACAGCAGAATTTCTCAATTAAATATTCCGCCAGAACAAACTGACGTCTTATTCAGTTGGGGACGATGTGACTCGCAGAAGGGGCATACGACAATTTTGAAAGCGTTCGCCAGAATTATGGCGGGGTCACCTTCCACACATCTGGTTATACTAGCGCCAGTTTCTGTTGGGCATAGGGATGAATATGATCGCATGCAAGATTTGGTGAAGTATATACCGGAAGGTAGATATACAATCATATATGAGTACGACGACGTTCTTCCGATCGCTATGGTTGGGTGGCAACGTTGCCGTATGGCAATTTTTGCGTCTCGGCGCGAGTATGCGCCCATAGCACCGCTTGAGGCACTTTTCTTCGGGCATCGTGCTTTGAGAGTAATTTACAGCGACATTGAACCCAATATCGAGTGTCTGGCCGGAATCTCAGGGACTGCTCCGTTTAGGTTGGACGATGACGCTCAGCTGTCCGAAACAGTTATTGATCAACTTTCTGCCGAGAGCTTCAGTGCTCGGGATGGAATGCCGACCTACGCAAACAGCATATCTGAGTTTTTCTCGTCACTATTGTTGAAGACGGGGATGTAGTCCCAGATGCTGTGGCTTAGGCTTTCATACTTGTCCATCGGTTGAGATCTTTCGTGTCTGCATGGTAGCAACACGAATGTCTTCGCCGATGGACTGCCGGAAACGTCAAACTCCTACTGCCACCCCGGCACAGCCGGGGGGGCTCCAGCTGACGCTAGATCGGGCGGGATTTCGCTCAACGGTCGAAGCAAATGCTTTGAACCAAAACCGCCGAGCCTGAGTGTTGCCGCGACGTTATGCGCGGTCCCCCTAAGATTCTCGCCGGCTTCAGCGAATGCCTCGGCGAGTGAGCAAGAGCGTGACAGCACACTGAATACGGCGTCGATACCGTGACTGTAAACTGCATCAGCATCTTTGCCGAGGCATCCGGCGATACCGATTACCGGTTTGCCGTAGCGTTTGGCCACGTTGGCGACACCAACTGGCGTTTTGCCATGAATGGTCTGGCCGTCGATGCGCCCTTCACCAGTAATGACTAAATCAGCATCGATCACAGCCGCATCGAGTCCCACTGCCGTGGTGACGATCTCTGCCCCCGGCTTGAGCACCGCACCTAGAAACGCCTTAAAACCGGCACCGAGACCACCCGCTGCCCCAGCGCCCGGAAAATAGGCTACGTCTACGCCAAGCACAGCCTTTATGAGTGAAGCATAGTGGGCGAGATTAGCATCGAGGAGAGCTACCTTGTCCGGCGTCGCACCTTTCTGCGGGCCAAATACGGCGGATGCACCGCGTGGGCCAACAAGTGGGTTATCGACGTCACAGGCTACTTCGATTCGACATTCGGCAAGGCGCGGATCGAGATCAGAAACATCAATGCTTGCCAGGCGACCGAGTTCACCGCCACCGTGCCCAAGCGCTTTGCCTTCGGCGTCTAGCAGACGCACGCCGAGAGCCTGAAGCATGCCGGCACCGCCGTCATTGGTTGCGCTACCGCCAATACCGACGATCAAGTGGCGGGCACCTTTGTCTAGTGCGGCCAGAATAATTTCGCCGACGCCAAAAGTGGTGGTGCTCACTGGATCCCGCACGTCAGGCGGAACGAGCGTTAGGCCACCCGCCGCCGCCATCTCTATGACGGCGGTCTGCATGTCGCCTGTAATCCCGAAGAAAGCATTAACGGGGCTACCAAGCGGGCCGGTCACAGAAAGATTGACAATCTTCCCACAGGTGGCGGCAACCATAGCTTCGACTGTTCCTTCACCACCGTCAGCGACTGGCATGACGACATAGTCGGCGTCGGGAAAGATCTCGCTAAAGCCGGCGCGGATGTTGTTCGCGACTTCAAAGGCCGACAGGCTTTCCTTAAAGGAATCTGGGGCTATGACGATTTTCATCGTCGTGTTCCTCGTCGTTTGCATGAGCTGGATAGTTGGTTCGGTGCTGAAGGCCGACGCCGGAGCACAGAACTTGAAAAGGCCTGAGGGCGTGTATCAAAGCCCCCAGGCAGGTCCACATCACCGGTTGACAAGTTTTCCGGGAATACGCAGCACCAGCACCACGCCAACCAGGATGACGGCGGCCAGGATATAGAGCGCCGTGTCGGTGCTCTGGGTCATGTCCTTGATCCAGCCAACCATATAAGGGCTAACGAAGCCAGCAATTTGGCCGATGGAGTTGATAAGCGCGAGACCACCAGCCGCCGCAGCTGGCGACATATAGCCACCGGAAATCGGCCAGAACATTGGCAGGCCGGTGAGCGCTCCCATGGTGGCGATGGTGAGGCCGATCAGCGCGATGGTGGGGCTGGCACTGAAATTGGCCGCGATTAGCAATCCCCCGACACCCATCAGCATAGGAACGGCAAGATGCAGCCGGCGCTCCCGGTGTCGGTCCGCCGATCTGCCGACGTACAGCATGAAGAAGCTGGCGGCGACATAGGGAATGGCGCTCAGCCAGCCCACTAACGCCGGATCGGTCTGGCCGCTAGCCTTGATGATCGACGGCAGCCAGAAATTGATCATGTAGACGCCGCTCTGGATCGAGAAATAGATCACACCCAGCGCCCAGACGCCCTTGTTGCGGACGACAGAGGCGAAGCTGTCCGATACCGTGGTGGGTTGGTTCTTGTTGTCCTCAATGAGGGCCAGCTTGAGCGCGGCCTTTTCATCTGAGGACAGGAAGCTCGCATCGTCGATGCCGTTGCTAAGCACGGCGAGGATGCCAAAGCCAAGTACCACCGTCGGCAGGCCCTGTAACAAGAACAACCACTGCCAGGCGTGCATGCCTGCTTGGCCGTCCGAGAAATGGCCGAGGATCCAGCCGGAGAACGGTCCACCAATAACGCCCGATAAGGGTATGGCCGACATGAACAGTGCCATCACCTGGCCACGCCGCGCCGACGGGAACCACTTGGTGAGGTAGAGAACGATGCCTGGGAAGAAACCGGCCTCGGCTGCGCCAGTCAGGAAGCGGAGGGCGTAGAACGCTTCGGCTGATCGGACGAGCAAGAGACTGGTGGACAACAGCCCCCACAACACCATGATCAGCGCGATCCAGCGTCGGGCGCCGAAGCGATGCAGCATCAGGTTGCTCGGCACGCCGCAGGCGACATAGCCGAGAAAGAAGATGCCTGCGCCAAGGCCGTAGGCTGTCTCGCTAAGACCAAGATCGTCCAACATCTTCAGCTTGGCAAAGCCGACATTGACGCGGTCAAGATAGTTAAAAAGGTAGCAGACGAAAATATAAGGGATCAATCTAGAGGCAACTTTCTTGTAGGTCACCTCAATCCCATTCGCGGCCACCCCATCGGATGTCACGGTCGTGCTCATATCTCACTCCCTGAGCAAGTTTTCCCCCACGATGCACATACGCGTCGTTGTCCCTGAAGGTCGCTCCTAAACGTCCGGTCAAGGTACATCCAGAATAGTCGGCGATTGATGGTCGCGTCTTTGTGCACAATTTACAAAAAAGGATACGCAACACCTCGTATACCATTATCCATTTGCACAAAATCGCACTATTGTTGCCGGCTGAGAATCCAGATGTCGTAGAAGTCCTTCATCCGGCTATTGGCGCGTCCCAGCACCACCATTGCCTGGAATTTCTCGGCGATCACCATCTCACGCGCATAGGCCCGCAGGCGTGGCGCGGGAAACTCCAGCATGGAGGGATAGTCCAGTACGTCAACCCCTGGCTCCGTCGCGTCGCCAAAGCCGATGTCGATGGTCAGACCAATACGGGCACCGCTGATCGAGGCTGTTGTCCGCAGTCGCAGTCCGCCATATTCCAGTTCCTCGCGGATACGATCGACCCTCAGTGCGCCGACATCGAATTCCACGCCGTCGGCGAATTCCAGCGCCATGATTTCGCGGAACGTTGCCAGCATTGGTTCGGCTTCGGAATTTCCAAAACCCAACAGATCAAGGTCGCGCGTGCCCGATGAGGGTCGTCAAACCAGCTCATCATCAGCATCGCGCCTTTCAGAACGAAGCGGTCGGCATGCGGTGATTGACCGAGCCTGAAGAGTAGCCCTTCGAGGGCGAAGCGCGTCAGGACGAGATCGAAGCTCTGTCCACTCGCCTTGGCGAGTTGCAGCAGGCGGGTGCGCACCGAGGCACCGATATTCTTTGGCTCTTTAGCCATTGGCGATCAGCGCCTCGAGATATGGTCGAATGACGGTCGCGACCGCACCACGCCCGGCTTGCTTGGCAATTTCATCTGGGGTCGCTTTGCGCTGACGTAGCGCTTCCTGGAGGCCTTCAATCGCCACGGACAGGCCGATCTTGTTCCGATACCGAAAGCAGTCTGCGATGGTCTTGGCTACGCCGAAGACCTTCACTGACACCCCCTCGACGGTGTGGGACTCGACACCATCCGCTAACAGGCGATCCGTGAATCGTACGAGCCGAATTGACACGCTGTCAGCCTTGGGCGCCCAATCCTTTTGGCCAATGGCCATCCACACATGCCTGGGCAGTTGATCGGTAAGGTCATGGAACGCGAGCGCTGAGACGAGGCAGACAACCCCTTTTGGCAGGCGCTTTGCGGCCTCTGCGAGACTATGGTGAGCGTCGAACGGGGCATCGGAGAGCTGATATAGCCCCCGCGCGAGCCGGAGCACCTCGCCATCACGCTCCATGCGGCTCATGGTGGCGGCCGTCACGCCCTCCGCGCGCAGTTCCGCCAGGCGCGCGATGCCACGCGCTTTCAGCACGGTTTGGGCAATTCGGCGTTGGGACACGGGCTCGGACAAGATACGTCAGCTCGGAGGATTGGTGCTATTATCCGAGCTTTTGTATCACGCCTCTCTTCCTGAAGGAAGGCATGCCGCAACACAATCAGGCAACTAAGCCGGACTGCAACCGATGAAACAGGTCCGAAAATCTAGGCATCAGATTTACCCCGCCGCGCCCTCGCAAATCCCCGGTCGGTTGCCATGAACCGCTCCAGCATCGGCACGATCAGCCGAACGGGATCAGCGGCAGACTGCCCTCCTCCGCGGCCGAGGATCTCAGCATAGGCGGTCAGGTCTCGATGGATACTGGCGGGCAGCTCCAGCGTGACCTTCACCGGCTTGTCGTCGGCGATCGGGCCGAGTTTCAGCTTTGCCATGTCAGCCTCCATAGGGCTCAAGCACGAGATCGCGGGTGACGATCACGCGGACGGGAAAGCCCGGCCGGATGGTGAGCGTCGGCGCGATGTTGAGCTGGCGCTGCACGATCTGCTGACCGGTCTGGTTGATGCTGTCGGATGCGCCGTTGCGCAGCGCGCGGATGATGTCACCCTCCTGACCCGATGATCCCGCCTCGGCACCAACGCTGAGCAGCGTTGACAGCGCCGCGGCCTTGAACAACTCACCCCAATGGTAGTTGACGCCATCTTCGAGCCCGGCATAGCCTTCGGCGTCCGCACCCGGCTGGCGCTCCAATACGATCGAGCGGCCATTGGGGAAGATCAGCCGGTTCCAGACGAGCAGCAAACGGCGCTGGCCGAAGCCGACGCCGTTGTCGTACTGACCGATGATCCGCGTGCCCTGCGGCACGAGCAGGATGCGCCCGGTTGGGCTGTCATAGACGTTCTCCGTGACCTGAGCAGTGATCTGGCCGGGAAGATCGGAGCGGATGCCGGTGATGAGCGCCGCCGCGATCACCGCCCCGGCCTGAAGCACATTGGCCGACGCGGGAGCGGCGACACGATCCGGCGAGACGGTGCGCTTGTCTGGTGCCTGGTTCAAAAACGCGAGCTGACGATCCTGCGCGGAAGGCGTCGCCGGCTGTGGTGCGAGCCCAAGGTTGGCGAGGTCCGGCTGCGGCGTGACTGTCGCTTGCGGCTGCGAGACAGCGGTGGTGGCTGGCCGCGTCTCGGTCGAAGCAAAGAGACGTGCCGTCCGCGCGGCCTCCAGCTCTTGGATGCGGCGCTGCTCTTCCTGACTGATCCCCGGATTGGGCGTCGCAATTCCCGGCGTTGGCACCGGCTGGCCGGCATTTTGGGCGCTGAGGATGGGGCGGCCGAGGTCGCCCGGCAGCGGCGGACCGAGCTTCGGGATACCGGCATAGTCCTTCGGCAAGGCGGCAAGGCCGTCGGGCGTCGTCCGGTTGTCGGTCGAATACAGCTCCTCGTTCGTCTTGCCGCCGCGCTGGGTTTGAAGCGCGTAGATCAACGTGCCGCCGATACCGGTGCCGGCAAGCAAGCCGAGGGCGATCAGCACCTTTCGCGACAGACGCGTCACGCGCGGCGGTTCGGGCCGCAGCCGCATCGGGGCGACCGGCTCGCCGGTCAGCGGCCGGGCATCGGCGTCCGCTTCTGGTCTATGACGATCAGGCTCGATCTCGCTCACGATGCCGGCCTCCCGTCGGTGCGAGAGATGCGAACGCGCTTCTGGTTCTTGTCGGCCCCGAAGCGCAATTCGGCGGCGGCGAACAACCGGTCGACGATCATGTAGTTGTCGCGGACGCGATAATTCACCAGTTCCGAGGTATCGCCCTCCGGGCCGACGACAAAGAGCGGTGGCATCTCGCCCTGACCGATACCGCGCGGGAACTCGATGAACACCTGCTTGCCGTCGTCGAAGGCGCGGAGCGGCCGCCACGGCGCGCGATCGCCGGTCACCTCGTAGCGAAAGTTGACGCGCGCGAGATCGATGCCGGTCGCCACCGGCTGGACGGCCTGCGCCTCGGCGTTCTGGCGGCGCAGCGCGATGAGCTGGTCCTGTGGATACTGCCAGGATACCGAGGCCATGTAGGTCTTCTCGGTCGAGCGCAGCTCCATATGGTAGGTGCGCGCATTGGTGTTGATGACGAGGTTGGTCATCAGCTCGGGCCGCGTCGGCTTGACGAGGATGTGGACCTGCTTCGTCGCGCCTGCACCGCTCTCGGTGTCGCCGATGATCCAGCGCACCGTGTCGCCGGCAGCGACCGGACCGGCGCCGACCAGCGTTTCGCCGGCCTGCAAGGCGATGTCGGTAATCTGGCCGGGCGCGGTGTAGACTTGATAGAGCGCGCCGTCGACGAAGGGATAGACCTGGATGGCGTTGATGAAGCCGTTCCTGACCGGCTGCATCCGCGCGGCGGCGTTGGCCTCATTCACCCGGGCGGCAGGGTCCGGCAGTTCGGGTGTCGGCTTGCCGTCCTTGCCGACCGGCTTCAACTGGCCGGGCAGCGGAAGCGGCTTCGGCAGTTCCACCACCCGAACCGACGCCGGCGGATCGGCGGTCTGAACGGCCGGCATCGCATCGTCATAGGAGATTTCCGGCGGCTTCTGCGCCGTGGCGCAGCCGGCAAGCGCGGATGTGAAAGCCAAGAGAAGCGGCAAGGCGGATTTACGGAAAGCCGGACTTCCCGCTTGTCCGGGGGCGGCTTTGCGGAAGGTCGGCGTCATTGGGTCAACTCCTTCGACCAGTTGATGGCGGTGACGTAGATTCCGAGCGGGTTGGCCCGGAGCTTTTCGGCGTCGCGCGGCACCTGCACGACGACGGTCAAGATGGCCGTCCAGCGCTCGGTGGAGGCGAGCGAGCCGTCCTGATAGGTCCGCTGAACCCAGGCGACGCGGAAGCTGTCGGGCGATGCGCGAATGACGCTCGAGACATCGACGGCGATCTGCGTCTTGCCGACCTTGGTGAAGGGATCGTTGGCGCGGGCGTAATCGTTGAGCGCCAGCGCTCCGGCTTGCGTGGTGAAGTCGTAGGCCCGGAGCCAGTTCTGGCGGACGATGATGGCGTCGGCCGGGATCGAGCGGACCTCTTCGACGAAGTGCGCGAGATGGAAAGCGATCTGCGGATCGGTCGGCCGATAGTCGGCGGTGGCCGGAGCCACGGCTTGCGCCGCCCCGAGCTTGTCGACCTGCACCACCCACGGCACGACCGAGCCGCTCTGCGATTGCCAGACCAGCGCCACGGAGAGGCCCGCCGACAAGGCCAGTGATCCGAAGGCCATCAAGCGCCAGTTCTTCGCCTGCACACGAGCCGAACCGATGCGCTCGTCCCAGACTTGGGCCGCGCGCTGATAGGGCGTCTCGGGTTCGGGAGATTTGCCGTAGTGGGTGGAGGGTCGTTTGAACATCAGCGGTCGCTTTCAGAAAGATGGACGGACGAGCCGCCGCCATGGCTGTCGCCGGACTTGACCGCATGGGCGGCGGCCTGGACGCCGTGCGACATCGCTTGCGAGCGCTTCATGCGCTTGGCCCAAGCGGGCGGGCCGTCCGTGGTTGCGGAAGAAGATGCGGCTGCATCCGTTGCGCCGCCTTCGCCGGTGACCGACTGGCCACCAGATCCGAAGCTCTCCTTCATCGACGCGGCGGCGCGCTTGAACGGGCTACCGATGGCGGCGCCGAGTTTGGAGGCGCCGGTGCTGGCGACATTGCCGAGGCCAGAGGCGACGCCTGACGCGCCAGTGTGTCCGGCGGCACCGAGGCTGTAGGCGGTGGACGCGCGCCCCGCGAGAGCAGCCCCACCACGCGCCGCTGCGGCAGCACCTCCCGCCAACGCCGCACCACCGGAGGCGGCGGCACCGACCGTCGCCGCACCCGCCATCGCCATGCCGCCAGCAGCGAGCCCGGTTCCGATCGCCGCGCCGGCGCCGAGTTGCGGGCCTCCGGAGACGAGACCGTTGGCGATGCCGGGACCGAAGATGCCGAGGCCCAGCAGCGACAGCGCCGCGAGCACGATCGCCATCGCGTCGTCGATGGTCGGCGTCGCGCCGTTGAAGCCGGCGGTGAACTCGGAGAACAGCGTCGAGCCGATGCCGATGATGACGGCGAGAACCATCACCTTGATGCCCGACGAGATCACGTTGCCGAGCACACGTTCGGCCATGAAGGCGGATTTGCCGAAGAGGCCGAAGGGGATCAGCACGAAACCGGCGAGCGTCGTCAGCTTGAACTCGATCAGGGTGACGAAGAGCTGGACGGCGAGGATGAAGAAGGCGAGCAGGATCAGCGCCCAAGCGAAGAGAAGGCAGGCGATCTGGATGAAGTTCTCGAAGAACGACACCCAACCCATCAGGTCGGAAATGGAATCGAGCAGCGGCCGCCCGGCATCGAGGCCGGTCTGCGCCACCTTGCCGGGGCGCAGAAGGTCGGCGGTCGAGAACCCCGTGCCCGACGCCTTCAGGCCGAGGCCCGCGAAGCTCTCGAAGACGATGCGCGCGAGGTTGTTCCAGTTGCCGATAATGTAGGCGAAGACACCGACGAACAGAGTCTTTTTGATCAGCCGCGCGATGATGTCGTTGTCGGCGCCCCACGACCAGAACAACGCGGCCAGCGTCACGTCGATGACGATCAACGTCGTGGCGATGAAGGCCACCTCATCCTGCAAGAGGCCGAAGCCGCTGTCGATATAGCGGGTGAAGACCTCCAGGAAGTGGTCGATGACGCCGGAGCCGCCCATGGTCAATGCGCCTCCGCCGAGGCCGAACCGAGGAACCGATCGCGGTTCTCCGCCCATGCCTTGAGGCAGGTCGCGTCACGGCTGGCGGCCTCGCCCATGTCGCGGCAATGCCGGAGCGTGGCTCGCAGCGATCCGGGATCACCGACGTGAGGACGGCTGACGGTGCGGATCTCCGTCACTTCTTCCTTGTTGGTCAGCTCGATCACCGAGGCGGTGACCGCCACCGCGACGAAGGCGACGGCACCAAGGCGTGCGAGGGTCTTGCCGTCCATCGCCGTCCCCTCAGTTGCTACCGTAGAACATCTTGGCCGAACCGGACTGATAGCCCACACCCGGCGTCAGAAAGCGGCGGCGTTGCTCGCGGCCCTGCTCCGCCGCGGCCGCCCGCTCGGCATCGGTGAGCGCCTGCGCCCGGCCGTTCGCCGCAACGACAGCCGTGAGGTCCGCGAGTTGCTGCGCCTGGAGCGCGAGAAGCTGATTGCCGGCCTGCGTTGCCTGGAGCGCACCGGTCGCCGACTGGCTGGCACCGACCAGCGTCGACATCTGCGCGCGGTTGGTATCGATATTGCTGACGACGCCGGCCTGCACGCGCATGGCGTCCTGCAAGCCGCCGACCGTATTCTGCCAGCGCGAGCGGGCGTCGGCGACGAGTTGCTGGTCCGACGCCGACATCGAGGCGGTCGAGTACTTCTGCTGGAAGGTCCGATCGACCTGCTGAACGTCGTAGGCGATGTTCTGCGCCTGCCCCAGAAGCTGCTGCGTGCGTTGCACGGATTGCTGAAGCTGCTGGAGCGACGAATACGGCAGGCTCGCCAGATTGCGGGCCTGATTGATCAGCATCTGCGCTTCGTTCTGCAGCGAGGTGATCTGATTGGTGATCTGCTGGAGGGCGCGCGCCGCCTGAAGGACGTTCTGCGCATAGTTCGAGGGATCGAAGACGATGATGGCGTGCGCGGGCGTCGCCAGTATCGGTGCGACGGCGACGGAGGCTGAAAGCAAGGCGGCGGCGAAGTGCGCCGCGCGCGAACGGCGCGATGTCATGGGTGGATCTCCAGATTGGTAAGGTCGGGAATGAGGTCGGCCGCCCAGCCGGCGCCGCGATGACGCAGCCAGGCGTCGAGAAAGTCGTGGCGACCATGTTCGGCGACGATATTCGCGATGACCGCCTGATCGGTCTTGGAAGATGCGGCGCAGAGTGCCAGCGCCACGTCCGATAGGCCCAGCTCGAACAAGCGGTTGCCGCGCCGCGACTGGCAGTAGTAATCGCGCTTGGGCATGGCCCGCGCGATGATCTCGATCTGGCGGTCGTTGAGACCGAAACGGCGATAGATGGCGGTGATCTGCGGCTCGATCGCGCGTTCGTTCGGGAGCAGCAGCCGGGTCTGACAGCTTTCGATGATCGCGGGCGCGATGGCGCTGCCGTCAATGTCGGACAACGACTGCGTGGCGAAGATCACGCTGGCGTTCTTCTTGCGCAGCGTCTTCAGCCATTCGCGGAGTTGGCCGGCGAAGCCCTCGTCGTCGAGCGCCAGCCAGCCTTCATCGACGATGATGAGCGTCGGCGATCCGTCAAGCCGATCCTCGATACGATGGAACAGATAGGCGAGTACTGCGGGCGCGGCTTCCGTGCCGATCAGCCCCTCGGTCTCGAACACCTGCACCGTGGCAGTGCCGAGATGCTCGCTCTCGGCGTCGAGCAACCGGCCCCATGCTCCGCCAATGCAGTACGGGCGCAGCGCCTGTTTCAGGTCGTTCGACTGCAACAGGACGCAGAGGCCGGTGATGGTGCGTTCCTCGACTGGCGCGGAAGCCAGTGAAGTCAACGCCGTCCAGATGTGCTCTTTCACCTCCGGCGTGATGGCGACGCCTTCACGGATGAGGATGGCGACGATCCAGTCCCCGGCCCAGGCGCGTTCGGCGGTCTCCCCGATGCGGGCGAGTGGCTGCAGGCTGACTGAGGTCTCAGAGCCGTCGGTCAGACCGCCACCGAGATCGTGCCAGTCACCGCGCATGGCGAGCGCGGCGGCGCGGATCGAACCACCAAAATCGAAGGCGAAGACCTGAGCCCCGGCATAACGGCGGAACTGCAAAGCCATCAGCGCCAGCAGTACTGACTTGCCCGCGCCGGTCGGACCAACCACCAATGTGTGGCCGACATCACCGACGTGAAGGGAAAACCGGAACGGGGTCGAGCCTTCGGTCTTGCCGAAGAGCAAGGGGGCGGCGCCAAAGTGCTCGTCCCGTTCCGGCCCCGCCCACACGGCACTGAGGGGGATCATGTGGGCGAGATTGAGTGTGGAAATCGGTGGCTGTCGGACGTTGGCATAGACCTGCCCCGGCAGGCTGCCGAGCCAGGCATCGACCGCGTTGATGGTCTCCACCATCGCGGTGAAGTCGCGGCCCTGGATGACCTTCTCGACAAGCCGCAGCTTCTCGTCGGCGGTGCGTGGATCGACATCCCACACCGTCACCGTCGTGGTGACGTAAGCGACGCCTGCATAGTCGGCACCCAATTCCTGAAGCGCGAGATCGGCGTCCGCCGCCTTGTTCGAGGCATCCGTGTCCATCAGCACGGATTGTTCGTTGGTCATCACCTCCTTCAGGATCGCGGCTATCGACTTGCGCTTGGCGAACCACTGACGGCGGATCTTGGTGAGCAGCCTCGTGGCATCGGTCTTGTCGAGCAGGATCGCGCGGGTGGACCAGCGATAGGGAAAGGCCAGCCGGTTGAGTTCGTCGAGCAGGCCCGGCGTCGTCGCGGCCGGAAAGCCGGTGATGGTGAGAACGCGCAGGTGCTGCGCTCCCAGCCGCGGTTCCAGCCCGCCGGTAAGCGGCTGATCGGCCAAGAGCGCGTCGAGATACATCGGCGTTTCGGGAACGCGGACGCGGTGGCGGTGCGTGGAGACGCAGCCGTGCAGGTAGGTCAGTGTCTCGCCGTCATCGAGCCATCGGCATTCCGGCATGAAGGCTTCGATGAGATGCAGCAGCCGGTCGGTTCGATCAACGAAGCTGGTCATTACCTCCTGCGGGTCGATGCCGGTCTTCTCGCGACCCTCGTAGAGCCAGGTCTCGGCGCGCGCGGCGTCCTCGGCCGGCGGCAGATAGGCGAAGGTCAGAAAGTAGCTGGACTCGAAATGGCTCCCCGCTTCTTCGAAGTCGGCTTTCCGCTCGCTATCAACCAAGGCCGAGGCGGCATCGGGAAAGCGGCTCGCGGGATAGACGCCCGCTGCATGGCGTTGTGCTTCGACGAAGATCGCCCATCCGCTGCCGAGACGGCGGAAGGCATTGTTGAGGCGGCCCGCGACGGCGACCAGTTCGGCAGGCACAGCGGAATCCAGATCGGGACCACGGAAGCTCGCGGTACGTTGAAAACTGCCGTCCTTGTTGAGCACGATGCCGGGGCCGACCAATGCGGCCCAGGGGAGGAAATCGGCGAGCCGGCGGTTGCGGTTGCGATATTCGGCGAGGTTCATCATGGCCGCCTCCCCTCAGACCGAAAGGTGCGCGGGAATGCGCAGATGGCGGCGGCCGACCTCGACAAAGAGCGGGTCGCGCTTGGCCGCCCACACGGCCGCAAAGTGGCCGATCGCCCAGATGGCGATGCCGACCAGCCAGAGACGCAGACCAAGGCCCACCGCGCCGGCGAGCGTGCCGTTCATGATCGCGATGGCGCGCGGCGCGCCACCGAGCAGGATCGGTTCGGTCAGCGCCCGGTGAACCGGCACGGTGAAACCCGGCACTTCGCCGCTCTGGTCGCCGACACCCGCCATCAGACCAGCGCCCCGCCGCCAAACGAGAAGAAGCTGAGGAAAAATGAGCTGGCCGCGAAGGCGATCGACAAGCCGAACACGATCTGGATCAGGCGGCGGAACCCGCCAGAGGTGTCGCCGAACGCGAGCGCCAGGCCAGTGGTGATGATGATGATGACGGCGATGATCTTGGCGACCGGGCCTTCGATCGACTGCAGGATCTGTTGCAGCGGCTGTTCCCACGGCATCGACGAGCCGGAGGCATAGGCGGGCGCCGTCAGCGCCACGCTGAGCGCGACGATGGATACGGTCATTGCGAAACGTTGGCGCGCGAGGCGTGCGACTTGGATCACGGTGTTTCTCCTTCCGGGCTGATGCTGATCGTGTTCGATGCGCCGTCGACGGCGGACGTGACGCGGTAATCGCCGTCCGGGCCAAGGCCATCGACACGGGCGAGTTCGGCGAGCCGGCGCGCGGCACCACGGCCGGAAAGCACGACCACGAGATCGATCGTCTCTGCGATCAGCGCGCGCGGAACGGTGACGACGGCTTCCTGGATGAGCTGTTCCATGCGCCGTAGAGCACCGATGGCGCCGCCGGCGTGGATCGTGCCGATGCCCCCCGGATGGCCGGTGCCCCAGGCTTTGAGCAAGTCAAGCGCCTCCGCGCCGCGCACCTCGCCGATCGGGATGCGGTCAGGGCGCAGGCGCAGCGATGAGCGGACGAGATCGGAGAGTGAGGCGACACCATCCTTCGTCCGCATGGCGACGAGGTTGGGCGCCGCACATTGCAGCTCGCGCGTGTCCTCGATGATGACGACGCGATCGGATGTCTTCGCCACCTCGGCCAGCAGCGCATTGGTCAGCGTCGTCTTGCCGGTCGAGGTGCCGCCCGCGACGAGAATGTTGGCGTGGGATGCGACGCCCTGGCGAAGCGCTTCGGCCTGCGCAGCGGACATGATCCCCGCGCGCACGTAATCGTCGAGCGTGAACACGGCGACGGCTGGTTTGCGGATGGCGAAGGCCGGCGCGGCAACCACGGGCGGCAACAGCCCCTCGAACCGTTCGCCGGTCTCAGGCAGCTCGGCCGAAACGCGCGGGCGACCTGCATGAACCTCGGCGCCAACATGGTGCGCGACCAGGCGCACGATGCGCTCGCCATCTACCGACGACAGATGCTCGCCGGTGTCCGACAGTCCTTCGGAAAGCCGATCGATCCAGATGCGCCCGTCCGGGTTCAGCATCACCTCGACGACGGACGCATCTTCCAGAAGCCGGGTGATGGCGGGGCCAAGCGCCGTGCGCAGCATCCGCGCGCCGCGTGCAAGCCCTTCAGAATTGTGGTGCGAAGCCGCCATTCGATCCCCGTGTCTGTCGGGGAGAAGTCAGACAGTCCCCAGACGGGGTCGATTAAAAGAGCCGGGAATTGGGCTGATTCAACAAAGATTTGGTGACATGCGGCCTTGGCGAAGAAACGGCGGCGATCGGCGGGATTCCATACTCATCTTGAGGCGGTCGGCGTTGCTCAACGCTGTACCTGCTCAATGAATGCGGGAGGCCGATATCCCCAATCTGACGATCGCCATCGGCTCGTGGATGCTGTGCCCAATCGGCACAAATCGAAGCCGATTGCTCCTTGATCAATTGGCTCTTGACCCTGACATTGATGTCAGGGGTTACGAGATGCAGCAGGAGGGCGGATGAAGATCGGAGACGTTGCAAAAAGGACGGGGGCG